>Ga0307512_10000433_pt1 | contig 61477 bp, 57 predicted proteins | sample 14_EM_MG_FD_200267 | JGI IMG/M metagenome (GOLD analysis project Ga0307512, IMG submission 200267) | Populus trichocarpa ectomycorrhiza microbial communities from riparian zone in the Pacific Northwest, United States - 14_EM | ecosystem: Host-associated > Plants > Roots > Unclassified | place... | reverse complement strand
AAATAAACTTACTTTTGACCTCCCGTAAGTAGAGTACTCCCCCAAACAATAACTCCAGCATCTTCCTCCACTCCTCCCACCATCGTTCGTTAGAGCTCTCCGACAGACAGACACACACATACTTGCTCACTCGCTCACTCACTTACGAACTCGGTCAGACTCTCCACGTACCCCCCACCAGAAGGAAGGAAACGAAAGGGAGAGGGAAAGAGAATCGAACAGGAATGGCAATGGCAATGGGAATGTGAAGAGACAAAGGACAGGACAGGCACTTATCTTGCTTCAGTCACATCTATCTAGCACCGCCCCACGCAAGGACGGACAACCACAGTGTGCTGCACTCTTCTATTCGCCCACCTGCAGCACTACCCCCCTCCAACACCTACCATCAATTTCGAACTTGTCAGCTGCGCCGCGATACCCGTCCAGACAGCCCCGCACATTGCAGTCTAGCATCTACACAACCTGTTCTTACATCACATCCTTGATCGGCGTCTCATCACTATCAGCATCAGAGGGCATCAATCGAATTTGTTCCAGTGCGCAGCTACTACCACCGCCACTTACAGGATCCGATCTCTATGCCGACCCGATCACTTCTACGCATCTGGCTTCCAATCTGCCATCGTTGTTGCCGGACAATATCTTCGAGTCGGCGTTTGCCGTCATCCGAAATCCCCGCTGTAGAATCGACCGCGTCATGTACCAGCAGTGCTTTCGAACGTCCCGTCGATGGGGGCACTTTTCCAATCGGTAGTTTGAACCCAGGTGGGCTATCCACGAATACAGAGCCACGTTCCGACAGCTCAGGAACCGGCATCGTACACATCGCCAAGGATACCAATAGCCAGACTGGGGACGGCGTACGGAATTCTCGCAGCGGGACTATCGATCGGGGTACGGGAATAGGCGGCCGCCTCCAGAATTGCAGGCCCACGACTACGAGACGATTAAACCAAGGATGGTGGTCTACGTCGACACCTGGTCAAAACCAACCAAGTGATCCGTGTATGTCTTTTCCCGCCAGTCACCCTTTTTTGATCGGGTCCAGAGTAGTTTTTTGCTGGGTCTATTTATTTATTACAAGAACCACCACACTGGAACCTTGCCAATGACTTTGCTGGCTCGGCAGTGTCACCATTCATCTGCCCCACATATCTTTTGGAACCCAAAGTTTCGTTTGCATGCTCCTAGCCGAAACATTCTATGATATCTTGGTGCTAATCCGGCTCTGTTTACAATATTTAGCTGGCATAAGCGAAGACTTCGAACCGTCCTCAACGGTGATCCTTAGGGGAGTAGGTACTGCCGTTCTTGAAGCAGACATCCGTCGTCTGGTTCCGCGGAAAATACATTTTCCCAATTTAAGAGACGACAATGACGTCGTACGAGGTCCCGCATACCCGCCTCCAAAAACTATGAATCCCCCGTCGCTGATTCTACGGAACTGTTAGTGATTCCATACCGTGATATCAAATCCCTCGATCGACGTCCTATCTACCACCTTACTTTCGTTACTCCGTGGGCGGCTTCATCCTTTGCGCATTCTATGACTTCCATCTTCTCGGACCCGAAACGCTCAGAGTGGCCGGATGTCCGATTTCCACCAGGATCGAAACCTGAGTTTTCGAGGCCTGACAACCGCAATTCTTCAATTCTCGAGCAAGAGTACGTTCTACCAAGTATGCTTGCCACAGGAGGAAGTGCAGCTGGCCGATGCGTATTGCTCACTATTTGCGGAGTTGGCGGGCGGACAAAAAGCACGGGAAATCTGCCAAGGACACATGATATCCGCATATTATTGGAGGAGAAGGATGTGGAACTTTGCCGACGGGACCTCGAGATGGGAGGGGCGGGAGTGCAAAGAATTGTTCTGGAGAAGATTGGAACCGCGGGAAATCGGGTGGTGATTAAGGCAGACGGAAGAGGGTTGGGCGCGGAAGGCAGGTGGTTGGTTAGGTGTGCAAACGAAAGCGAGGCTCACAGAGTTGTGAGGGAGCTGCACATGCGAGCGCTATGGGAGGGTGGCGGGACGTTTCGAGCAGAGGTGATTTACTGAACGGCACTAGCCTACTTCATGAGTCATCACACCAGAGATACAGATCAACACATACGTCTTCTCCGGGCGGCATGAGCGAGGAAGCTAGTTTCAGGGTATCTTGACGCCGTTTCTGGCGAGAATATTCCACCAGGAAGGCAATCGGACTGTCAGATGATCATTTTTCGTGTACATACCAACCGATACTTTAGTCATTCGCACGACAAATTCCGCACCTGTCAACCCGTTACATTGGGGGCATTGGTTCACCTCCTTGTGAATCGGTGATCCCGTTCATTGTTTCTCCCAGACGATGGCAATGATTACTTCTGTGGTGTGGCCATTCCAGGTTTACTGAATTGACGCTGCAGTGTGTTGGTTTGCAGGCCAATTTCGGAAATAACGGACTGCATTATCGGGGATTGTGAATGGAATATTTTGCCTGTTAAAGTGAAGAGTCAGCCCTAACTATGTGATTTCTCAGCAAGGGCTGAAATTGACAAATCGCATTTGCACAATAATTATGTTTGGCTGCTGGTCTCTCTCTCGCTCTCCGAATCATCTGTCGTGATATCGGAAGGTCATGGGCCTTTTCACGCTGGCAACTGCGACATGATCTTGGGCAATTGTAATTTCCAGCCCCAAATCAGTATCTACATGCCAGGTAGTCCGGCTGCAACATCCATTTTAGGATATTGCGAAGTCTCATGAAGCATGACATATGCGGGAGTACTCTATTTAGGTATTTTCGTTTCATAAAATCCGATCCAGCTATAAACGCGCTCGTAAATACAGGCAGCCGCGACGTTACAGTTTCCGGGAGGGAGTTTGGGGGCTAAGATTATGCAAGAGAACTAGGGAGAAAGGTTGACTAATGGTTTTGGAGGGATGTTCTAATCAGCAAAAAATAACTCAAATATTGCATGATTGTGAGTCCTCCCTCGGAGTGCTGCAGCAGATGACTTGAGGACTCGGTGGATGGATGTGCACTTTGGGAGGCATCTAAAAGTGAAATTTCGGAGGGGCATATATCCGATCTCATAGGGCTGACGCATGGGCGTCTAGGTTGGAGTTGGAGTTGGACTCGACTTCAGAACGGCTTGAACTGACGAGTCGCACCAATATGTCTCGAGATGGTATTTCCATGTCTTAAAACTCTAAGAGTGATACACAATGATTAAAACCTCGCACACGAATCGCTAGGAAGAGAGGTATCATGTAAAGACGAAAATATGATGGCAGATAGAGAGATATGGAGAGATATGAGAAATACATGGAGGTACGTTGGTATCTATGGGTCAATCGCATTGGTGGGGAGGAAGTTACATGGTTCTCGACTCTAGCACTTGTATCCAGTCCCGAGTACCCATATTTAGAAGTGAGCCGCGCCGTTGCTTTAACGCGTTGGTTCTATCTTTGCGAAGATGCAATCTGCAATAAATAAAGACGACGACTGCAAGTCCCATGGCTGTCTGTATAGTGCTAACAAGTATCTAATAGGTCCCAATATCACTCTGCTCTGCTCTGGGCTGCATAGAATATAAGTGGTTGGCTCCGGGTGATCGGCTTCGTTTACAAATCGAATCCATCAGCACTCGGTAGAACACAGTCTGGCCTGCAAACAAGTGAGAACGGCCCACGCAGCACCGTGCCCATCGAGTCCAACCGCTGCTCGCCTCGCTCTCTTCCACCCACCTTACTAACACATTACTACCCACCGAATCCTCCCAAACCCGTCGATAGATAGATCCATCTCGACACGCCCACCATCTCTGTGGTAAGTCATGTCATGTTCATCCCCCGACACCATTCATCTCTCTACGAGAGAGCAATCCACCTACCCAACCTGTCCTGTGCATATCCATTCCCCGACGCCTCTGCAAACTTGGAATTGCATCTTTGTATTTTTATTTTTGTGTGGTCTTCAGGCGTTATTCCGCAACGAGATACACGGCTATGCATCCGATGCGTGCACTTTCACTGACTAAGGTGCGAAGCACATCACTCGGTCGCTTCAACTTCGTCCTCTCTTGAATTGAAGTCGGATCATCAGCAGCAGCAGCATCGTCAGCAAGACAATCTGGTTGTGCAGAAAGTCTACCTCTCCATTTAAGTTTGTACAGTCGGAAGAAGTCATCGACAAAGAGACGTCCTCCTCTTCCACTGCAGGGACGGAACCACCATTAGAGGCGGACTCGGGGAATACACCTCGCTAGTAGACCTAGAGCTGTACACTCAAGCCAGCGAGCTGAACCTTCGCTTGCATCTCGGCGCGTTGTGCCCTGTGCAAACTATCGCGGTTTAAGCTACTAGTCACAAACGTTATCACGATGCAACAACCCACTCTTGCCCCGGCACCACATTCGCATACATCGCTGCAGGTACGTTCATGTTCCTATGCCATTGTGATCGTTCGATATTGGTATAAGAAGGCAATGCGCTGATGCCCTATCATAGGATACTGCCTCGAGTGCGGAACAAAGTTAGTATCCCGCACATTCTACACCCGACCATAGTGTCTCCTTTGGCAGCCGCGTTAATGTCGGGTATTTTGGTGTATCAGTTACTAACAATCTATTCTAACGTAGCTCTCCGTGCTCACCTACTCCCACATATTAGCCCGTCACAGACCACAACGACAGGAACTGCACCACCGGGCCCCGCAGTTGGCTCTACTAGCCCTCGAGAGGTGAATCCGAATATCGACCCAGCCATATCAGGTGTGGGTGTCGGTTCCCTTGCCCCACAACAGCAACCACAGCAACAGCAACAGCAGCAGCCCATCCAACAGCAATCCATTCAGCAACAACCCGTACAGCATGCCATCCAGCAACAGGTACCCCAACAAATGCAGCAGATGCAACAGATGCAACATCAGCATCCCCAGAGTCCTGGTGTCCAGAATATGCAGATCGGTGCATCTCCGGTAATGTCTCAAGGTATGACAATGGACCAGCAACATAGCCAGTCTCAATCTGGCGCAGAGGAGTCAGAACAACCGAAGGCTCGAGGTGGAAAGCGGGAACTATCGACGTCTAAACGTGCAGCGCAGAATAGAGCAGCACAGGTGAGGACCGCTGCTTCTCGCTTATTACGTTGATTCTCTGACTAAGCGGGATTGAATAGCGTGCTTTCAGACAACGCAAAGAGGGGTATATCAAGAAGCTAGAAGAGCAGGTGCGGGACTTCACCGCTATGCAGGAAAGCTATAAGCAGATACAGAGCGAGAATTACCAGCTGCGTGATTACATCATCAATATTCAATCACGGCTGATTGAATCCCAAGGCGAAGATGCTGTTCCGCCACCCCCACCGGTTTTCCTACATCCTGCGCCTCCTCTGATGCTCTTGGATACATCTCAGACCACAGGAGCGCCTCAACCTTCCCAACCCGGCCAACAGGTATCTCCACCAGGACAAGGCAGCCATCCCGGCGTAACCCCAGGCACTATGCCGCAACAATCTGTCCTTCAAGTTCCCCAGGGAGTACCTATTGCTGCTGCTCCTGCTCACCAACCAGTGATAAGTGAGATTGCAACAGCGGGACAAAAGCGAGCACATGACGACACCACCGATCAAGCGTTCCTGCAGAGCATTGCCCAAGCGGCAGGAACTACGGGTAACGGTTTCATTCCCGTATCCCAACCACCACCACTACAGCCTGCCGCGCCACAGCAGCAGCAGCAACAACAACCCACCCCGAGAAAAAGCACAAGTCCGGCCGCAAAGAGGGTTAAGGGAGAGAAAGCTGAAGCAAAGCCGGAGGGAGAGAATGTGAATGGTGCTTAGGTAGCTCATTCCATGGAATAACTTTCAGTTTTTGGACTCAAACATATTTTCTCGGAGTACGGATCGAATTAAGGCGGCGGTGTATGTTTACTAATCTTTTTGCCCTTTCGCATTGTATGCTGGGGGGCTTGGTGATAGTGATTGTGGCGGTGCTGGAAATTCGACAGGTGACATCAGGGGACGGGAGTTATCATTGTTTTGTTCGTTCTGTATTGTTATCTTTATCGCTTTTTTTCGGGGAGTGGGTCTTATTTTTGTTATTTCACGCTTGTTTCTGGCTTTGGATTTGTCATTCCGTTCCTTTTCCTTGTAGGCCTAGGCTATTGGATGTGATACGAATGGGATAATACGTTTGCGTAGTGAATGGAGAATATCAATGACACAGGGCTATCATTCAATCACTCGTATGGCAGTAAGTAGCCAATCGCTACTCTCGCGCTTCGTCTTCCTCGTGAGTGATACTTATGATCTAAGCACGGTGGAGGGTGAGATCCTGTGATTAGATACTCTCGCGTCACTAGTAATCACTCGTCAAAATATAGATCAGTTTACCCCGACCTGTCCAATCCCTTCTTTGCCATCAACTTGCGGGGTTGGTGCGCTACGTACAAACACATCGTAACTTCGATCTCCCTTCTCGATCTTCGTGCGTGATGGATTATGGGCGTGGGGCGTGGACGGCCTGTGTCCCGGTTGGTTTCTGATATTGTCCATGTTGGCCTTCGGATGAACTCATACGGTGGAGGAACAAATTGCAGTGCAGATATAGAGTAGACAACGAATTATCGTTGCAGGTGTTCTATGGGATGTGAGAAGAAAAAAATTTCTCGCGGCTTGCATAAGTGGATTTTTTAACTTTACCGGTACTTTTCTGTTTGGTGGGAACCAATTATGGGCAGCTTGGTTATCGTCACACACCCCTTTTTTTTTCACAGCAGCAGCAAGCTAAGGTAGAAGGGACAAGGGATTACCAGTTATAGGTTTTCCGGTGCAGAAAGCAAGTAAGAAAACCTGCAAGAACTGTTTGCTCACCGGCACGCTCGGCAAATGGCGATATTATACTACTATCGCGATTACGATGGGGAGAAGCCCGATTGATATCTCACGAAATTAATGCTATGGCAATGATGATATCATGATTACTTCGAGAGCAAGGTTGATGACTGAAGACAATTAATTTGATGGTACATATCCGTCACAAAATGTGAACAAAAGCGCTAGAGGTGTTAATAAGAGAAATATACAAGAAAAGCTTACAAGAACTCTCGGGATATGAGATAGAAATCAAAAACTCCAGAAGATAAAGAAAACAAGAAACAAGAAACGCCGTCCAAAATAAAATAATGAACAATGAACAATGAACAAAAAACTAAACAATATATGTACCACCAAACCACGCTGTATCGTAACTCTGAAGAACCTTTTCCATGCCACGCTTCAACAAGCAATCCAAAAATCCTATGCAAATCATTAATCGTTAATAAGAAAAACAGAAAAGTCTATACATCCACCTCCATCTCCCCATGCCCAGCATGTAGATGCATCTATATCGAATCGTCATCAATCGTTAAAAGTCGTAAACATCTCAAAAGCCCATACTCATCATCCTCCTTGCCTGCTTTGGAACCGCCTCCCAAGACCGATGCCCCCTCACCCTCAGCATCTCCTCCTCCTCCTTCATTGCCGCTGCACGTTGCTTTGCCTTTTCCCTTTCCTGGCGTTCCACAATCTCCTTTGCTTTCCCAGCCAATCCAACCTCAAACCCAATCTTCAATCCCCGCTGTAGTGCCAGCTCAAGCCCTTCTTTAACTCCGTCCACCCTTGCCTCCAATACAATTGATGGAGCCTTGACTGGCTTCTTGGTGACTCCGTATTCGAGCTCGTCGTGACAGGGCGTGCATACTATCATGCCGCACTGGTTAAGAAGTGAGCATTGCCATGCCTCTGCTAGACGCGGGTACTGGCAGCGGTCACATGAGATCCAAGGGGTGAAAGGCTCGCTAGGGAACCCTGCACTCCGTAGTGGTCCGGCCTTGGGGAAAAAGTGCCCGTGGATGAGACAGTGATGTTGGTACGGCTCGTTTTCTCTCGAAGTATGCTTGTGATTTGAGATGATGTCTTCCGGGAGAGGTGCGTCGTCTTCGGCGCTGGAGCTACCATGGTAGTAGTTGTCGACAGGAAGGGAGACGCCGAAGTCGCTCTCCGAGTCGGAGTCGCCGCCCGATAGATAGCCTTCGTCAGAGCGGACGAGGGACCGCGGGGACTCAGGGAGTAGATGGACTGGAGAGGGTGGCAGGGAGACACCGCCCTCCATGGGAGAGATGGCTTCGGCCTCTTCGACGGTAACCTCGATGGTTTCCTTGGCAACCTCCTCGATAACAATCGTAGGGACCGGCTTCTCTGTTGGCTCAGTTGCGATGACTTCTTGTGCAATTTCTGGGGTCGTTTCCTCAATGGTGACTTCTGCGACGACAGTCTCCGCAACCTCCACCACCTTGCCCACCACAGGAACTGTTGCTTCATCCTTCACTTCAACAACGGCAGGTGCAGCCGCCCCCGCCACTTTCTCAACCATTTCCAACGCCACATCACCAACCTCAACCTCTTTCTTAGGTGTTGCAACGGGTGCGGCAACCTCCTTCACCACTGTCTTTGGTCGCGACCGTGGTGAATCTTCAATCAGCATCTCTGGTAGGGGTGCTGGGGGGATGCACTTCTTGAGTACATCTACAGTAAATAGCACTTTTTTGGCCTTCATGAATCTATCACGGGCGGATTGTGGTGCTCGAGGTTTTGGCGCTGGCTGTGGCGTTGTCTCAATGATATCTTCCGGCGACGGAGGTTCCGATGTGTCGATTGTCTCTTCAATTTTGACTGGGGTGGATGTTGGAGCTTCCTTTGTTTTCTCGAGCGCATTCTCGGAAGGAGTAGTCGACGAGTTAAGTGTGGGGTCGGCAAGGTGCAGGATGAGATCCTCCACCAAAGCATCGTCTTCCTTGGTCTCCAAAAACAGTGGCTGTCGCTCAAGCTCAATTGAACGCCTTCTTGAGGATTCAAGTTCCGCTTCGGGGATGTCAGCGGCTAGAGGTTCCTCGGCAAACAACTGTTCGGTTTCGGCTAAGGTCGTTGTCGCAGTTCGGGGAACCGCCGAAAAGTAATCTGGCGCATGAACTTCGGGTGCCACGTCGTTGCTGTTCTTTCTTGTTGCCGCGGGCGTGTCGTAGATGTAACTGTCCTCCACTTCATCCTCATCATTGTATTGTCTATATTCTTCCGACACAGCCGGCGACCAAGCACTTTTCCTTGATGGGCCATGCCATGTCGCAGCTCTATCTGGCACCGACATGCGCTCCAACGCGAACGCAAGATCAAACGGCTGGTATTTCCCCTTTTCCCTCCATTCCGCTATACTCCTAGTTTCGCGGCGTAGTGTTCTCCGGACGGGTGTTGAATATGAGCGAAAGAGACCTTCCATTGTGCAACAGAGGGGATTGAAAATTGGCGCGGGAAAGGGAGTGGGATCCAAGATGGACTGCGAAGATGTGGTCGACAAGGAGGAGAGATGAGAAGGGGGAGTGAGGGAAATAATTGTTGAGGCCGTCGTGTTTATCTTGCAAGCTTGTGTGTTGTCCGTTGTACTATTTGCTGCGCCTCGGCTACAGTTGTCTGTATAAGGCTTAACTCAACGAGGCAAGGCTGGGGAAGAGGCTAATGCACATGTAATGTATCAACAACGCTGGAGAGAAGAGGCGGGAGTTCGAATTGTCTTCTGTAGGTAAATGCTGTAGGCTAAGAACAAAGAGCTGAAGAGATGGCGAGAGGAAGTGGGAAATAGAACAAGAGGGGCTTATGGGTATGCGGAGTGATGGCTAGACTTATATCCATCCCTCAATCTATCTTCATAGCGTGTGCGTGGCTCATCTTGACTACTCTATTGCGACGCAGAAGGATGAAAAAAACCACTTCACCCCCATGTTGACGACACGCGCACACTACGACGTGCATCCCACCAGTAGCAGCCACATCCTGGATAACCGAGAGACAGACAGAGACTGACTGACAGACAGATGAACGGTCTTGTCATCACCTCACCAGCATCCTCTCCTCTTTCCATCAGCCGATGCGTTGTTCAGAAACGCGTCTGTGAATGGTTGGGCATTGTAGGAATCGGGTGGCGCTCCATGACGAACCCCAAAACTAAACCGACAAAGGGAAGTCACCGATCCGAGTCGCCGGGTTGGTGCAAGACTGGTGTTGCGGCTAATCCGGTTTCTGCGACATATCGTGGCACTCGCTGCACCACGCTTCGAAGCGAATCCTTCCCAGACACGTAGCGCCGATATGATAGGTACACGATCTCAACTCCTCCATGTCTGGAGCGCTAGACGAGCCAGCCCACCGGTCAGCCCAGAAAACTGGTCAACTTCCGGATTTAGTGTATGATGTACAGATTGCGCATGCTCTACTCTACACTGCCCGGCACGACTGGAAGATTCCTCCCTGTCTTCCGCCCTTCCAGAGCGTTTCCATCCATCGATGACTTTCTGTATCTTAGATGGTTGGTTCGCCACGATTGCCATGGATATCGCAACGTTTGGTTGATGAATTGTCGAATCCAGTCCCTCAATTCACAGGCTCTCGTCCTACCAGCGCAGTAAACCTGGCGCAAAAGCCGCAAACGTTCTTGAAACTGTAACCTCCGTCCAACACGTTCAATTCCATATCTACTGTTGCGTGTCGTGAGATTCATCCTATAACCCAGAAAAAAAGTACAAAGACAAAAAACAAGGAAATTGGGAATTCGAAATCATGAAAAACATCAATAACCCTTCTAACCATCTAAACCTAAACCCGTAATCGTTACCCGACCATATTATTATCTAACTATCCAGCGTAGCAATTGCAACTGCAATGGCCTGTGTGTCGCTATGTGAAATGGAGACTTGGACATTTTGTACACCCGCTTTAGTTGCAGCCTTCTGCGCCTCGCTATGAAGCTGTTATGTATATTAGCAAAACTAGATCAATTTAAGAAATATAGCATTAATCGTACCTTAACAACTGGCGCTCCCTTATCATCGCTCAATATTTCAATGTCCTTCAAAGGAGCACCTGCACCCTTGCTAGAAACTCCCAAACTTTTGAAGACACTTTCCTTAGCGCTCCACCGACCCGCAAAGCTTGCCTGAGGACTAGGCGCGTTATTGCAGTATGCAATTTCGGCAGGAGTGAAGTTGCGTTCAATAAAGTTCTCGTTCTCCATGTTGATGCTGGAGATATGTTCGGCATCAACACCAACCCTCGTGTTTGAGCCCTGCGCAGAATGCTTCGCCAATTGCTCAACAAGCTTCGTAGTATTATCCAGTGACGGATCAGCTTTTCGGCTGATTTGAACGGGGTAAGTATACGAGCCGGCCTTTTTGTTGGGCTCGACGCGCGCAAGAGGATCCAAGAAGACACTGGACTCCTGGTCAGGGGTGTAAGGGGCATGGGACTTGGCTTGGAATAGATTGTTTTCAACAAGAGAAGTATGGTAGTATCTGTACGCCTTCTTGTATCTGGCGCCAACTTTAGCCTTGTAGGCCGTGTAGGTCGTCTCATCAAGCGTAGCGTAGAGGTATTTCGGGTGCACACCGATAGCCTGAGCTCCCTTCTGTCCGAATCCGAAGGACGTGACGGAGAAGGCCTTGATGCCATCCGTTTGGATTGATCGGCTGGGGTAGGCAATAAACTCAAACTTCTCGAGGTCTGCGTCGACGTTGTCGGCATTTCTATTGCCAGGAACAAGGCCTGAGTTTAGACACTGGATTCCTCCATTCATCATCCACGCACCCGCAGCACCCTTGGGATGACCGGTCAAATACTTCTGGAAGATACCGAGAAGAGCATTGCCCTTTGTTCGACCAAGATGAATCATCATCTTGTTGAGAGCATCAGACTCATTCTTGTCGTTGGCTTTAGTACTGGTGCCGTGGAACGAAGCAACACCCAAATCATCAATCGTGAGACCCCAAGTTGCAAGGGCACCTCTGAGAGGAGCGATCTTAGGATCCCGTTTCCAGAAGTCATTGCCCCAAGTTGAAAGAGCCTCTCTTTCCTGTCGCAGCGCTTCCTTCTCGAGATGGGCGGCACGGTCCTGAAGGTACTCTTTCTCATCGAAATCTGCACCCTGTGCTTTCATCGCGGCAACTTCCTCATTCAGATACAAAAGTTCGGTTTCGGTCCATTGCCTGATCTGAGCCTTCCGCAGCTCAAGCTGCCTCTTCCTGTAGCTGATATCTAAAAGGGGACTGGGGAACTTGCTGCTGGACTCGCGAGCGGTGGTCAAGATACCTTGACCGGGAGCAGGAATGCTTCGTCCAATCTTGTCAGTAGCAGTAGACGTCATAGCAACAATACCATAGATTGGTACACCCATGTCTAGAGCAAGTTTGGCCGACATGATTAGTTGAACACCACATCCTTGAGACTCCATGAAACCACTTCGGGTAGTGGTGGTAGGACGAGACATCTCACTCGGGGTTCTGCCGTGTTCCAACTCATCCACAGCATTGCTGGTAGCCTTCATGTTGGCAAACTCGTAGGATCCCTCCTCTTGGAAATCGTCGAATCCACCAACAAAGCAGACCCTGGCCTTACCATCTGTGATGGTTTCGTAACCGATATCGAGGGATTCAACGGCGGTTGCACACGCACCGACGGGGGTTTTGATAGGACCCGTTGAAGACAATAGTAACATATTAACCCAGGCTGCCATTGTGTTGATGAAGGACTCCTGAAGGATATCATTTTGGATGGGTTTGTCTACGTAGCGGCCCCTGTACATCCCTCTCAGAGCAGTCATACCACCAACACCGGAACCAATGCAGTTGCCAACCTCCGAGAGATGGACATATTGATAGAACTCGTAAGGATCCGTGATACCGGCAGAGATCATAGACTCTGCAACAGTGACAAGAACGTAGAGAGTGACCGGGTCTACTTGGGAAATGATGTCTTCCGGTATACCATATCGTCTAGCATCCCATCCAGTTGGGACCTGACCAGCAACAAGACGGTCGAATTTGAGGGCCTTGGGGACGAGCAACGTAGCTCCCTTTTTCAAGCGAACCGTGTACTCGCCAGATTCTAACTCGAAGATTTCGACCTTGTCGTCGTGGCGTCTCTTAAATTCTTCGGCGGTTTCCTTGCTGGCCTCGAAGGGATCCATGTCCTCCTCAATAGCAACCTCATGTAGTACTTCCTTCTTATTCGGATCGTAACCACCAAAAAGCTCGCTTTCGATGAGACGAATACCAGAATGTTCGAGGATGTGCTTCTCATACTTGGGCTTGACATCTTTATCATCAATTGGCTCACTAGTCTTGGCATCGACCCATCCCGAGTACTGTTTGCCTTTAATGGGTCCCTTGAAGTGTTTGATGAGACCCATGATCCAAGCCATCTCGATGCATCCCTCAAGTGAAAACTTTCCGTACGCCTCCATCTCCCACCGAGTGCGAGCATTACCCCAAGGGCCGACCTCGGCGAAACCAGTGACAACAACCACCTTTTCAAGATCGACCATTCCGCGGCGTGTGGCAGCGAGTTGCTCAATCTCGGTCTTGTAATCTGGCAGAGCAGGGAAGTTGAATTTCATATTGGCACGCGGCTCAACGGTGACCTTCTTGTAGAGTTTTTCACTCGCGTCACCATTAACGATCCTGTGCTCGATTGCGGTCTCAGAGGTAACAGCCTTGCGAATCTCTGATGTTTCCACAAGGTTTTGGCGTAGTTTACTGGAGAGCTCATTGAGGTTGGGGATATATTGTAACGCACCGTTGAGGTCGGCAAAGACGGGTTCAATCTGACACAAGTTGACGACAGCAGGCGCCATAAGTCCAAGAATGTTGAAGGCCATCTCTTGCTGCGAAAATGTTCGTACGCCGAATTTCTCAATACCCTCAGCAATGATGTTATTACCGCTCATCAAACCAGTTCCACGGGTCCATCCGATAACGGCACCACAGATGTTGAGGTAGTTATTCCAGGACTCGGAGTGCCACCTATTGAAGAGAGTCTCCAATGCCAATTTGGACTCAGAGTATAGTCCATCGTTACCGAAAGTACCGTGATTTGGTGATAAAGGAAGGATAACCTGAGCAGGACGCGTCTCATATCCACGAGAGGCTTTGTTTGTCTTAACCATGCCGAGAAGTCGGAGGAGGTTGATCAACATGATACGATGCGCAAGTTCGGATTTGGAGTCAATGCCATCAATTTCCCGTCCGTTGGTAGAAATGGCTGCGAAGGGAATAACAAAGTCAAGATCCCAGCCCAAACCGTTCTTGGTATCGAAAATGTAATTAACTAAAGCCTCGACATCCTGCTTGCTACCTTGGTTAAAAGGAACAACAACCAGCTGCGATCCTCGAGAGCCAAACTTGGTGTACATGGATTGATAGTACTCGGTAACCTCGCGTGAGAATCGAGAGGTAGTGACGATGATCTTTGCACCACCACTCAGCAGGCCTTGCAAGACTTCGGCACCAATGGAACCAGCGCCAGCACCAGTCATGAGAACGTTCTTTCCCTGGAAAGTGAGACCATCCTGAGTAGAGTTAGCATGTTGAAATATCACTAAAAACATAGACTATATATACCTGAGCTGCTCTCTCCAAACCCTCAAGGTACAAACCGGTAAGCTTCTTAGAATACTCCCATCCATGTTCCTCCTTACACTTGAGGTGCAGGAATGGAATACTCTCCGTGCGTCCTTCGCCAGGACGTTTCTTGCCGATACCGCGCTTGCCGCTCTTCCCTCCCTTGTCCTTCATAATCTGACCTTCGTTCATCGCAAGGCTACGAATCACATCGGCATAAAGAGTCTTAATCTCGAGTTGTGAAGACTTTGACATCTTCTGCTGCTGGCGGATAATCTTGTAAATTTTTGCAAGGTGGCTCTGAACCTTGGTACGATTACCGTATTCGCTCATCTTTCCACCTGCAGCCATCTCCTTCACGTAGTGTTCAAGCTTACGCACTGAAGGACGAGGAACCTCGGCATATGACATATTACCCTTTGCATCGACAGTGGTTTGCGGCCCAGTCGGATACCCAACGTCCTTGTAGGCAGGTGGCGTGTCCAACGCCTCCTTACAATTTTCAATGAGCTGTGCTCCCAATTCCTTCGCAAGCTGATAGGTATCTCCCCGCTCTGTTGGGCAGTTGTCAATGTGATACTGCATAAAGTCGAGTAAGACAGGGTTGGATCGGTTCATGATTCCAATACATTGGGAGACAATTTCGCGATCGACGAGCTTTAGGCGTCCGAAAATGATATCGTAGAACATGGAAAGAGCGTCCTGCCTTGCCCAATTCCATGAAGAGTCGTAAACACGAGCTTTTAGAGGAGTGAATGTTGGTTCAATTCCAGCAGCATAGCTGTCACCATGCTCTACGTTCCACAGATCAAGCTGCGTCTGCAAAACTTTGTTCGCCTCTTCTGAGCCAACGAAGGCCTTGTCTCCCTTCCGCAAATCCATCTTGAGATATCTCGCCAACAGCTCGAGCTGCTGCTTAAACAGCGCCTTCTGGTCCTTAGTCAGGGCATCCAAGGCAGCCGGATCCATCACCATGCCACCGGCACCACCGGCACCACCGGCACCACCAGCTACTGGTGCGGATAGGGAGATGCCAGCGGCCGCCGCGTATTTGTTTGTGATGTCATCCATGAAAGCCTTTGCGTCCGGTTCGCCCCCTAGTCGTGCCGCAGGTTCAGCGGTAATCGCAAGCAGTAGAACACCATCTTGCCTGCCGGGTTGCAGGCCCCATCTGTCGGCCAGATATTTTCTCACTGCTGTAATATTAAAGCCGGCAGGCATCTTGCTAGAAACCAATCGGGCGATTAAAGAATTCGACTGTTTCCCCAACTGTCCGTTGAATGTAGACTGGAATGAACCTCCCAGCTCGTCAAGAGGGATATCTTCGGGCTTTTCGGGGGTGCTGCCGAATTCCTTTTGCAGATCTAGGCCGATTTAAGCAAACAACTTTGTATAGCCAGTGGTTGGGATTCTTACCTCCGAGAATTTCGTTTTGAAGGGTACTTTTGCCATTCACAAGGTCCTTGATAGCCTTTGACAGTGGGATGTCGCTGAAAGACTTCTTTAGCTTCTGGGCAATGATTGCTCTCACAATATCGGTGGCCTTGACAGGGGCATCATCTATTTGCGCTGTAGGCCCGGCACTGGCAAGCATAGCGGCGGGGGCAGCGACGGCGATCGGAGTAGCGCCAACTTGTAGGGCTGCTGAGGATGCGGCGGACGGGGAAGAATCTGCGGTTTTCTGCTCTTCCTCCACTGGCTCAACATCGTAGTAAACCTCCTTCGCATCTTTGTTGTAGCAAAGAATCTGACGCTGTAGGGACTGAGCAGCATCGTATGCTTCGTATTTGGAGGCCAACGTACGCCGAGCCATACCGCCGAGTGTGTCCGAAGGACCAATTTCGACAATGCGTTCAGCGGAGTGTTCGGCGAGAATTACATCCTGAGTTTCAATCCTATATCAGGTTCCAGCTGTCAACCAGCTGTTCCTATGAAGATTCCCGGAGAAGTAGTGTAGGTATTATCTGGAAGGGTAGAATTGACCAAAACTTACCATCTAACAGGGCTTGCAAATTGGTAGGCAAGAAGCTCCACCAACAAGGTGTAAGCCAACTCCTGCTCTTGCTCTGGTCTCATCGTGAAGTCGTGTCTAAATTAAAGGTTTCGTGATGGTAGATAATGGGGTATCAATGACTTGTGACTCTCTGTAGATGCAAACACGAGGAAAGACTGGGATAGAAAGGCGAGTCTATTACAATTGATAGAATACGAAAGGGAGCAAGCTCGCCGAATTACTCCTTTCTTTGGTGGGGTAGAGGAGTGAAGGATTGATGAAGAGGGAAAAAAGGGGAGAGAAGGAGGAGAGGAGAGGAGGGAGTAGTGATGGTAATGGTTGAAGTGAAGAGAGAGGGGGTTGACGGCCGAGGTGGATGAATGTGGTGATAATCTTTTCTTTTTGGAGGTGCGTTGCAGCGGGACGCTAGTCGTTGAAAGCTCAATATTTTGCTGCTCACACTCCCCGCCAGGGATCATGGAAAATGTTGGGACCCAAGTCCCTTTGTACGGTATCGCACACAACAAAGCCTCAGGAACAGTACAGGAACAGGAGCGAATTCCAACAAGAGTAATCATTGTTGGTTGTGCTACTATCATCTCTCCAAGGGGTGGTCTAATTACCTTCCGGAGAAGTGGAAGGAGGAGAATGACGAGAAGAAGGATACTTGGCAAACATCCTTCTTCCTCCACTTCACTTCTACTATCCGTGTCCTCTATCAAGAAAGAAACGCCGACCGTTTCTCCGAGCTCTATCTCGGCAACTTCATATCACTTACCTCGTAATGTTCCCAACATACCGGCGCCGTAATCCAACCAATGTTTTATGCCTTATTTACTCTATCTCGGATAAATGTTTACCGTATAGTACCGAGAGACAATTATCAGTAGTGGTACCACATACCCGCTAAGTACTAAGTAATTAGAAGCGTTCTTCTCTGCCATCGCGGGGACTTTTAGATTAAGTGGGTTAGGCCGTAGGGTCATAAGTAGGTACCCAATACTGTCGGAAAGAATTTCTCCTTCTCCGCCAACCGTGGACTATTTCCAAAATCCAGATGGAAGATCTCCGGTGAGTGCGAGAATGAAATATGCAGGACCGGTCATGTCGTGACCAACTCCCAAACACCACGGTGACACCACCGCTACCCACTGGGGGTGGGCTTGGTGGGTCAGTGGCCTTGTGCCCTCCATTGAGTAGCGGGAAGAGGAAGAGACGACTTTGCCTAGGAGAGAGGTAGGCGGGTTAGTGGCCTTGTGCCCTCCGTCGACTGAAGACCGAGGAAGTTCCGGGGAAATGGGTTAAATATGCCATAACCACTAGTGGTTGGCCGGCTCGGGTAACTTAGCTGGGCACCCCTTCGGGGGTGAATGCAATATGATTACAAACAAACAAACCACCGCTACCCACAAAGCTATGGCTGGGGCTCTCACCCCGGACGCTAGGGGGTACTGTATGAAAAATGGGGTTTGCTTGGCAGAGTTGCCCCTCAACATTTCGGGAACGCGGTGTAGCTCCAAAAAATAACTAGGTCATAGAGGGAGATCCTCCATCCATCCACAGATACAACCGCTATCTACCACTGGCCTCGAATCAGGCTCTCAGTTGTATACGTGTGCACTAAGACGAAAATGGAAGCGACAAAAAGGGAATAGTGTGGCGAGGGAATGAAGTTATGAGAGAGCCTGGAGACCTCGCTCCACACAAAGTTCCCAGGTCAACCTGGTTAAAATTTCAACACCACGGGTTTGAGCTGGGTTTGCACAGAAAGCAGAGTTCAAGCGAAAAGAAATCAACCACCTCATGCATACGGCCCAGACGCCTTATTAGGGGTGTGGGCGCGTCCAGCGCCCACACCTAACAAGCCACTAACAAGCCACTAGCGGGGCACCTCGTAGCCACGCTCCCACCCTCAGCTCCACCCTCAGCTCCCCACTCCCACATCTATCCAACTTTGAGCTCAATTAACTCCATGAGTTTTATTTTGACCAGGATATTGTTTATATATGAAATGTAGTTAACAAGATGCTCTTTCACTTGCTTGTCTCCTCTTTTAGTTTCCTCTAATATTCAAGAAGTGGTTGTAGATCAAGTACAGTGGCTTAGACTATACTTAGCACTGTTGATGCTGCTAAGCACTGCTTAGCACTGCTGGTGTTTTGTGTCAGGTAAATTATTTCTACCTGATGCTTAGATACATGTCATACACTGTCAGGTAAATATTTTCTACCTGACTGTAAGGTACATCTGTGATGAGTGACAGCTTATAACTCAAATATAGAGACTGACCAGTTTACAACCAGTATCAGTACCAGGCCAACAATAATTCCAAACCCATCTATATATAGTATAGCTACTCTGTGCCAAAGAGCTTTGAATTTAACCAAGGATTGGTGGACTTATGGGTTGACTGCTAGTGTTAGCAACGGGTCCAAATTCCCGGGTCGGTTCCGGGTCCGGTTCCACCCGAAACCGGACCGTGGCAACGGGTCTTACCACACGAAAAACCCGGACCATTGGAAATGGGCCGGTTTTACCACCAAAAACCCGGCATTTCAAGTTCGCAATTATGGCTCCAATTAAGTATTGGAGTTCTGATCGTACCATGACATGATCAGTACGTACATTGTGCAGTTTTAGCCGCTCTTTCACCTCCTGCTGTCAGATTTGCGATCGGACCAATATTCGTTGAGTTGCTATCGAAAACCCGCGAATATCGCTGAAAATATGGTGTTATTTCACAGCGATTCAACGAATATTGGTCCGATCGCAAATCTGAAAGTGGGAGGTGGAAGAGCGGCTAAAACTGCACAATCTACATATTCATCATGTCATGATACATTGAGATCTCAGATACTTAATTGGAGCAAAAGTTGCAGGAACCGTAAAATGGAACCGCGGTGCAGGTACAACCCGGCCAAAAAATCGCAGGTTTATGTCCGGTCCGGGTAACAACCCCGCCAAGACAAAGTGGGTCGGGTTTTTGGCCGGGTCTGGAACCGAACCGAACCGAACCGCCGGTCAAAACCCGGACCGCTGGCGGGTTACCCGGACCCGTTGCTAACACTATTGACTGCTAAGGGAGAATAAGGAAAAGGAGAGCTATCTACCCCATATGATTTCTCCACCACTTGTGGTTGGAATTCATTTCCCTTGCTGCCCCATTTACAATTGGTGATAAAACAGGGGGGGTTAGGAGGTGGGCAAAAATCCGCCAGCTTCATAGAATCTCACTCACATTTTCATCTTACTCAAAATTGGACCATTTGACTTGATTTTTGGATTGACATGTAGGCCTTGGAGTTGTCTATTATACTGCTCTCTCTGATATTCTCTTCATTGTGTGGTTGTTGAGCAATTTGCAATTTTGAAAAAAATTCCGGGATTTACTACAAGGTGCCCCGCTAGCAGCTTGTTAGGTGTGGGTGCTGTACGCATGAGGTGTTACTTTTTTCATGATCCCCATTTCGGTTAGTATAAAATCACGTGAGATCAAGGGCCGGGGTACGGCTAATCTATTCCATCCGTCCATCTCTACCATTCCCCTTTCTCTCCTCCTCCTCCTCATCCTCCTCCTCCTCCTCTTCTCCTCATTGTTCATCTTCATTTGTGCGTAATTGCTTCACGAAAGGTCCTACGGGTTGTACATTTTAATACGTTTGATTTCTTCAGATATACCAATACCTTTGAACCCATTTGTATTAGACACCTGAGAGTTCTGTAGGTTTATCAATTGCATTCGCTCATGGATGTGAACATCTTTAACGGACATTCAGAGCTCAATCACTATTAGCAACCAATGTACGGCACGACAGGCACCGTCACCGGGGTTTCAACCCCTCATTCCGCTGCATCCCTCCGCCCTCTGGTTTTGAACCACGGATCCCTCGAACATGCTTTCCTCGTCCCCACAGCTATCCATTACCATGCTTCCGAGCTTCGACAGCGGTTCCTCGGCACTCTTCCCCCGGCCACGGAGGAGCTAGCCCTTGATGACGAGCCATCTTCGGTTGCGGAACTCGTAGCGCGGTTCTTGGGATACGTTGCTCTTCAGGTTACAGAAGGAGAGGACGACATGTCAGGAACATATGACAGTGTGTTGCTGCTTATCTTGTCCGAGTTCGAAAGTCGATTCTTGCGCGGAAACGATGTCCATGCCATAGCCGTACAATTGCCCGGCGTCCCGTCAAAAAGATTAGATGTGGTGAAGAATTACTATGCCGCACGCCGCGCAACCAATAGACCACCCAAGGCCCACGAATCGGCACTCTTCAGAGCTGCTGCGGAAAAGACGGCAGGAGTCTATGCAGTTTTCGGTGGTCAGGGCAACATTGAGGAATACTTCGATGAACTCCGCGAAGTGTACAATGTGTACGAAGGACTTGTAGAGGAGTTCATCGAATCCTGCGCACATGTTCTGTCTGCACTGTCGAGAGATCCCAAAGCCGGAAAGGTCTATTCGAAAGGGTTGGATGTTATGCGTTGGTTACAAGATAAGGAATCTACCCCAGATCTCACCTACCTCGTATCTGCACCTGTTTCGTTCCCTTTGATTGGGTTGGTGCAGCTGGTACATTATTATGTTACTTGCAAGATCCAAGGAAAGGAGCCAGGCGATCTTCAGTCCAGGCTTTCAGGTACCACCGGTCACTCGCAGGGTGTTGTCACGGCGGCAGCAATTGCAATTGCAACCTCTTGGGAATCTTATTATCAAGTATCCCATGAAGCTTTGACAATGCTGTTCTGGATTGGGTGCCGATCTCAGCAAACATACCCCCGGACTTCACTTGCGCCCAGTGTTCTGCAGGATTCGACTAATGAGGGCGAGGGACACCCATCGCCTATGCTGTCTATCCGCGACCTTACACTTGCACAAGTCCAACGCCACGTTGATGCCACCAATACCCATTTGCCGAAGGATCGACACATTCATATCTCATTGATCAATGGTGCCCGGAATGTTGTCGTTACCGGTCCTCCTCAGTCGCTGTATGGGTTGAACCTTAGTTTGCGGAAACTCAAGGCACCAACTGGTCTTGACCAAACTCGGGTTCCTTATACAGAAAGAAAGCAACGGTTTGTAAACCGATTCTTGCCAATTTCTGCTCCATTCCACTCGCCTTACCTGGAGTCTGCAGCGCCAATTATCGAGGAAGATTTGAAGAACATCAAGACTTTCACGAAATCGAGTCTTGCTATTCCCGTGTTCGATACCAACACTGGAGAAGATCTTAGGGCCTCCATGGCCGGAGACTCAATCGTTCCCAAGCTCGTGCGAATGATTACAAATCTTCCAGTCCAGTGGGAGAAGGCTACGGTGTTCAAAGGAGCTACGCATGTTATTGACTTTGGCCCTGGCGGTATCTCCGGCCTTGGGGTCCTTACTCACCGCAATAAGGATGGTAAAGGTGTTCGTGTTATCCTTGCTGGAGCAATAGAGGGCACGAATAGCGAGGTTGGGTATAAACCCGAACTATTCGATCGCGATGAGGAACACGCCGTCAAGTATGCCGTTAACTGGGTTAAGGAACATGGGCCCAAGCTTGTCAAGACGAAGGAAGGTAAAATATATGTGGACACCAAATTCTCGCGGCTATTGGGCAGAGCCCCAGTTATGGTGGCGGGAATGACCCCTTGTACTGTTCCATGGGATTTCGTTGCTGCTACTATGAACGCCGGTTACCACATTGAATTGGGAGGTAAGTCTTTACAATATTCGTCTTAGGGCTGGATAGTTGCTAACGACCACACAGGTGGTGGATACTTTTCCCCTGTAGGATTGACACAGTCGCTACGTAACATCGAAGAGAACACCATCCCCGGTGCTGGAATCACCGTCAATCTCATTTATGTGAACCCTAGAGCCATGGCCTGGCAAGTTCCACTTCTACAGAAGCTTCGTACAGAAGGTGTACCTATCGAGGGAATGACCATTGGAGCTGGTGTTCCTTCGCTCGAGGTTGCCAATGAGTACATCGAAGCTATCGGTCTGAAACACATTGCTTTCAAGCCTGGGTCTTTGGATGGGATCCAGCAGGTCATCAATATCGCAAAGGCAAACCCTCACTTCCCTGTAGTTCTTCAATGGACTGGAGGAAGAGGTGGTGGTCATCATTCGTTTGAGGACTTTCACCAGCCCATCTTACAAATGTATGGACGCATCCGTCGCTGTGAGAACATCGTCTTGGTGGCTGGATCTGGTTTCGGTGGCGCAGAAGATACGTACCCTTACCTTACAGGTACGTGGTCTGAGAAGTACCAGTATCCGCCCATGCCATTTGATGGGTTCCTCTTCGGAAGTAGGATGATGATTGCCAAGGAGGCACATACTTCTCTTAACGTGAGCTATCAGAGCCCCTCAGTACTCCCCGAGCAGCCACTAATGCCATTATTTAGGCCAAAAAAGCAATCTGCGAAGCTGCAGGTGTGGATGACAAGGACTGGGAAAAAACCTACAAAGGACCTGCAGGTGGTGTACTCACCGTCCGTTCTGAGATGGGCGAGCCTATCCACAAGCTTGCCACTCGTGGCGTTCAGTTTTGGTATGCCTTCTTACCATTTCCATTCATTGAGTAGTAACTAATTTTCTTAGGGCTGAGTTGGATCGTACAATTTTCTCCCTGGATAAGGCTAAGCGGCTAGTGGAGCTGAAGAAGCAACGTGACTACATCATCAAGCGCCTCAACGATGATTTCCAAAAGACGTGGTTTGGGCGCAACAGTGCCGGACAAGCAGTTGACCTTGAGGACATGACCTACGGTGAGGTTGTTTCCCGCATGGTTGAACTCATGTATGTGAAACATGAGAAGCGATGGATTGACGTCACACTGAGAAACCTGACCGGGGACTTCATCCGACGAGTTGAGGAGCGTTTTGCCGCTGGAAACACCCAGACATCCATTCTTCAAAATTTCGCTGACCTCAACGATCCTTTCCCGTTGGTTGAGCGAGTCCTTAGCAGCTACCCCGAAGCACAGGTTCAGCTCATCAATGCTCAAGATGTGCAGCACTTCTTGTTGCTATGTCAGAGAGATATTCAAAAGCCTGTACCATTTGTCCCTGCCTTAGACGACCACTTCGAGTTCTGGTTCAAGAAAGACTCCCTCTGGCAGTCCGAAGACTTAGAGGCTGTTGTCGATCAAGATGTTGGTAGAACTTGTATCCTTCACGGGCCTGTGGCTGCCAAATACACCAAGATTGTGAACGAACCCATTAAGGATATTCTTGATGGGGTTCACAACGGCCACATTGCCGGATTGACCAAAGACTTGTATAACGGCGATGAGAGCAATATCCCTGCCGTTGAGTACTTCGGAGGCAAGGCTATTGTCGAACTTGAGGATGTTGATAAGATCGATGGTTTGACTATCTCGGAGGATGGCGACAAGATCACCTACCGACTTTCGGCAACGCCCTCTCAAGGAACCTTGCCCGATGCCGAGACATGGTTGAAGCTTCTTGCCGGTGATTATTATTCTTGGAGACATGCTCTATTCACTACCGAGGTCTTTGTTCAAGGCAAGAAGTACCAGACCAACCCAATGAAGCGTGTCTTTGCCCCTGCCCATGGGATCGTCGTTGAGATCTCCCACCCTAGAGATCCTACCCAGACCATTATCACCAAGAAGGACCAAACCCACCTTAACGGGCCCCACACAAAGACTTTTGAAGCTAAGATGACCAGCCAAAATGAAATCCACGTTACGTTATTCGAGGAACGCACTGCTGAAGGAGGACCAGTCGGAATGCCATTGATTTTCAAGTACCGTCCCGAAATCGGTTATGCTCCCATCCGGGAAGTCATGGAAGGCAGAAATGACAGGATAAAGGAGTTCTACTACCGTTTGTGGTTTGCCGATGAGCCCATGAACAAGGATGCGGCTGTTACCGATGTCTTTGATGGTGGTCAGACCACTGTGACCGCGCAGGATATTGCCGACTTCGTTCATGCTGTCGGTAACAATGGTGAAGCATTCGTGCAACGGCCTGGAAAGACGGTATATGCACCGATGGACTTCGCGATCGTCATCGGTTGGAAGGCTATCATGAAAGCCATTTTCCCCAAGGACATTGATGGCGATTTGCTTCGGCTTGTTCATCTCAGCAACAGCTTCCGGATGCTTCCTGGAGCGGAGCCTCTGAAGAAGGGAGATGTTGTTGACACCAAGGCACGGATCAGTGCTGTTCTCAACCAAGATGCTGGAAAAATGGTCGAGGTGTGTGGTACCATCACCAGGGAGGGCCGTCCAATCATAGAAGTCGTCTCCCAGTTCTTGTGTCGTGGAACCTATACGGACTTCGAAAACACCTTCCAGAGAAAGGTCGAAACCCCCGTAGAAGTGCACTTGACTTCTACAAAGGGTGTTGCTGTTCTACACAGCAAGGAATGGTTCCATCTCGATGGCTCGTACGATGTCGACCTTCTCAACAAGACTCTCATTTTCCGTCTTTCCAGCTTCGTCCGTTACAAGAACCAGACAGTCTTCAGTTCTGTTCAGACAATAGGCCAGGTTTTGCTCGAGTTGCCTACAAAAGAAATCATTCAGGTTGCGACAGTTAATTACAATGCCGGCCAATCTCATGGTAACCCAGTCATCGATTATCTGAAGCGCCACGGAACAACTATTGAACAGCCTGTTCATTTCGACAACGCCATTCCCCTGAATGGAAAGACGGACCTCATCATCCGTGCCCCTTCCAGCAATGAAGGTTATGCCAGGGTTTCCGGTGATTACAATCCTATCCATGTCTCGCCGACATTTGCCAATTATGCCAATTTGAAGGGCACAATCACCCATGGCATGTTTTCCTCTGCTGCTGTCCGCTCTCTCGTGGAAACATGGGCCGCGGAGAACAACATCGGACGTGTCCGATCCTTCTCTTGCTCTTTTGTCGGAATGGTCCTCCCTAACGACGACGTCAAGACCATGTTGCACCACATTGGTATGGTCAGCGGAAGGAAGATCATTAAGGTCGAGACCATTAATTTGGAGACTGAAGAGAAAGTTCTCATTGGAGAAGCCGAAGTTGAGCAGCCTGTATCTGCCTATGTCTTTACAGGTCAGGGTAGTCAAGAACAGGGTATGGGTATGGACCTTTACGATTCGTCGCCAGTTGCTCGGGACGTGTGGGATCGTGCCGACAAGCATTTCATGGACAACTATGGTTTGTAGCCTTATCTAGACATCCTGGTCTACGTTGCTAATCTACCACCTATAGGCTTTTCTATCACGAATATTGTTCGCAACAACCCCAAGGAACTAACTGTCCACTTTGGTGGCCCTCGAGGAAAGGCTATACGGCAAAACTATATGTCCATGACCTTCGAGACCGTGGGCTCTGATGGTGTAACCAAGTCCGAGAAGATCTTCAAGAATATTGATGAGAGCACCACTTCATACACTTACCGCTCCCCAACCGGTCTCTTGTCAGCCACTCAATTCACACAGCCTGCCCTTACGCTAATGGAGAAGGCATCTTTCGAGGACATGCGCTCTCGTGGCCTTGTACAACGCGACTCGGTATTTGCAGGTCATTCTTTGGGAGAATACTCTGCCCTTGCGGCCCTTGCGGATGTCATGCCTATTGAGTCACTCGTTTCGGTTGTGTTCTACCGTGGGCTGACCATGCAAGTCGCAGTAGAGCGTGACGCCGAAGGTCGCAGCAACTATTCCATGTGTGCCGTCAACCCTAGCCGTATCTCGAAGACTTTCAACGAAGTTGCTTTACGGTATGTTGTCGATAACATTGCCACGGAGACCAAATGGCTTCTGGAGATTGTCAATCTCAACGTGATCGACCAGCAATATGTTTGTGCTGGTGACCTTCGGGCCCTCGACTGTCTCACCAACGTCCTCAACTATCTCAAGGTGCAGAAGATTGATATTTCAGTTCTAATGGCACGGATGAGCATCGAGGAAGTAAAGGAGAAGCTCGTTATGATCATCAAGGAGTGTGCAAAGGAGACGGAGGCAAAGCCAAAGCCGGTCGAACTTCAACGTGGTCTTGCTACCATCCCTCTTCGTGGTATCGATGTACCCTTTCACAGTACCTTTTTGCGAAGCGGTGTCAAGCCATTCCGAAACTTTCTACAGAAAAAGATTTTGCAGAGCTCGATCGATCCCAGCAGGTTGATTGGAAAATACATTCCAAACGTCACCGCAAAGCCGTTCCAACTCACAAAGGAGTATTTCGAGGATGTTTACAACCTCACCAACTCCCCTAAGATTGGACAAATCCTTCAGAACTGGGACAAATATGAGACAAAAGAGGGTAGTGTGCTGACACCTGCACAGGCGTAGCAATTGAAGGGTGTTAATATAGATATCGGTTTTGTGCTTCTATGTGTTCTTTTGTTTTGCTGGTTTCTTTTGCTGTCTTTTTTAGAAGAGTAGTATGATGTGAAATGATTATGGATGGCAGGATTTTATGTTAGACGGGGCTGGGTTTCATTGGTTGTTTGGAAGGAATTGACGGTTTTGTTCTTTCACAAATTCATTTCTATCTGTGACACTTTAAACAGTAGACAACCCTCAGGTTTATCCCAACAATAGTTAGATGAATACTGGAGAGAATGGCGATGATTCCTCCAGTTATGTCAACAGCCCATAACTATAACTCCGGCACTGAGGTGTGAACCAATAGCACTTCATGAACTAGGTCATTTGATAGCCTAAAACCTTGAGTACTATATTGCATTCGGTAAGCCCGAATCCAATAACCCCAGGAGGTCAGATTAGTTTACTAGCTTAGACATTCGGCTCATCATCGATATCACCCAGGGTATAAATCAATGGATTTATATACGCAGTTGAAACACGGCTACTTCTCTTACGATGATGTTTCAAAAGGTAGTATTAGCTGGGTACCGCAGAACCCGTGAAATTATCTACACTCAGGCGTAGAAGTTGTCTGCCTGGGTTGTTTCATGCATTCGACAGTAGTTAGAAACCTCAATATCAGACCAGCACACAATCCCTAAAGACAGAACCAAAGTTGTGAATATTCGCCCTGAGAAAACCGGTACCAGCTCCAGTAGGTTCGGCATCCTAGAAAGCACTTCCATCGTACCCGTAATCCAAAGTGATACAACTCCAAAGTTTTAAGATTCTCAATCCTCTGCTTTAGCATTCCTTCCATTTCTTCAAGACAACTGTCCCCCGGGTCGCCATTTGCAATGATGTCCTCTAGAGTATCCACAAACTCGCTGCCCTCTTCGTAGCGCACGTACCCTTAGTAACAAAGTACACAGAAGCCCCATCACCATGTTGATATCGAATAGCCGCTATGCACACAAACCACCCATCCTCAAGATTGCTATGCTTGTATATTCCGTCCACGGGCATCATCCAAGCATCGTGAAATGTCAGCGTTAACGATTTGAAGAGACACATAGCGACGATCGTATTGTGGCCTGTAGATATCCCCCTGCCCTGTACTACACATCAACTCGCGGCCGATCTTTTTAGTGGATTCCTTCTGGTTGGGAGTTATCCAGAGAAACTGGATATTCTTCACAGTAAATCCCCCAAGACTTGACCACCGATCCCATTCCGAAAAGAATCCCGCTTCGAAATCAGAGTGCTTCTTGGTGACGATAACGTAGAGCTAGGCCTCTTATTGAGATCTAGGTAAACCACTAGTGCATCAATTCCGCGGAAGTTATACCTCAACGGGCAGTATATGGCTCGATTCAATGTATAAAGTGGGAATTGGCCCTGAAACATAACCATCTATATCCCCCTTCAATCTGTTGACCGATGTTCAGTCCTCGCGCGCTAATGGACCAAAGGACTGCTTGTTTCACAAAGAATCCTGTAACCACGGGATTATCGATGTATTCCGGTAAAGATCGCAAGTAATCTACACGGCCATGGGAGTTTATAAACTTGTGGAGCATGTGCGCAATTGCATTTCGCGCGACACCACATGTGTACGCTCCATCCGACGTCGATACTTCGTTAATGGTGACTTTTTTGTGTAGAAGTGACAGTGATCTATAAGCTCCGGCTGCAAGATGGGTGTCGAAAATGCACGCGTTCATGTACTCAACATATCTGCAGCAATTAGGAGATGTTTGAATTGAAAGGAAAAGTACCAACCGATTCCAAAGCGATGACGCATCCCATCTAGTTTCAACAAACGCCTGCTTCAATGTTTATAAGGACTAGCGCAGACATATCCACCCTGCCATCGACAATACACCCATCGAGTAACAGAGGTACGCAGCTAGTGGCATCTTCGAATTCTTCTCTTGTGGCGTCGCCCAACTCGAGAGTTCCGTGAATCCTCCACCATCCGCTAACCTCTTCCTAAAACGCTGTCAGCTGCCGTGCATGTGGTAGTGAAATCCTTACCAAAGTGTAGCCACCGAATACTTGCATCTTGATTTCATTCATTTGTTTTTGCTGCGTATGCATATACGTGGTGTAATCTGCAGATGCGCAGTTAATCCGACAGTGATTGAATGATATTTTTCTGAGGAGTGTCCTCGCCTCTTCCTTCCTTCTGTTTGAGTGTTCATCTCTTCGAATATCTTCACAGGGCTCCAAAGCGTTGAGTTAGTCGACGACAAATACCGTCGTGGGACGAGGATGGCGAATGCAAAAGAAATCTGTCAAATCGTCTGCTGTTTTTAGTTCTGATACTTGCTTCTGTATCGCCTCGTCCCTTGCAAAAGTGAACATCAATGCTGACTTGATATACTCAACAGGATGCTCAAGCATCTGCTGACAGTTGGGAAGATACACGACACGTTTTCCACGGCGTACCATGAAGCACACAAGAGCAGCAAGCATATAGGATTTTCCCCATCCAATCGTGCCGTACAAATAGAGCCTCGAGAACCTTGGCTTGCTGAGATCCTGGACCTTTTCCCAGAGCTCTTTGAACCTCGTCCGGCCCATGTACTGGAACTCATAGTTGTCGTTGATATTAAACCGTTCTCCGGCGATAAGCCCCGAGCAGAAGGGAAACGGTAACGTGGACAGCTCCGAAGGATCAGATAGTACTTCCCAGGAATCTGGTGTCATCTTCATGACGCTGTCATACCGGCTTCGATACGGAGCAAACCCTAGGGAAAAATTGTCAGTACCTCCATAGATAGTATGGAGTATTATGCAATAATACTTTTGTCCTCAGGGTCAACTTCCGATAAACTAGCCTCGACCCCGACTCATCTATATTGTCCGTATAGCGAGCCAGACTGTGTCCACATTGTCGATATTTTATCGATAAGAATGATGCGTTGAAGATATAAAAGTCGTATGCGGTACAGCCGCATTTCCCACCGTTATCGTTGATATGTCTACAAGCCTTGAAAGTGACGCTTTCCATATTGAATTAATTGAGAACTCATTGCTTTGCAAAACTGAAGTTGAGTAGCAAGGAGTTTTGGGACGTTGCGAGAATGAGACGTTGAAAGGGTTGATGGATGGAAATTCAACTGACCATGAGCCTAAATCTTCTGGTATTGTGTGAATGTTCACTCATGCCGACAATCTAGAAAGCACCAGTTACTAAAACGAGCTACTTAACGCCCACTGTTTGTCTGCTATTCCTTCTTCTATCTACTCCACTCTTCGTTAAAGCTCTGTCCGTAGAATACATTGCTCAAAATTATATTTGGTTGGTGAATAATTGGTCGTGATTTCGTGCAATATATAAAATATGGCATGTCAAATCCACATCTCCCAACACACACCTACCACAGTATACGCCAGCACATTCCAATATACAACAACGTACTACACACCAAATATTAGATATTCTCAAAAATCTCACGTCTTTTGGACCACTCCTTTGGTGCAATTGCTACGTCAATTATGTTTAGCGTTTATCCATGGACATAAGTTCTCTATATAAACAACTTTTGTCCACTTGGCCTACCATAGACCATTCATTCTCTGCAAACGAAGGAAAACGCGGAGACCGGATGTCTTGCATGCGGTCAAGTATTCGAACCGCCAGGACGCAGCCGAGAAACCTACCCCACCCCTGTCCCCCACCAACCGACCGCGCAACCGCCCAACACGCGTACGCCGTATTAGCCTCGTGAACTGGCGAGGGAAAGTTGAAAGCACCACCGCCGCCACCACTACGATCTGACATTTCCTCTCAGACACGCGATTACCCATCTCGATCAAGTAAGACATATTTCGCCATTTGTCTGTGGAGTGTATGTGAGACGATCTTGTACCGTATTAATTGGTTGAAACTCGCAGGCGTATACCCAACAGTCAGCCGCAGTTTGAATTCGTTTTGAAAACTCCAGATCGATCGAGCTCGAAAGACAACTAATCAGCAGCCGCACGAATAGAAGCTGTCCAAACGCTCCCATGAGTATGAATCGAGCTCAACCAAATAATATGCTGCTCCACTTTCCGATGTTGGAAACTAGAAGCTGCCAACAACCCGGATAGGAGTACCTAAACACCTACTTTCTACCAAGTTTGTGAAATTTGCACCCCCTCAACAATAAATATCTTGCAGATTTGATCCAATGGCATTGCAACTTGTAGAAACTAGAGCGTTCGATGGCGCTATTGAGAACGTCGACGATATTACTTGCGTAATCTGCGTACATGCTTCCGGAGGATTTGTTAATATTTCAGATACCCCTGAAGAGTTCTGCGTACGCGTAGATCGGACTCGCGTTTGGTTTTAATGAAGGTGTCAAAGTTGATGTTGTACACGGTCGTAGAGGCAAAGTGAAACACTCCAGACCCACTATTACACGCCGAGACGCAGGGAGATCGTAAAACAAAGTCTCAATTAGAGTGAAAGAGGAAAGGAAAGGATATCTACAAAGTTCTGAGTTGTCGGATAACCTGGTATTTGAGAGTAGTCTGCAGCAACGTGGAGGTGGAGAGGCGTTTACAATTTTTAAACACTTGTCGGCAACCACATCAGGTACCTGAACAATCCCCGCTGAATACATGACAACTCCCAACAACGTGCGGTGGCCCGATTAAGCTATAAGAGCCTCAGTATCGAGCTTTCACCCTGAGGCCAGTGCACATGCGGCCCGAAAGCACCAGGCTCTTCGTTTTCTTGAGAACGAGGAGAAAATCTGGGAACTAGTGCGGGGAACCCCTCTATCGTGACCACCGCCACGTAACCCTCATAGATATGACCAGCGATCGCCAGAGCAGATAGATATTCTGCATCGTAGTAAAGACATGGAAACAATGGAATTACAGCACAACACATACAGCCCATCACGAGGTAAGTTTATCGTGCTAGGACTTCTTGCGCTATTGTTCGTACACCAGCTACTGCTTGATTTGGTGGTTGCAAGTTTAGCTTCATCACAACGTCGAACGTTTCCTTCTGCAGGGATCCTTGGTGCTGCCGTTTACAGCTCGCGGAGGCAGCCTACCGTGTGTTGATAGAGAAACATAGGACAGTCGACTTTATCACACCCATACGTTATTGCCCCGCAAGCTGAGGTATTTGCAAGCCTCCGCAAAGCCATAAGTTCAGGGCCCTCTTCAGTTGGGGCTAATGCGGAGGTTTTGCCTATATCCAAGTATCCAACCCCCCACGTTTGGAGAAGTTTAATTCCAGCCGCTTGCCGAATAGGCGAAAAAGCGGCTAGATGGTTTGCGAGCGCCGACTTGCAATAAGTACAGTAAGGCGTTCTTCAAGCGCCTTCCCCTCACAAATCACAATACTTGCTGGTAGTTGAGTGTCTATCAGCTACACCAACCAGCTGTGAGCATTGACGGCTACCTACTCCTTCGTCTATCTTTCTGCCTGCTTCCGACCGTAGCCCCCCTTCCTTCTTTCCCATTCCATCCATCCCTCCATCATCCAGTATCTACCCATCATCCATCATCATTCACCTATCGACGGGTTCAATTTACCCTTCACTTCCTCCACTGCCGTTTCTCTTTGTCTTCGTTTCGGATCTGGTTTTCACAGGCCGTTGGCGTTCCCGCATTTTAAGCCCTTCCCGCCCCACCGATCGAATACAAGGATCACCATTGAACCCTTGTACTTCAACTGAAACACGTTGCGATTCCGTTGAGCCGGCCACCGTCGAGAGGTCCTTCGTCATTCAGAGCATACTCCTCTCACCATCAATTCCTGCTACGGCAGAATTGAGACTACCAATGCATGAATGTAAAACTAGCGGCGGCCACTTTTTTTTGCACTCGCCTCAAATCCGCTCCTTTATCTGCCACCGATGTCACACTCCGTTCACCAACTATAATCCGCCGGTTCCCCGCACCAGTTCTGCGAGGCAGTGGTACGTAGGTCTGCTCGATAAAGACCGCCCAAAGGCTCCTTGGAGATGCATCGTCGAAACCTGCGTTTTCACTGTCTGCCAGCCCTGCGTGGATTATATACAGAGAGTGCTACGCCAGATACGGGAAGCCAAGGAAGCTGCGGAGAGGGACGGAGTGGAGTTTGATATCGCCGCTGAGCTTGAAAAGGCCGAGGATGAGGGAAGAGTGGGCACAGAAACGCTCAAAGGCCCTACAGATGAAAAGGCGGAGGAGGATAAATGGAAGGAAAAAAGGGAAAAGAGGGTTTCTGCTAGCTTTATGGAAGATGGCGGGGATGGCAAAATTGAGGTTGACCCGATGGAGGTGGAGGTGGATGATGGAGATGGGGAAGAGTATTCGATTGAGTTTCTGAAGAGAACAACAACCAGGAGCGCCGCGGTGGCAGCGGCAAGCGCTTCGGCCAGGATGAGAGCAAGGCGTCAGACGGTTGTTCGGCGGGATTCTACTAGAAGAGGAGCAGCACATGATTGATATGTGAAGTGTGGATAGTGGAATCATTGCCCTTATCGAGAGCTACAGGATCTTCTGGAATATCGATCACGGCTGGGGGGTTACGGAGTCATTGCGTTGGTTTGTTTGGGATCATTGGTCAGCGAAGGCGTATAAGTTTCTGCTTGTTTATTTTTGCTGGGCTTGTTTATCTTTTCTAGGTAGTTCCCTCTCGCATCTTCATGAACGGTTGATTCACCTAGTAGTATTCTTCCCGTATTATCTCTTGCGGTGAAGGTGGTGTTTTTCGACGCACATACTAAGTATATCTACATACCGCATTCTCCCACGGATATTTACATCCCTATATTTCTTATCATACGTACCAAAGGGTATAATATTTATTCGTTTCTCTTCAACTTAGCGGCAACCTTGCACTCTCCGATGTCAAAGTACCTACTTCAAATTCTACTGTGCCGTTCAAACCGCTATAAACCACAAGTGCTAGTACCAGAACCCTAACCCGTATGATCAAGTCTCTGAAAGGCTTGCATATATGAATGGAGCAAATTCAAGTTCTATCGTTTAGTTTAATTCCCAGAAAACCCATAGCAGTAGGTGCCAGTCTTGCTTGTCGAAATCGAATCCTAGATTTGCTGCGTTATGTCCGCTTGGGAAAAGTAGTGATTTGGTGATATCTTATGATGTGTAATATAATATACCTTCGTCTTATCACAGGGTATTGTTTATCAAAAATTTCCCACTGCCTCATTCAAAGCAATTCTGTGTTGCCCAACATGCTACAAGTTATTGGATTACATTTATTCCCTCATCTGGGGTTCTGCGGTTTCCTCCGTTCTCGGTACATGAACAGCGGATGCAGAGATCTGACAACTGCGCATTAGGACGTATCTAGTTCAGTAAGGGGACTGGTTTAATGGCGCGAATAGAAGTTTGTGTCCGTTTACGCCGCGACTAGTGCTTCTTGTAGTGCGTCCTCTCTTCCCCGGAGCAGATAGGTTGTAAGTTTGAGCAGCATGCATCGATTTTAACGTTGTCTAATCGCTCTGCGGGTTAAATAGAGATTGTGGCCCCCCAACTATATCTAAAACTCACGTTCGAGAACTTTCACTGATTTAACTAGTTAATGGTGTGATCTACTACTCTCACGCTGTATATGCCCCTCGGCTATAATGTTTCCCTCACTAGGTACGTTTGCGGGCACGTGGGCACGGAGAGACTATATGTGATGTGCTGGTGAATTTTCTATTTAATAGAGGTGAGATGTCTATGGTTTATGCACCCTTCGTCTGGTATCGATATCATCCATACTTATTATTGTCGACGAATTCCATGACCAAAATCATGGCGGATACACCCACCCCCAGGCATCTACGCTGAGTGATGGCAAGGAGACGTCTTGCGTGCGGTCTTACAAGGCCATCAGACAAAAAGTTCGATACTATACAACCTCCCCAATTTTCGACAGAGTTCCTGGCAAAGAATCTTTAGTTAGGCAGTCACTGTGGATCTAGGTGAGCTGTTGCTGTGATCCACTGACGCTATTCGAACAGTCACCGTTCTTTTGGCCTTGAACCTGAATCTATACTTTAGTATGAATGACGTCGACTCGTCTTTTTGTGTTTCAGGAGACATCTCGAGGTGACTTATTACCCCATCTTCTCGAACGATTTTGTCTTTTTACCGTTACTATCACCATCTACGCTGTATATGGTCGTCTTTCCGAATGTTGGACCTTCGTATAGTCAATCTAGTCATGATCGCGTTAGTTTTACGCTAACCATAGCTAGTTTATTATACAATTAGAGCTTCCAACATGCGCTGAAATTAGGGCACTTAATGAAGTCTTACGTCTTTCGTGGAAGGATGCGTTCGATCTTGGGAAATTCTGTAGGCCCAAAATAAACCGAGTATTCGTCTTGGTGAAGATTCTGGTAGAGTTCCATATAGGTGATGATAATTGCTGTGGACAAAGCACTTTATGCTCCCTTGTGACCATTTCTCGTTTCCCTTCCCCAGATTTTTCAAACTCAATACCGTCTTTTCCCTGTTGCCGGGTTTATGTGATATGTGACACGAACGATGAGTTGTAGATTTTCCTTGGCAGGTTTAGTGGAGTCGTACAGTCGCGGTCTCAAACCGCCACCTCTACATCACCACTGACAAACTCTGAGGATTCACGGGCAAAGCGTCTGCTAACCGCATCTTCAAAGGTATGCATGTATCGCCAGTCCAACATGCTTCCTTCTCCATCGCTTCCATTCTAATGGGCTGAAGAGAATATAGGAGGCTAAAGGAAGGAAGAAAGGAAAGAAAGAGTGGGAGTGGACTCGTAGCAATTCAAGTGGGCGGCCACATCGCGAAGCGTCAGGAACCCGACTCCTTTGAGCACTCCACCCCGCACAGCCGCACCTCCGTGACTTGATTCAGGACTCTGCGGCTTGACTTCAGGGCATTTGCTCCCTTCAAATACCCACAGCCGTCGCCACCTTCACACTCTTCCTCCATACATCAAGTTCAAAGTCGAATTTCGCGATTGGCGACAACAACGATACCATCCACTTTCTCCAAGGTCATGCCTCCTTTTCTTAAACATTACCTTTCGTCCGATAGCGAGTCCGAGTCGGGTGTCAACAAGAGGCAAACCGTTGCTGGAAATGTTAAAGTCGAGAAGAATCCCTCGCCTACCGCTACCAAGTTGCCTCAGAACCGCTTTTCATCTACAACTATCAGCGAGCTCCACGTCAAGGAAGAAGCAAACATGGAGAAGCAGTCGGATTTTAATAAGGAGGTGTCAATGCAGTCAGACGACATTCATATTCCCGATGCATGGAGTTTCGCAGTCGTCATTTCTCCTCGTAGTGTTGATAAGGGTATGTCTTCAGTCCTTGGTATCTTATCCTCATAGATCTAGATCCCGCTAACCTCTTTGTGTTTTCAATAGATATTGCGGAAGAGATGGTTACCGTCAGATCCGATGTGACGTCCACAAGCACTCTTATCGCACCACGCACCGAGATCCTCAGGACGTCCTTTAACAATGGGAAACAGAAGGAAGTCTCAACGATCGAACCTGCCTATTCGCCTTCCGATCCCACAATTAGCGGTGGAGAGTCTCGAGGAACTTCGGTGGCACCGAAAAATCGAGTCCCAACAGATAAAACAGGGCTTTTGGAGATTCAAAAGGCAGATCCGCTCAAGTTTCAACTTCTCTGGTTTAGAACCGTCATCCAGAGGCGCAAAAATGCGGTCGAGAAGCATGGTCTGGCATCCTTGAAGGATAATGACTTCAAAGTGTTGACCAAAACATTGCGCGAACTGGCTTTCTATTCTTGGCCTGATGATTCAACGGAATACCTCAATTCCACCGGGATTGGAAGAGCAGTCAAGGTGCTCACTAGAACCGCTCATTATGGTGATAGTGTTGCAGAACTAGCAAAAAAGTTGACCGATCGGTGGGCTTCTGGAGACTTTAGACCTGGTGCTATCAGTACTGAAGACAACGATCTGATATCGATTGATGATGACAGCGAAAGTGAGGATGAACATCATCAAACTCGCCCATCATATGGTCAAGGACTTGTTCGTCACATTATGCGAGGTGTAATCCGGTATCGAAACGCGAAGGGCAACCTTACTATGAAATTAGATCCAGAATTCAGAAAGCGAGATTCCGATATTTTTGGACATAATGGTTTGAGTGTTGGAGAGTATGTTTGTTCTGTCCATCGTCATGATGCCAGGAAGTTAATGTTGTTGCAGTTGGTGGCCGTTCCAGCTTTGTGCTTTGAGGGATGGTGCCCATGGTTCCCGCCAAGGTGGCATTGCTGGAAGAATGGCGGATGGAGCGGTCAGACCCTTACTCATTGCATTCGTTGCCACAACAGTTTGACTAACATTCTTGAATAGTTCTCGATTGTTGTTTCTGGTCAGTCTGAATATAACGATCGAGATTCTGGTCTTGAGTTGTTCTATTCTGGAACCCATGGCGACGCACCATCATCTGGAGACACCGCTGCGCAGTTGACGAACGCCACCAAGGCGTTAATCATGTCGATGACGCGCCAGACACCTGTCCGAGTCATTCGAAAGGGTCCTTCCGACAAGAATCGTCTGTACCCAGCCGTTGGTTTCCGATACGACGGTTTGTACACAGTGAAGAGCAGAGAAGTCGTGCGCGAGAGAGGAAAGAGGGACTATTATCGTTTCAAGTTGGTGCGCAACGACGGTCAAGTTCCTTTGGACAACGTGCGTAACCGTCCCACAAGGGACGAATACGCGGCGTACCAAGCTGTCACGTCTTCGTCTTAGTTTGATGTTGTACTGTTAAGGGTTCTGGGTGGGTTTCTGATAGCGGGCGCATTTCTTTTCACTCCTGTATATTATCAATATTCTTATTTGCGCGGTACTACTGTTTTTGGCGTCTCCCTTCATCAAGCAGGAACTTATACTTTTCAATAATCGAGATAGCCCTAGTGGCTCAACAAACTCAGGTGGTTTTAGTTGGTACTCGAGAATAGTCTCGTACTGCTGCTCGGGCGCGGCAGTAGACTTGAGAATATTCCTTACTCGAAGCCAGTCAAGAATCCTGCATCATACGGAGTGGGAGTATTAATATACTCGAGTAGGACAAACTACTCTACTCAGAATCGACAACATCTGAAATCGGACGTAGGTCAGCTCTAACTGTTCCGATTCGTTCTAGCGTGATCCAATAATTAACCGATCTCGATCCCGGATCAGCCCTAACCCTTTCTCTATTTTTCTCTCAATTCTTGATTCTTCTCGCCGTTTCTTCCATTCGCTCACTACAAGGCCCAGAAGTTCTTTCTCACTCCACCTCACTTATATGGTCTCGTCGCAATTTCAACTAGTCTGATTGACTACATCTTTCGTCTCTCTCCCGCGTCGAGTCATCCACATCTTAGCTTCGGCTTCAAAAATATCTCATCTGCTGCTCATCGGTGTTGAAATCACCCGCGCCACCACGACCGCCACGACCATCGTATTGTTCCTCACTTCCCCCTCGCTCCCGTACCAACTGTCGACATCTTGAGCCATGCGCTGTGCCAGAATCTTTTCGGGATCATCCCACCCTGGTCTCTCTGACTCAATCTGCGAGCGTCTTGGAACATCTACTGCCAAGTGTCGCCTGAGAAAGTTTGCAAACGGTGAAACTAGTGTGGAAGTTGGTTGCTCCGTACGCGATCAGGATGTCTTCATTGTTCAGAGTGGGAGCCAAAAGTGGGTCATTTGAGACCCTCCGCCTCCCTCCATCTGAACGCTTTGGGTTTCTGACAGTTTCACAGTGTGAATGACAGTATTATTGAACTGCTGATCTTGATTTCGGCCTGCAAGGGCGGGTCTGCAAACAAGATCACCGGTACGCGACCTCTGCAACCTACTTTTGCAGGTTGTGGAACAACAAACAAATGCTGACCTTCAACAAGCTGTCATGCCGTATTTCCCATACTCAAAGCAGTCCAAGAAGAAGTCTCATAGAGGCGCCATAACCGCAAGGAGTACGCTTATTACTAAGTGATGCATGTGAATTTACGCTAACTGCCTATCGTTGTAGTGGTTGCAAACCTCCTGCATATAGCCGGCGTTGATCATGTTATCACTGTGGACCTTCATGCATCGCAGATGCAAGGTTTCTTCAGGAATCCAGTTGATAATTTATACGCCGAGCCTCTTCTTGCGCGCTGGATCCGTTATAATATCCCGGACTGGCGTAACTGTGTGGTTGTCTCTAAGAATCCCGGCGGTACGAAAAGGGTCACACAACTCGCCGATGTGCTCAAGCTGAACTTTGCGCTCATCACCACGGACCGTCGTCGCGTCCAGCGCGATGGCTGGATGAGCTCTCGAATGCAGTCGAATCGTCATTCACCCGCAGAGAGTGAAAATGGCGCAGAAGTTGACGAATCGGTTACCGTCGGCTCCACCAATGGTTCTTACATCAACGGTTCTACTAACGGCACTTATACCAACGGCACTATCAACGGTACTTATCTCAACGGTATTACCAACGGTGTGGGCGGGCTGGGGATCTCGGAGCCATCCCCTCCCTTGCGTCCCGCAGACTCAATGGCCAATAGCGTGATTCTACCTCCACATCCGCAAGACGATTTTGATGATGAATACACCGATGATCAAGCCCAAACCGTGACTTATGGCCGTCTGGTGCAGGGTCACATTGTCGACGATGACTATCCCTCTCCTTCACCTTCGCAATCGGCTGTTGCCGATATGGATCCTATGTTGGCTTCAATCCACTCTCTACACTCTCTTCGCGCTACCGACGATGCCTTGGGTGGTACTATCGACGCCCACAGTTCCGATGATGAGGAAGAAGCAGATGCTGTCTCCGGTACTGAACGGATGATAACTCTTGTTGGAGATGTTAAAGGCAAGACTGTTTTGCTTCTCGATGACATGATCGATCGATCTGCCACCTGGATTGCTGCGGCAGAGCATTGCAAGAAGCGAGCGGATGCCAAGAAGGTTGTCTGCTTGGCTACTCATGGTGTTTTTGGTGGGGATTGTTTGAAGGAAATGGATGCGTGCGAGTACATCGACCAGGTCGTAGTTACGAACAGTTTCCCAATCGACGCTGCTAAGTTGCCTGGAGGGAAGACAGATGGACTTGCACCAAGCGGAGCGGGTACCAGAGGAAAATTGACTGTTATTGATTTGAGCATGCTTTTGGGCGAAGCTATCAGGAGGAACCATAATGGTTGGCTCTCTTGGAAACTACCTCCGAGTGAGTACGATGCTGACCTTTCGACAGGAGAGAGTGTTTCAGCGTTGTTTCAAAATTTTATGGATTAATACGTCTTTGCGAGCGTGCTTTTGCTAAAGATTGGTTGGATGTGGTTGGCCGGTTAGCGGAGTTAGGGCGCCAATATCTTGTGGTTTGTATTCCCAAGGATATTTTATTATGTTTATGTTTCATCTCAAACGGAAAGATTTATCTTGCCATGACGAAACGATGCTTCTATTACTCTCTCTCTCTCTCTCTGTTTTCCCACCTTTCAGTGTTCTTTCAGAACATATACCAGGAACCACAGAACCCTCCTCGCCGGGGGAACTGTGGATTTTGGCGGCCATTTAGTCTTCTCTACAATGGGTGTTAACGGAATTCCTGGAAGATTACAACTCATCATTGCTTCTTACTAGTTGCAGCGAGTCTGGAGATAGAAGGCGCCCCTCCTTTGCCGTAGAAGGTGGCGCAAGAGAACCCTCTGGACAATTCTTTCCCTTTGAGGAGTATAATTTCTGCTTAGGTTGCGAACGTGAGGGTCATTACGCTTCTTCGGGGGATGTTTTATTTATTTGTTTTTTGATGTTTGGGCGTGGAAGGAACCAGCATCAAGGGGATACTTGCTCTACAGTGAGCGTGGAATTCTGGACGTTAGTGCTGGGAAAGTGAGCACTCGGAAAGTTTCCAAGGCGTCCTATCTGGCGTTTTGCAGTGGTGCGACGTGTTAAGGCTTTCATACATCATAGGCAGTTAGTAGAGTAAGGTGGGGTGAAGGGGTGAGGGTGAATTGGTGAAGATGAACGGGTGAGGGTGAATGAAGATGGGGAAGTTCGAACTATTCGTTAATTGCTCGCTCATTTGGAATCACTCAAAGGTCATTTGACACTACTGTACCGAACACGACGCCTTCGGACGTAAAAGCCCCGTCCGAAGAGATTTTATTGAGAAATCCACCCACTATTGAACATTCGGTGTTGAAAAATCTGTCACAACAAATATCTTGTCCGAACCATCACGCTCGCCACAGTATCTAACAGATAAATGAATATATCAATGAGATCAAGGCAGAGATCAAGGCAGAGATCAAGAAAAGATAGAGAATGTCAAGAAAGAACTCAAGCAAGTCCACGAAAACGTACAGAACCTTAGAGTAAAAGTCCAAGACTGCAAACCATATACCACATGATGAAAGCTCTTGACGGGAATAAACAACCGATGAAGGGGTGGGTCAAGATGCTAGAACGTTGTCAGGAGTCCGGAGACAAGGATTGCGGTTCGATTCAACAGAAGGATAGGGGAGTTAGAATATGACTTTCTCATGAGAGTGTTATTGATATCGGATATTGATATTAACGTTTGGTATGCTAGAAAATGTCATTTGGTAAGAAAGAGAAATACCTGCATCTGGGAGTAAAGGATCGAACGCTCCTGTTCTGGTATTAATTTTGCTGTGAGCTCAGGGCGTCAATTTGGGGGGAAACTGGGGTGCAAGTCAGTGTACCTCCAGCTTTACCATTTTTGCCATTATTCAGATTGTGTTTTACCTAAAACTACAGATCGTTTCTGACTATTTGCTAATGTTTCTGTTTTGGCGACCTGTACGTAATCGGCCACTCAACACTGTCCCTGAATATTAGTTAATGTTTTCATTTTGGGGACCTTAAATAGTATTACCAATCTAGGTACCTTGAATATGGGTATAGAAACTCAGACGCTACGCGGAAAGCTCATTAACACAACTACCTTCAGACGGACCTGTTCTCAACTCTTGTCTCCACTTTCGTCTCCACTCTCCATTCCCTCGCTAAGATTATCAACGGTCTAGCCACCCTCCGAGCCGGAATGGAAGCGGTCATCCATCAGCAAACCAAATTCAACCAAAGTATCTCGGATAAGATGCTTCAAGTTTCCCCAGATGCGCTCCTGTACCTTTTCAGGCACACCCCAAGGAGGAAGCGCCCAAGCGAATACCTTGCCCGTAGCTCCACGCTAACTAAGCGTGGATAGCTGTTGGAGCAAAAGATCACACAAGTAGAGGCTCTTGTTCGATGGTTTCAGTGTCGAAGAGACTATTCCTCTCGCCCGGCTTTTGACCCGGCGGAGTCGCACCAAGAACGACAGAATCCCCGTAGTTTAACTTGGAAATCCTCAATATGGTGCTTGCTGTATGGTTATTGGGAAGAAGAGTGGTTTTTGCCATAATGGAAGGCATCGTCTTGCTCTTGGCGATGCTAGGACGTTGAGTAATGCCAACCATCTCGTCAGCGATGGTGGTGGGCGGATAGTTGACGACGTAGTGCTTTATGAGTTTAATACTGTGTGAGTTCGGTGTGAGTTTGGTTCGGTATGAGTTTGGTTCGGTGTGAGATGTTGCATTTGGGGTGTCGTGGGGTCTACGGCATGACAGCGTTATCCAGCTAGTTATTGTTACCCGGCCTTTGAACCCTAACCTCACCTGACTCCTTATCAATTTGATCTTCATCTCTCGTAAGGGATTGTTACGGAACCCTTTTTTATTCATTGTCTCTAATAAGCACCGATTCGCCACCTGCAGTCCCCTTACAGACTCACTATTCCGGTAGTACAAGGTGATGCTGAAACATAAAAAGGCACCCACAATGATCTGCTCAATTACTCCCAAGTTGCCACTGCAAAAGCACCGGAATCGAGACGCAATGCTGCAGATGACGATGTTATTGCTGCCACGGCGTTTCTGGGATAACTGGAAATGACAACAGCCACGCTGGTGCTGATAACAACCAACAGCAATTTAACTACTCCTACTACTACAATCATTAGATAGACAACAAAAAATCCGTCGCCGATTTAAGGAGTAGACTAACCTAGCCGCTATTAGCCCTGATAGAGCCCTTAACTAGATAAGGTTGCATATTGTAGTATGTAGATCTTATGCGCTTACTACATCTATGTATGGTGGAAACTAACCAATGTCAGAATGACAGTACCATGCACTAAATAGATAGCTCATGTGAAGGGGCTTGTTGTAATACAGCCATCAAATTTGGTCCCAGATCCCATCCCGTGGGATTATTCCCTGCTGCAGTATTTGGTAAACACCAAAACTGAAACGGTGACGGAAACAGAATTCGTGTCAATAACTACATATAATCGTTATGGAGCACAACTTGGAAAAACAGGTATATAGAGTAATGTAATGTTGGAACAGTGGGCATTGCCGTTGCAGTTGATCAAAGGATCAATTGCTAATCTTGCCATCCAATAATTTGAAGTAGACTAGGGGTTTACGAAGGTTTGCTGGTTTGAATGTGGACCCCCAGCCACCGTTTTTGGTGTTTCAAATCCCTGGTTTGTGGCATCAACATTGGGCTCGTATCTGTAATGAGAATTAGAGAGAAGGCATTGGAAATGGAATTGCTTCAATGTTAATAATGACATAAACTCCTTTATGAGCTGCAACTTGGAGAAACTGTTTTGAATGCACGGTATAGCCTCATAATCGGCCGCTTAAGGCCGTTCCTGGATCTATAATAATATTTCCGCTATGGAGACCTATACTGGTACTTGCTACCATTTCGGTGGGTGTCAGACTGGGAGTATACCATGTTTTTGGTTCCCTACTCTAGTCTCGTGTATCATACACTAGCCCATCATCTGCAACCAATGATTCCAGTAGTCCGGAGGTGGGCCAGTCTGGACCGGTCCGATCCCGGACTGCGCTCTATCTCAGACCAGACCAGTATTGCAAAAATCGTGTTATGGTCCAGTTCAGACCGGGATCGTCCGGACTGGTGGAATCATTGTCTGCAACCCCCCATGGAACTTTCCCCCATTATCATCCATCTCACTCTCCTGATTCTCTTTAGCTAGTTTCTCCCAGCCAGCCCTCCTCCACTACTCTTCCTTCCAAACCAACGCATCTGACCAAGTATCTTGAAGCTTGAAATAAGCAACAAGCGCAGCTTGCTCGCCCAACAAATAATCGCTACTCTTGATTGTAGTGACACATTGGTTACCATGAGCATACTTTGACACCTCGTAGTACAAACACTGGGCACAAGCCATAACTTCCGGCAACCCCAGCTTGCGGTCCACGACTTCCTTCCAATGTTTCCACCGGTTCGGGGTAGACCAGTCCAGACCCGATCGGTCCAGTTTATACAAGTCCAGTGCGGGTATTTTGTAGACTGGGCTCGGACCAACTGTCACTCAGACTGGACTGACAAATTGACGAAGTATTGAGTAGACTAAGAATCTCGTAGATCCGAGGGTTATACTCAAATAGCTGGGGCAAAACTGGGATAGATGACGCTCTTGGCCCGTGGCAAAATAAAGTGAGAGCCAACATTGCGAAGAACCAGGTTCGGACAGTGATGGTACTGGGTAATCACTCAGTAGTCACTCAGCTATCACTCGGTACTACCGGATCAGGCAGTTACTTCTTGAAATCTCACCCGACTTTTGGACTGGTCTATACTGGACTAGTCCAGTGCAAGACCGGCAGTTCGTGGTCCAGTCCAGTCCAAACTCTCATTGGACTGGACCATACTGGACCCTACCTGAGACCGGATCGGTCTGGACTGGTGGAAACGTTGCTTCCTTCTGGACGATTATAGAAAATCTAGGCAGCTGTGCCGGAGAATCGGGTTTCCTCTGCACTCCTCCCTGGTTCGGAATTCTTTCGTCTATGAAGGCCTTGTAGGTGATTCGTTCTAAATTCCAAGTTGTCAGTGATAAATTGTCAGCAAACAGGATCCTGATAACGTACCCAAAGCACCGCGCACATTAAAATTATTCTCTAGCCGTTGTTGTTTTTCCAGCAATCTCAGTGCCTCACTCTCTCACTCTGCCAACGACGTGCCAAAAGCCTGCTCAAGTCCAAGTGAGGGAACGCGGGGCAAATATCATACCTTGAGCTGTTCAATCTGGGAAGTTTTGTCGTTAGTATCGTTGCGCCACATGTTGTTGAGCCGGTGAATGTCCTTGCGCCAGTCGGCCTGGAGCTGCTGATAGATACGATATGGGATCTGAGGGCCCGGTTGCACAGGAGCGGACACACGTGAGGTGGTAAGAGGACCACGAAGAGGACCGCGAAGAGAGCTGCGGAGAGGACTATAAAGAGGATGTCTGAACATGGTGTCCATGAACTAGACCTGAGGAGATGTGTTGTTTTGCGACGACAGCAACTGGGTTGGGGCAGGGCTGTTTGGGTGTCGTACTTAGAGGTCTCTCTAAACTCCCGTGGTGAAAAATTAAGGGTTGAAAACACACTGCTAGAACCGAAGTACCCAAAATACACGCCGTGGGTACGTTCCGAGACCGTTCCTCCACAAGATCGCTACAAAGCATACACCGAATTCAAGCCAAATTTGGCTCTGGCAGTGCGTCAATACACACTGAATACAGACCTTTTAACTGTGCTTTTTTCTATCTGGTTTTATACTGCATAAGGTCGACATCGGATATCCTTTTATTTCCATTCGCCTGAATCATCTATCATACAGAAGTATATATATATACATCATAAGCCCACCCAGTTCTAATGCAAGACTTATAACCCGAAAAACAGCGCCAGCCTAGAATACATACATATACAGTAACATTACATTACCTCACAAGCTCTCCACAAATCTCCTTCTCTGCTTAGGTGAAAACTTCCGCAAATCAGCCATGACCTTTTGCAACCTCTCCTCCGTCCCCATCACCGGCATCTCGGGCTCAGGAAGAACCACAGGTTCTTCTGGCAATATCTTCCGCTCCTCCGCTTGATCATCTTCTACTATCTCTCCCCAACCTCGTAGAGTCTTCTTCACCTCCCGAAACTTATCCATCCACCGCGATTCTTCGTATCTTCCCCAACGGATCTTGTCCCAAAACACAGCCTTCTTGAGGGTAGCTATAAATTTCTGTGCCGTCTCACTACGGTCCCGAGGCAGTTCCTTTGTTGTGTTTCGCCATTTTTCGAGTGATGCAGGACGGAGGAACTTCTCAATCTGACACAAAGCGCGTTTGATGATACGAGCATCAGTGGTAGTGAGGGCTACGAGAAGGAAGGTGCGCGCTACCATTAGTCCTGCATTGCCGTCTTTCTCAGCCAAGCCAAGGATGTTTTGCGCATTTTCAAACGACTCGTATGCGCCACCCGAGTCCACACATGCTCTTAGGCCCATGACATAGTTCCATTCAGTAAGCTTCATGTGAGAGACAGGGCTTGAGAGAACCTCCAGGGCAGTGGTACCGGCGTGGCAGATGGATGTGCAGCGTAGGAAACGCTGCAATGCAACCTGCGAGGGTACAACCTTGCTTGTAACTGTGTCCCAGCTCTGCTTTGCAAGCTCAATATCCTCCAGCTTCTCGGCGGCCTTGAGGAGAATGCCAAGAGTAAAGTCATCGGGCTCAAGCCAGCGGTTGCGGAAGCTGTGGTCTGGTCGATATTCCGGGGCGTTGCGAGGGAGTGGAAGATCAAATAACTGGTGTGCCACTACAAACAATTCCCGCCATGACGTAGGTGATGGGCTGTGCAAAAGTAAGTCGAGGTAAGCGTTCCCTAGGTATTCATCGATGAGTAAATCTCTCCTATTAAAACGGCCCAAGGCACCGGCCCAGGCCCGTTTCCCATCTGCTATGGATTCCTCGCCTTGTCCACGAAGTCCACGCAGGAAAACTGTGTAGGTAGTAGCGTCTGGAGTGTTTGGACCATGACTGGGGAGTGTTGAAAGGATTTGCCACGCCCTGTCCATATCATTTGCTTTCATACAGACAGACAAGAGGGCATTGGTGTGCCTTCTTGAGAGCTCGACGCTATCGTTTTTGGCCCGGAGGTGTTCGTAGATCTTGAAAGCTTCCGTCACGTAGATAGGCTTTGATTCTGGTTGCGAGGCGAAGCCACTGAGGAGGTGAATATACGTGTAGCTATCCGGCTTTATGCCGCGTTTTTTCATCTACCTCTGTTAGCAAACTCCCAAAACTAGTGTTCAGAGTGTATATACATCGTTGTAAAACCGTAAAGCCCGCGGAACATGATTTGTCTCCATCGCATGCCGCATCAGCGTATTCCAAGCAACTACAGTGTTGACCTTTCGTGAAGCATTCTCCACCAGCCTGTGCGCTTTTGCTACATCGTTGACAGAAAGATATCGCTCAACTTGTGCCACCAACTTTATGGGATCCCGAGTCTCTATCACACGGCCCCCTTCCAACCCTCGTGGTATCGATATCCGCGTGAAATTATCAGAACTAGGACGCCGTCCATTGCCTCTAGAGGCTTGGAGAGGAGTTCTTCCTGGCGGTCTGGCACGGCCAATTGTGACGACGGCGGAGGCGGTAAACGCGCGGATCGCTGGAGGATGGATTGCGACAAGATTTGAGGAGTGGTGCCGCAAACAGGTGTGGCATTTGAGCATGGTGGAGTAGAGGTGGGGTATCGGTAGAAAGGCGGGCAGCGGAGGTGGTTAGTTGGAGTGGAAGCTTTAAAGTTTTTTTAGCGTGACTTGGGCAAGGGTTTGCAAGCACCATGCACGAGCGCTTCGATATCTCGATATCTCAACTCTGGCTCGCTCTGCATCCATTAAAGTTGGCTTTTCACCCTGCTTTGCTCATTTTGATACTGCTTGCTCCAGAGGACGAGATACATTAAAAGGAGGACCGAAGCAAGGCACAATGAGTTGAAGGATTTGGTATCTAGATCCGTCTCTCTCCACATAAATAGATATCTGGTTATCCGGATGGCTAGAGCTAATCAAAGAGATTCATTGGGGAGCGCTACATGAGTGATGGGCATTCGTGTATCCAGGTCACTCGTCTTAATTGTAGCTCACCACTGACCTCGGAAAGACAGAACCGTGCAGATTCTCACCGTTTTGAGCCCCGACCTCTCAGTCTCTCTTATTACTTGTGTCTTTGGATAGATTTAGATGGGATGATGGCGGTAAAAGTGTGTTTGCGGAGATCGGGAGAGCACGACACACAGTGACCCGGAGAAATGACAAGAATTGGGACGCAGCGTGCAGTTAATATCATATTACCTCTCCAGTGCTAGTGGGACATTGAAGATGTTGTCCGCTCTCTCTAGACTAAAAGATATAGCTTCATTGGAACATATGAATCCCTCACCATCTCCTCCATCGCCCCTGGCGCTGGACCTTTTGCCGGAGCCTGCTTCCTCAAAGTATCTAGTCTCTTTCATTTGCCGTTTCTCGCCGTATCGCCAGCGATAGGGTGACTTGCACTGCCCATGTGGGAGGCTTTTGGGGATTGTTTCTCAACCTTCCGCCCCGCACTCGTATTTACAACCCCGAGCACTTTCTTCGAGGCGGCAGCATGGACTTTCGCTTCCTTCACAACCTTATCTTCAATAAGAGCCCGGGATAATCTTTCCTGGGCGGATGTGGCAGCAGCATTGAGAACCGCATCTGACACTGTTCTGTAAATACGCTCGTCTACCCCTGTCGACAGGGGCGTATGCCAATCTCCTTCGTCCTCGGAGGAAGCAGGTATCTTCTTCTTTCTGAGGACCGTGGAAGTGTCTGAAGGTTCTTTTGAGCTAAGACTATCGAGGGAGGATGGAAAGAGATGGATATACCGGGTATTCGTTTTTGGGGTTTGGTGGAAGGGGCTATAGATAATGATTCCTTGGCATATGCTTCCTCGATGGCACGTACTGTCCCGGGCGGAATTGGTGGGGATCGGCCTATGGACAGACAATCAGAACCAAATTGACAGACAAGAGGGGATAACTAACTTTTTTGTTTAGATCTCTTACGGACCTTATAACGGTTGCTATCCTTTTGAGGATCATATGTCACCCGTCGCAGCATTTCTCCTTGTTGCGCTTGAATTGAGTCTTTCATGATAGGTATGTGGAACTGCTGGAGACTGGTAAGTGTATTCGTTTAGATTGGCATTTGGTGGTGCACATCCGTATTTCTCTACTTTGGGATTATGCTGCCAAGCCTCACCGACTTCCTCACTCGAACAGGCAACACATCCTCTATTACTTCTGGCGGCCTGAGAAAAACGAAATACTTAAGTATGCCTTACACAGATCTGACGGTAAAGCTGGTTGTTTTAGCCATCCTGTGGTTTTACATCCAATTTTCACATTCTCTCAAACCGCCAGTCATTCGCAGTGGGTCTCCAAAATTAGCATTATCCTCTCAAGGACCTCCGAGCCACCCGAGAACTCAACTTTTGAGTCCGTTAGGTTAATATATCTGGACACCGTATTTACATTAGAGTAACAAGTTCGATTTTTGGAGTTGTAGTACTTTTATTCTCTAGAATATTCCTATGCACTCCTGTGGTATGCTTTAAATCCTTAATGGACATATTCTCCAGAACTATCCGGGCTCAAAATGGTCTGTAGCTCGCCTTGTTTGCTACGTGCAGCAGCCGCATCGACGCCGAACCATTCCGCAGATGTCCATCGGCGCTGTTCGGGATCCGGTGCGAGATTCGGTCATCATCTTTGAGGGGAAAAGTATGCGTATAGTTACGGAAACCTTGATAAGGAGCTCATGTCTGGTGAGTAATCGATTCCAAACAAATGCTGATCCATCAAGACTTGAATCGCTCACAAAGTTATTTTAGCGCCAGCACCTGCTACACACCACAAACAAATTGTACGTTGGTGGGGTCAGCAGCCACTCGCTGTACGTATGATTAGTCGAACCCCAACCCTTAGCGGACCACCCTTCCAAAACTGAAAAAAAACCCCCATCTTCTGACTTGACATCACCACCACAACCACCACCGCTACCACGTCCAGACAACTGACCAGTAAGCTAACCCAATCCCCTCCTATTCATCCCTTGTGCACAATGATGATCACGCAACATGTGCATGCCATTGCATCTTTGCGACGGCAAGTGATTTCTGTATTACACTGAAAATTCTGATTTGTACTTGTTATCTTTACATGCGTTTTCGTTTTCCAACCACCAACCACGCATACATACAAGCTTTTTGTCTGTCATAACTGGGAGGGGTAAGAGGAAGTATAGTTTGCTAACTCACAACAGATGTGGAAGGCGGACAGATTATAGATTCACCCAGCGATCGGGCTTCTTCTTGTACCATAGCAGCAAGCAATAAACAATGTTCCACTCCACACATATACAATACTTGGCCCGCACAAATGCACGGATGTCAAATTGCAGCCCTTCCGCAACATCAATTGCTTGTGGCTGTGCCGAGAAGTGCTGAAATCGAACCTGGGATTCTCTCCGGAAACTGCCGCCCTTGTGTGCGAGGTTTCTTGGGGGTTTCTCGATGCCTAAGCTTGCAAAAACTCCAGTGGCTGTGTTGCTCTTAGAATCTGTTGGAGCTGCGTGGTCCGGTGGTGGCATGACATCCCCATATTTTGTAACAATTGAATGAATGATATGCTTGAAAACCATAATCCTCTTGTGCCTGTCTATAATGTATCCACTATCCTTCATCACATACGTACATCGTCTCGAAAAAGGAACTCCCATAAAATGCCGCAGCTCATCAACAAATAGAATACGTAAAAGGTATCATGAAGTCAAATCCCACCAATATTAACTAAAATCAGAAGTGCGCTCCCAGAAAAAGAACTCCTCACGAATGAAAATGTCAGCCGCCAATAACTAAGAGATATAAAAAAGAAAATAGCACTACAGTAAAATATCCAAAAAAAGTCGTGTCCCATAGCCACTTCTAAACCTCAATCCAGCATCTCATCACCGTGTCTATTGTTCCCCATGTTAGACGTCTCTTTTGTCATCACGCCACATATGCCACTTACCCTCAAATTACCCAATCCGTTCCCCACAAGCTGCGGCCTTCCCGACGATCTCAATCCAAATCCCGATAAACTCAACCCTGTCCTCCCCCCAACATCCGATTCCCTTCTTGCCACGCTGCTGCCATTACCGCTGCCACTTGCCCGAGATCCATGCCCAGTCCGTCGCGACGCCCGCTCTGTATTTGATCTCCTTAACTGAGGAGCACCAACAGCCGAAGCAACAGATTCAACGTCATCTGCTGACGCCTGCTGGTTAAACGGCACCTCGACGGCCGGCTCGGCATCGTCAAGATCTAACTCCGCGAGGTAGCGCTCGACGTTGGCTTGCTGGGATTCAGTCAGAAAGTTGCTACGCGGGGGGGCGCGCTGTAGCGCAGGAACATGCACCGGTTGACGGCGAGGTGCTGGAGCGGGTGCAGCATGGTTGGCTTCTGCGTTGACGGCGGCAGCTTGTGCAGGTGCAGGCCGAGGAGCAGCAGCGCCATAGAAAGCCGCAGCACCGCCGGTAACGCGCGCCAGACCAAGCCCAAGTCCGGGGCCCGCAACAGCACCTCCTCTTCGGCGCTCGAGATGTGCACGGGGCTCCGGTGCTCCCGCAACGTAATCGGCAGCTAGACGACGGATTCCATTTCGAAGTCCTAGCCCAAGCGTTCCTAATGCAGCAAGAGGGTCAATCTGCAAAGCTGGAGGGAGCTCATAATACTCGCGAGCGAGATCTTCGCCGCCGGGGCCCGGTTCTCTTGCAAGCCTGCGAGCAACCTCTTCGTCTTGACGAAGTTGATCCCTGCGGTTGCCCCGTTGCGGGCGGTCAGCAACCTGCGGTGGGACAGGCTCTCGAGCGTTCCAGTCCGGCACGACATACTCTCGTTCAGCCTCACCAGGTTCGTAATTGAACCAGGGACAATCACAAGTCTTCCATTTGGATCCGCATACGTAGCAGAATTGCGCTGTGCAATGACATGTCCTAAACAATGTTAGTCGGTGAAGCAATACCAGATGGGCTGAAATCGTAGAACGCACATATGATTGCAACCTCGCTCCAGTTCCACCATGGCTCTACAACTGTAACACTTCTGGTACTTGTGCTTTTGGGCAGTTTCAAAAAACTTGATCATATCGGGATCCTGTGGGCACGCTCCATCGCCATGTGCCCTTCCGTTGCATGTTGAGCAGACCTTGTTCTTGCACTTCTGACACTGCCCAATGCCGCCTTGGATATCCTTCGGTTGAATCCATTCACCACAGTCTGTCGTTGGGCAATATATCCGGTTCGCTGTCGTATATTCCAGGTATTTTTTGTTCCACAATTTTTTGTTCTGGTATGAAAGAAGTTTGTCGACATGTTTCAGGGGAATATGATCTGATTGGCAGCATTTCGGCGGCATATGTGCCGGATCCGTTAATGAGAGAGTAAAAAGCCGCTTTAAGCACTCGTTGCAAAACCAATGTCCACATGCCAACTACAGATAGGTTCCAATAAGCAATCATTTGAAACAGCATTTGTATAATGTGACTGGTTACCTTCGCCGCTTCTTTGGCTGGGATTTCATCGTCTAAACATGTAACACACTCGATCCTACATGATGTTTAGTGGCCGAGCCGAGTAGGGTTCGCTGAAAATGTGCCTTACAGTTTTTCGGGCTTGTCTTCGAGCATGAAACCCAGAATTGGTCTCTGTGCCTCTTTTGGTGGTGGTGCTCTCCCTGCTTGAACAGTTGGTACCCTCGAACTCTCCCCTCGCACTACTAGTGATTGTTCCGCGTGTCGTGCTGACACTCTTTCTGCTGGTCTTGCTCGTGACTTCTCTACCGACCGCGGTAGTTTTCCCACATGTTCTGTTTGTCTCGCCAGTGCTCGTTCTGTCTGCCTTGCTGAAATTATTTCTACATGTCGTGGTGTCCTCTCCGCGGCTTGCCGGGCCGGTATCATCTCAATCTGACGTGCTACCGCTACCCTTTCCACTTGCCTTGCTCTTATTATTTCGACCTGCCTTTCAGCAGACAGTCGTCGTGGCGGAGAAACTGCCCGTGACGAGACCGCCTTTGATCTTGACCTCCTTTCAGCCCTAGGTGCTCCAATGCCTTGTACTCTTTCCGCCCTGGACCGTTCCAATCGTTCTTCCTGTTCCACCTTTCGTCGTAAATCTCTCTCCGTCGTGTGCGCCTCTCTCTCTGGCTTCTCCGGTCTCTCCGGCCTCATCACCAAGTCCACCATCCCCGGCTCCGTTACCGCCCGTTCCTCCCGCCTCCTCTGCCTCTTTATACAACGTCCACATGAAAGTGCAGACTCAGGGGATGAGTGCCCATGGTGACGGTGATGACGATGTTCCGATCCATGTTTTCGAGTGGACGTCGAGCTGTCTTGATTATTATTTAGACTGTTGTTTCTATTATGTGAATTATGTGTAAGGTGTTTCGATCGAACCTCTCGTTTTGGTGATCCCGTCCTCTTTACAGTCATCATAGGCCTCCTATATCTCATGTCAACAACCTCACCCATATGCTCCTTGCGAATACAAACCTCAATACTAGCCCACTCAAAACTTCGTCCACATAGACTTTCGGTTTCTTTTCTCGCTTGGATTCGTAGTCGAGTATCTCTTTTCCCTTCGCCTTGTCTCTCTCGGCTCTATGCTTTTTCGCCCTCGGGATGCCGAGGAGAGCTGCTGCTTCGGCGGCCTTCCTGGCATCCCGCTCTAGCTTTTTTATGCGGCGCTCTTCTCGTCGGGCCTCCTTCTCTTCAGAGGTCTCATCCTTCGACCGAAAGGCCCTTTCCGACCTTTCGACCTTGGATCTTGACCTCTTATGAGAAGAAGGTTCTATGAGTTGCCGAGCGGTAAACATAGCTTTTTCTGGGCAGCTGGGCCTTCTTGCTTTTTCTTTTTTTTCGGTTTCGGTAGAGAGATACTCGACGTCGTCGTAATCGTAGTCGGAACTCGAGTCTATCAGCTCGTCGTTGTGGTTGCGGTATCGATTGCGATCTGAAGGTAAAAGTCGGGCGCCGACCTGACCGCCCTCCTCTTCAAAAAGAGATTCGTCGCCGTAACAGTAGTAGTATTCGTCAGCGTCGTGAAACCAGTCCTTCCAATTGACGTTTTCCAACGGCGCAAGCTGCTCCACGAATTTGCGCAGTAGCTTTGGAACAGCGACAGCAAACCCACCACCAGCACCAGCACCGCCACCAAATCCACCAAATCCACCGCTGCCACTAAGCTCTTCCCCAATCCCAGGCTCCGAATTCCGATGCGATGATATGTAGTTGTCAAATGCGCCGTCGCCCTCGTCGTCGGTCGAATCTTCGTCTTGGTTGGGATCGCTTCGCATTCACACGGATTCCACGACCACCACCGCCGAAACGAACTTCGGCGAGACGTGGTTGCTGCTAGTAGGTGGACGGTATGGTATATCGTTGGCGTGGGAAAGGCTGCTCCCTTAGACCCAGTCCCAACACCCCAAGGCCGAATTAACAGAGACGCTGAGGGTGCGTTTCGGCGATGGACACGCAAGTCAGGTTGAAATACCTAAAATGGTTGGCAGCTAGCAATGCGACGAGAAGGCGATTCCTTCTTATGATCCTGCTACTGCAGCCCCCGCAACCAACTTATGTACAGCAAAAGCCACCAGCGACTGGCAAAGGAGGGTTATTCGGTCGGCTCCAACTTCGTTGTCTCGCGCCGTCGTTCCCGGGGTGTTGTTGAATTTAGCGAAAATTAAGCAAGAGCCAGCTCCACGAAAACGGGTCTCAATAAAGTTTCGCTAGTTGGCCCGGTGACGGCCGCCAGTATGGCGTTCGGTCGGTCAGTCGGTCGGTCGGTTCAGAGGCAAGTTCTTGTCAAGGGCTGAAAGGACAAAAAAAAGGATGAGCTGGCATAAAATGCAAAAATTGTCGGTCACTTGTGCGGCAGGGGTCAGCGCTCGAAACACCAACCCCGCTGTCGACTTTTACTCCACACCACAACGAAAAAAAAAGAGTCCATCTACCGATCATAATTTGATAGAGCAGTGCGCATATATCGATGCTGCGCTTTCTGATCTCGATTTTGAGTAATTGTGTTGGAGCTATGACGTTTTGAATGTTGAAGTTTTTGTCTGAGGCACAAAATACCCTACGCGGCGAAAATGAGTGAGATCCTATACGACACCAACAAAAACGAGCGGGCTAAGCTTATGTTTGCCCTATAAGCTTAATGTTACCATATAGAGTAAATTGAGCCCCGACAAAGGTCGGAAGAGGGGACTTTGGCCCGATTTTCCGGTCCCTTGACAGAGAGGAGTGTGAAGAGCGTGAGGAGTACAAGGTCATACTATTAGAGCCCGGAAGGAATGGGGAAGGGTGATTGAAGTTATGCAATTAGGCTAGTGGTACCTCAAAGTAAACTGCTTCGATTTTTATTCTGTTGTTACTTATTTATTGGCTTTGGTTTTAATACTATCTGGGAACTGGCGTACTTTGGTTTATCAATGGGAGTGGAGTGTTGGAGAGTGAGGGTATATGTATTGTAAATGACATCTACGATATACACTTGTCTCGTACCCAGTCTCTCGTTGCAAGCTCTGGTGGCTGGGCATGAGACAAGATATACACGATACCTCATGAACTATGACTATATTTGTGAACTTCCAGTATGTGTTCTTATCCCTTTATAGTATAAGTCTTCTACGAAAAGCAGTCATTGGCCCGCCTATGTACCTTTTACAAATCTCATCACTCGGCAAGACGGTTTGCACTTTCCCATTGAACGTAGAAATCCTATTCGATATCAAACCTTCACATGCAACCCAAGCTTTCCCGTACCTACAGACAGACAAACTTTCCACCCTACTAACCTAACCTTCACTCCACACTTCCCCATAAAACCTTAACTATGAACACTTCATTCTCACCACGACAGTTCCACCTCCATAATCAACCACAATGCCCACCTCAGATCAGAGCACCTAAACCAACATTGTCGATTCCCTAGCCTTATTCTAAGTGATCGAAGTACGGTTTGTTAGCAACCTGACAACGATATTAGAAGGCGCTCTTTTTCGGGCTGGTTGTGACGGATAGCAGGCTTTCAGCAACATGGAGATAAAGAGCGGGAATCCAATAATCATAAATGCAACGAATACCCAGCGTCCCTACTCATTCCAGCGGCTAGTAGTATTGATACCATAAAGTGTTCTGGGGACTTGTGGTGACCACCCAATATTTCCAAGAGGTTTGTGATAATAATGCTAGTGATAAAGCGCATTGAATCGGACAGAAGAGAGGTAAGACTAGACCTATGAATATTAGCCTCTGTTTTACTCTACGTATACCATATCCACAGTGAAGGTAGTTTTGATACCCGATGATTAATGATGTGGTAAATTTAGACTGGGTTTGTCGTATACTGTACCGAGCATCAAGGTTCGTACGAGATTTCGAGTGTGATGTTTTTTTTTCCATACCTAATGCCCAAAAGTGGGCTAAAATCATAATAAAATCTCTTCGGACAGACTGTCCGTGATGCATAATGTATGAACCTTGACGCTCGGTACAGTATCTGGCGGAAAATAGCCGATTGCGGTATCACAAATACGATCGACAACAAACATTGATGCGACTGTTCCTCCGAACACTAATGATTGACGGTCATGAGAAAGAGTTGTCACGGCAGCCCCGCTGTCGCTACCTTTTGCGAAGGGGCTTTGCAGAAACCACATTGCTTTGGAGCATGTCTCCTACACGAGGCCATCTGGATCCACTGGGAGTGAAGTATATTTTAATAATTTCTCCTAAGCAAGTTCCTGTCGTTAATCCTGTCGACGCACCGTCCTTAAATCAAAGTTAGGCAATCTCCCTTCGGATATTCACAAGAAGTGAGCAGCGGGCTGAAGTCTTTTGTCGCTCCAAGGGACGTTGCCATGAGTTGTAGCAATAGAGTATCCCATCTTTGTTGATTGCGAGTATCCTATGGCTTATCGATTTCAATAAGCACGCAATCCTCTCACCACGCCTCCTTGTCTATGCCTAAAAAAAAGTCCCATAAGAATTTTAGCGGTCAGTTCGTTAAAGAAATCCTCCCGAACGCCAAGTAGGGAGCATAGCTAGCTTCCTGGCGAAACGATATCCATTGTGGGTAAGTCTTCGACAGAATCATTAAACGGGTTGTCGATATCTTCGGGAAAACTCTTCGTCATTAATACGTAAGCTGCTGTTAGAAGGAACTGCCTCCCGGGATGTTCTGGTGCTCTGAAGTAAAATGCTGCTGTCCCCTTTGTGTCTCCAAACCTGAGCGCGCTAATGGATGTACTCGGATACTCGGGCAAAGGATCGGACACTCCTGTTCTGTACTTTTGGTGTTTGTTAAAAGGGATGCCCTGCATTTAGATCACAACATTTAACTCGGCCAAGGTATCATGTGATTTAGCACTCTAGCACAGAACTGGCAAAACGCGATCGTGCTACACACAGTTTGGGTATAATATGGCCAAATTAATATCAGAATAATATCAAAACTGGAAAAGACTGGAGTGCACTGACTTCCAGCTAATATTTCCCCCCTGGTTGAAACCTTGGTCTGCCAGCCAAATTCAATACCAGAACAGGAGCCTTTACCCTCGTACCCGAGTGGCGAGTCTAGACAACCCTGATTGGGTGAGGTAACTGGCGAATTGATTGGCGCCGTTGTAGCCCGACGGCAGTTGGGAGGGCTGCACCTTGTTTTGAGGATCGTAATCCCCCGGGATGCATCCCCGCTCGAGTAAGTCAGACGAAAAAGAGGCCTAGAAAATGGGTACAGAGGCCCGTTTTTGTCAGGACGTTGTTAGGTAGAGTTAATTCTCACATGCCAAACAATGCCAGGACCCTACCTCATCTAAGTGGCCAACACTCTTCACTCTATTGTGAGTTCCCTGTCCCTGTACTTTCAGACAACATGACGTCCCTTGAGCGAGGATGCTCCATCGAACCAGTCCCTCCAGGGGCCGAATGCTAGATATATATACAAACAATGGATCTTGACGACTTCGTAAGTTCAAGTTTAAACTTTTTCGGATCACTATCCTTCCCCGCTCAAATGATTCCCTATCTGGAGTACATGCACTTACAATTTGCCTAGATGTCCAATGAGTGAGCGAGAAATTTGGGCTAGTCTCTCTAGGACCTTGGAAACTGTTGAGACAACGAGCCGAAGGTATCCTTTCACAGCCAAGGATCCCTTCTCAATGCCCTTATAAGTTGCTTCCTCGTATTTAATATATATGTACTTGTGCTAACATTCCTCTAGACAGTAACCGGGTGTACTTGTCACTCTAAGATGCACCCAGGTCAAAGGAGACACTGCTGCATTCAGCACAAAGCCCACTTTTTGAGGAACTCTGCTTTCCTTTAGCCTGGACATGCGAGGATTTGGACATGCTTTTGGGGAAGCATACAGTTCGGGAGGTGCCCTCACCGTGTAAAGATTTGGGCAGGTGTCCGGCCCGGGGCCGTTGTGAAAGTCCCGGAACTACGGGCCGTCTCGTCAAATTAGCATAAGTCTCGTGCTAAACTTTGTTCAGGTTACCCAACAACATTGGATGGCACGGTGGTGGAGTCTGCATGTCCAAGTGTCTTCGACGTAACTACCGGTTTCTAGTTGATATCTTAAAACCAATGACTGGCAAACTACCGCTCATTGCGGTCGGAAGGACAGATAAACACCCTACGACTGCCAAAAGAAAAAATTGGAGTTCCTCAAGACGGCCATACAAATGGAACTTGGACTGCAACAGTCAAAGGTGTATAGTAGTCGGTTTCCAAACTTCCAAACAATCTTGCACTTGGTGTGTATCCTCTGCATATCTTGAGTAGTAGCAAGCGGCATATAGCCCACTCTCTTTTCCATTAGTGCAAGCATTTTGCGAACTTCGCTTCCTCATTAATTGCATATTAGTATTAGTATGCACGTGAGAGGCGGTTTTCCCTTAACTACGAGTTTGTATCTCCTCAAGCATCATCCTGAAGGCCTGGAGTAAGATTATGGTATAGTTTGTTAATATGAAGAACAAATTTGAAGCCGGGCGAAAGTGAGAATAAGGACCAGTCGTCGCAAAAAAGAACCGCACAATACTACCATAAGTATTAATTAAAAACCCAGTATTCTGCCTTTGCTGTACTCTTTGCTATCTCGCTCTATTCTTTCGTGTGATGTCGCACTCATAATCATACACACATTAGTACTTGAACTATACTTTGCATAAGATAGTGTAGAGGATTTGAAAGTATAACAGGAGTTTGAGAAGCAGCATGCAGCTATCGCCTAGCAAGCCACTCTCTGTAGACATCCGACATAGCCCTTGTGGCAAACCCAGCGAAGGGAAAAATTATACTCGCCGAAATATTTCATCCTCTCAATACTCAACCTCGCTCCAGCTCCCATTATCCTCTAGTCAGGTGCCAGGGATATTAGCTGTAGGTCTTGCTTCCATTCACTCCCGTGCACTGGCAGCCTTGCCTCTTTTTTAGCAATACTAACCTCCACCTCAAATGCTGCAATGTATCCTCCTTCTGGTGGTGGTGCAGCGGCATCATTTGTGGGCGGGGCTGTGAACTAACAAGAAAAAAATCACTCACGATCACTCACTCACTCGCTCACTCACCCCGTATTTAACCCCCTGTCACGGCAGGCAAATATCTACCATCTTATTTAGTTGAACTCGCGATTTTTTGTATTTCGTATAGGATGCATTTAAGCTGCTTCCGTAGTTCAACTGAACTTTAAGTATCAAGAGTCATGTCAACTTTAGAGGGGGTGGTCTGCAGGAAGGTTTAACAGCCCTCGCTTGATACTTATAGTTGCTTGATTTTCTTCGTTCTCTTGTTTCTTTCTCTTGTACCCTCACCATTCAAACCATTGCTACTTTTTGCTTCTCATCAGGCCATTACTTCTTTTTGCTCAATCATGCCTCGTCAACCAAAGTTGCCATACCCAGCATAGATGTACCAGTTAAAGTCATCGCTGTTGCGTGTGGTGACTCTAAGGCGGCTCCGCTACCGAGTCTGACAATCGGCGCTTCAACAATCACAGCTCCTACATTTCTGGACTCCATCCACCGAGAGTTTTCATCTCTGTCCACCCACCTTTTAATCTCGGTTGAACGTGTACCACACTCTGCATGTCACATCAAAGACCTGTCCGCATTGCTAATCACCACGGATATCGGTTTAAAAGGGTCGGTATTGACGAATTTGTAGGTTCAATCCCCATCCCCCAAATTATCCCCCTATCTAGCTACTTGAACTCACGATTTAGCCAGAAGTCAAAGACAACCAACGAAAAACCAGAACTCCTTTTTCAATCGATAAAGAGCTTGTCTAAGTCAAATAATGAGCTTAGAGGAACCGTTGAGAGCCAGAATTCGCTGCTAGAAGCATTAGTAAGTTACCTTCTTGTCCCTACTTCCGTATACTAGAGTCGACAAAAACTGACAGTCTATTAAAAGAACTGTGACCGTAACTCTTTTATCATTCTTGTGGAATGGTTTGATAAGGGTGCCGGTTGAAAATCTTATAGTTTTGTTGAACCCTATAAAGTATGTACATATGTTAACATTCTTTTAACTAGGTGCCCTGGTTAATCTAAGAATTCTTACCGCCCATCCTTTCGACGTGCTCGAGTAGAAGGGGATGCATCCCATACTAAAGCACACTTCCTCCAGGGGAAGAAGGGTAGAGAGAGATCTCCCCCATCTAGCCAGTCACCCGGAGGGGGATGAGAATCGGGCACTGCCATACTCTAGATAGAGTGAAAACAGTATGATTAAAACAAACAAAGCACCCTTCCTCTGAACAAATAATCTCCTCCAACCGAGTATCAGGGTATATTTCGAGCAGTCATTCGGAGGCAAAGAAAATCTTGAGCTTCAATTCGGCCTATGCTCCTATAGGGCGAAAATCTGTGATATAGCAATCGTTATCCGAGACCACCTGACTGGTAGTAGCGAAAATCCATATGTAGTATTCGAGGTATCAACAGGCATTCCTGTCGACGTATGTATTCCGAGCTTCATGTCTAATGTTCAATGACTGACAATAAACATACTGCTGCTGTAGCTGCCGAGGGTTTCATCGAAGGATGAAATTTAGTGCTCACGACTGTTGAGTGTTAGGATATACTGTACAAGGTTCGTAAGAGATTTCGAGTGAGACGATTTTTTTCAATACCTAATTCCCAAACGTGGACTAAAACCGTAATAAAATCTCTTCGGACAGGCCATCCGCGATGCGTGACGTACGAACCTTGACGCTCGATACAGTATGTCTTCCGGGCTTCATGTCTAAGATTCAATAACTAATAAATAAACAGATCGCTGCTGTAACAGCCGAGGGTTTCATCAAAAGATTAAATGTGATGTTTATCATTGTTAAGTGTTAGAATGTACGTCTTCTGAGTTTCATGTCTGTAACTCAATAATGATAAATATGTAAGTTAAATTATGGGTGCTCGTGTCGCCGATAAGTCCTATGTTTACATTCCAGAGAGATGGGGTACTAGGGGGTTATCCCAATCAAGTACCCGTCGAAATGTTGCGTGGATAAACGTTTATCTACACACCCCGGATCCTCAAGTCCCGATGCCGCTTCCGTCTAATAGCTTGTTAGTGCAGTTCTGTATCGGTTCTTAGTACCATATAAACCGTGTAGCAAGGGAATAGACGGCGCCGAGTTTAATTAAAGTTCATTGGTTGAGAGAGCTCGATAGCGAAGTGGGGTTAACTTTCCTCAACCTCACCCATTGAATTCTGTTCTTT
>Ga0307512_10000432_pt1 | contig 61486 bp, 79 predicted proteins | sample 14_EM_MG_FD_200267 | JGI IMG/M metagenome (GOLD analysis project Ga0307512, IMG submission 200267) | Populus trichocarpa ectomycorrhiza microbial communities from riparian zone in the Pacific Northwest, United States - 14_EM | ecosystem: Host-associated > Plants > Roots > Unclassified | place... | reverse complement strand
GGGGTGTTTATAACCCCCCCCCCCCCCCCAATGGTGCTCCTCCGCTATAATAGGTGCTCCTCAATTCCTGTCGGTGCTCCTCAGTCTCGAATAGCACTTCCATATTTCATTCAGCGCTCCATACTGCCTTTGCCCTCGGCACACCTCCTCTAGGATGGGCGCTCCTCAATCCCCTCCTCGACCTCGAATAGGAGCGCCTCTATTACATTCCAGACTCATTACCTCTCTCCCCTTTCAGCGCTGCTCAGCATGGATGGGCTGCTCCACTGGATATGCGCTCCTCAATCCCCGTCGGCGCTCCTTGGCCTGGATTTTCGCCCCTCAATATCATTCTGCACTCCTCCATCACCATCAGCACTCCCCTTGCCCACCTCGAACTCCACATCAGGCACTCCTCCTTTCCTGGTGGCGCACCACGTTTCCCCCCGCATTCATCATATTTGCCTTTCAAACCCCATTATGATTCACTGCTCGCTAACCTCAATTCCAACACTTTTAGGTATCACAAATCGAGCCCAACGACATTGGAATTCAATTTCACCCACTTGCCAGGCCGGAATCATTCGGAAATACAAGGAGCGCCTCCAGCTTCTTTGTGCCGTGGATGAATTCTGTGTTCCTGCGTTTGTCGGCCCTGATGAGATGGGAGATTTGGTGGATGACATTGAGACTATGTTCGATTGCATTCTGACCGCATAATCGGGTTAATGTTTCGGTTTTACTTACTTTCATTTTTGAATCACTCGTCATTTTCTTTGGTTCTCCTTAATGTAGCGATGCAAACAATAGAATGTTGAAGGAGATGCTGGGTACTATAGTATGATTTAGAAGTTGATAATGAACAATAATCTATGCATCATACGTGGAGGGTATTCTGATTGCTCGTGTACATTCAGATATTGCCTGCAGACCTTCGAGTGAATATCCCTAAGAACCAGGCATCTCTCAGAGTTAGTCTGGGATTCCCGCATTGGTTGGGCGACAGTCCCAGGTGCTCCCAAACTTCTCACAACCGCTCCCATGGTGCTCCCGTACCAGTCATCAGACATCCCAGTTAGTCCGATGGCCGGCCAGAATGCCCTCCTAGGGTCTGGTTCTCTCCTGAGATTGACACTTCTAAGTTTACACTCCGCCTCCTCTCAGACACTCCTGGAGGCTCCCAGTGACTAAAATACATTGTGCTGATGTTGAGGAGGGTCGTTACCCAGTCCATCAAATGCTTAAGCATACCAACATAGACAGTATGAAGAATATCGGGTACAGTAATAGTCGTCAGAGAGATGCATTTCATATTCCAGAAGACATCTTCTGAGGTTGCAACTGCTTGAACTTCCAGATATTGTTATGCTTCCCGTCTCTCCGTCTCAACTCCCTGAGTCCCGAGGATCATCTTTTGGATGTATAGCTGATAGTCTCTCAATTGCCACGACGATGAATTCCCCTCTCTAAACGACGATTTCTGTGCTTCACACACAGGGCAATGGAACTGCTTCATCGAATGCAAGTGAATGTTTTCGAGATAGTCAGCCGTCCATGCACAGATGACAGGATAACATTGCCGCATCCGACCTTCCGCACAAAGCATAATCTTTCTAGTGTCGAAATCAGAGTCGAGAGGACGAAAAATAAGCTCGAAGACCTTCCTCATAACCTTGCAATAGTTGATGTGTTATTCCATCACAGTAGTTGTTTTTCCATGGCCTTCAAAATGATAATTCGGATGAATGGGAAGGGCAACAATGATGCTTGCAAGATTCGAACCCTTTGATCTAATCGTCAAGTTGATGGTTCTGAGACTCACATATGCTACCCATTCCTTCTTGTCACCCGAATGGTTCATAAGATGTTTCCAGTCTGAACTGCTGAATGATGGGACAACCAGAGCTCCAACCGGCCAGCGTAGCTGATGAAGCAGTCAAAATCATCGTAGCTATGACGAAGTTCAACTAACATACCTGTTCATTCCACCACCAGTCGCTTGATTTCACCTCTGAGTAGAATCTTTCCTCATCATCATTGAATTGCTTTGCTGGAGCATACGAGATATGTTCCCTCAACGCAGGCTGTTGCATGACAAACTCAATGCATTCAATGGAATAGTGGTAAATGAAATGAGTGTAATCATCGTCACGAAGATTGTTTGGATTCGCCAAACGATTGTAACACACTTTGCCAGATTCCCAACAGTCGATGCCCATCACATAGGACCTTTCATGCAGCCTTTTCAATAAAGTGAGGGACGAAGTGAAGTTGCTGATGGTTGCCATCATAGGGTTCCTGAAAAGCTCGTTGATAGCAGCTCCGGTCAAGTTGTGCTTGATGGACCAGTGATCTAATCGATACTCCTACTTGCAAGAAAACGGTGACCATAGATCAATTTCATGCTCAATGATATCGAAATACTCTTTACTAATATGCTTGCCGGCCCGACGGTCGTCGAAGTGTGGAGTACCATAAATACATGTCCGAACTGAAGGTTGCTCTGGATCGATAAACGCATTCTCGCTGTCGGCCTCTGTATCACTGGAATCATTGTGGGAAGGGTGAAGAAATGGGTCACGAGGCGGTTCATGAACACACAGAAGTAGAATACTATCATGCTGGATTGCAAAACCATCATCTGGCAGTTGCTCGGCTGATGCGTATACTATGCCTTCTTTGTGGTCGCGATGGAGGTGAGTGATGTAAGCGCCGATGAAGGAGTACATCTTCGAGCAGTAAAGACACTCTTGAAACAGATCAACGTTTCGTTAGCAAAATGAAATGTCGCAACCACGTCAAGAGGCATCTCGACTGTCTTTTAGCTACTCATACCATCTCAAGCTGCGTTTCCTCAGAAAAAGCTGCACCGATGATTTACTTTTTCCAAAAAGGGTTCCTACCACTCTCATATGATTTCTCTTATTGTCGTGCCCACATTTGCAAAGTCTGTAATTGCTCTCTCAATTTCAACATTCCTTGGACCTCGAAGAGCATACCACATCTGCATTCAGCTCATCACGGAGATTGTTTTGCACCCTCACAAGACCCTCCAATGCCCACTGCCAGATCAATGGGTGTCACTTTATGTGAAGTTCGTACCATGCATGAACCGTGCATTCTCCTCAGATACTGACCAAGCAACGTCAGCGCGAGCTACAACAACTAGAGTAAGGACAAACGACTGAGAGATGACTGCAGAGCATGCTTTGAGTTGTCTTTGTGATGAATTTAAGCCTTCAGTTGACGAATCAGGGTGCTTAGATCATGCCATGCAAATCTCCTCCTAGCTGAATTGCAGCCATGATGATGTCGCCAGATCAAGAAAACCCTCCAAGCTGATATATATATTCCCATTGCCTGCCCACCTTACTTACAATCTCCGTAACCTTCGACACACCCTCCTCAGCTCTGCTACCAAATCCCATCACCCTTGACAATATATTCAACACTCCCAACAGTTGTTCAGAGTAAGAAGCATTCGATATCAACTATGCAATCATAGACCACCGTTGGGAACCCAAAATGAAATGTGATGCCTCCTGGTTGCCGAAATGAGTTGTCGCAGATGCCAATACAATCCAGATGCCGACTCTACAAGTGCACGTCTGGGCTGAGAACGCCGGTGTTGGAGTCAGCCAATGGGCAGCAGAAACCATGGGGATTTGGCAGGCTAAGGGTGGCTTGACAACAAAACAGATAGATAATGAAGTGAGGGACCACGTCGGGGAGATTGCCCAGTCCATGAGCATCATCAACACACAAGGTGTCGGCCCCGAGCAATGGGATCTCCTAATCCATCATTGCGTTACTTGAATCAGTGAACGGGAGACTAAAAGTCCGCTCCGGAAACGGTACATGGCAGACAAGACCAACCTCGATGGTCAGAAACCCAAGGCAGCAGTGGACGAGATTGGGGAGGATGCCCTTCGCGGACAGACAAATAGGCTCGAAGAAACCCCGACTAAGAAGAGGACACTCGTGCACCTTGGTATGTATATCACCGCCCTGATGCTTCTTTTCATCCTCCTGATGATGTGTAGATCCAGAAGACGACAAGGAAAAAACCTCGGGTCACAGGTCCTCGCCGATAATGGTGCTTTGCAACGCCTCCACCGATTTCCTTGTCGAGCCAATTAGCTTTACCATCGCCTATGTGGATCCCAACATTGCTGGGAAGAGGGTGGGTGAAAACAATCCTCAGCCATTCTCATGAGACTCGCCTAGGGGTGATGAATTGATACTTCCGATAGTTACATCAAGTGTCGATACAACCACTTTGTCAATTGTGAATGCTGCAATCGCCTGTCTGCCAGACCTCAGCCGGAAAATTCGAGATCTTTGGTGCTGTCTGGAAGAGCCCAATGCAGATAGTAGTCTGTACGCCCGTGATGTTACCCCAATCTTCGATGAAAATACTGCTGCCCGATGGGTGAAGGCACCGAGGAAAATACACAACCCAACGTGGTTTTGAGTCATGTATCATGGCCAATACGCTGACGGCACAGCTGGTGCCCAGAGGCCTATGCGTGGTGGCCGCAGCTACCATCCTCAGGATGACATCTTCCCACCACCAGCCGAGGATATGATCAACGATATTGGGGAGGAATTGGAAGATGATGGCGAGACGCGGCGCCCAAATCCATGCAGCTCCCTGATGACGAAAACAGCCCTCCAAAAGTTTGAACTGAAGCTTCAAAAGAGGATTATCTGACAACAGCAATATCTTGAAGACATCCGAAACTGTGCTCTTGGTCTCTTTGCCGATTACAAGCAAAGCGTTGCTTCTGATGAGGATGTGGCTTGGCTACGCAAGCACGATCACATTGTGAATCCTCCCGCTGCAGGCACTTTGGCTAATAGGAATCATACAAGCAGCCACCCAGCTGCAAATTAGTCGTTGTGAGGATGGAATGCACTGGCTGGACGGTTGTTTAAGGATTCGCATTCTGGGTGGGTATTTTTCTGGCACTTTGGAGGGTGGACAGATGGTTGATAATTTGGAGTTTTTTGGTGAGATTTTGGGTCTCTTTTTGGTGTTTTGTTTATTTTATAATTACATCATTCATATTCATGCATGAAGGGCTGTGTTGGGAGTTCACAATGTTGGGATCGATTGTTGAGACAATTATTTTTGGGACAGGCATAGTGGCAGTGATAGGACTCCATGTATGGCAATCATGTAATTGGCAGTTCCGGATCTTTACCCAGCAGAAGTTAGCCTGAATGATTAGTAAAACGTGAAAGCTTTTTAGCTCGTTGCGATACCCAGTTTCATCAAAGGAAGCCAATCAAAAATCGTGCGGCATGCCTGTCACCAGCCATTCTTAGTTCCGAGTTCCCGGCCATCCAAGGAGTTGGATGTATGGGTGGCGGGACAGGCCAAGATTGTTGAATCGTTGACAGAATAAATGACGCATCATGACGATGGTTCTAATCATATCCACGCTTCCTTCTCTTTACACAACTCTTTTATTCATTCACTCTACATTCATTCACATTGCCTTTAGTTACTCCGTAAATCTTTCGCACTTATCTCATGCCACCATTTCTAATCATGACAAGACGGTGCCGCACTTCTCCTGCTCCTCTGCCTTTCACCACCAGGAGAAGCAGACAACCTATCCACAATGAGGATCTCGATGACGATCTCCGCATGATAGCTGACAATTACAATGACCATCGACATGACAATTCAGAATCCGACAATGAGCCTCTTCCGCGACTATCCAGCAAAGCAATGGTCAAGTGGCCATCGAATAATTCCTTCACGTCAACACTTGGACATCAAGTCACGGCAACTCAGTTCACTCCTACGTCGTCGCAACCCCTACATCCTGAGCGTGGGGAGATCCATATTCTCCTGGAGGAGGAGGATGAACGCAAACCTGCGCTGCTGGTATCCAAGAAGGTACCCAATTCAGCATTTGAATGATTGAATCCGCCAGCTAATGTATATACTTACTAGAGGAATGATTCAAACGAAGCCGGTGAGCAATTAGTTGCATGCAAAGCTGGAAATCTGTGATGATATGAGCCCTCTGTTGGCAACGTGACAGGCCTCATCGTCGGCACCGAATTCAACGCCCAGAGAACCCTTTCATGAGTTCCGGCGATTGTCCTGGCACGTGTGAAGCCTATCGCTATTGATTATGCGATGTTTGCGAATCCCTTTGCCACGAATGCAGTGAAGCCTGCCCAGATTCATCGTTGGTGGTATGAGGAAATCGACAGGATTGATCCAGCGCAGAGGAACTCAGACCCTCCACGTGGCTACATCTCAGTGGTAAATGTATTATCTCAACGGTTGTTATTGTTGCTGACATTGTGCATCAGGCTCTGACAAAGATTTCCTGCTCCCATGCAGCAATCATATCCCACTGGAAGACAACAATCGACTCTATCTATGGTTTCCGAACACAGTCACCTACAGCGATCCGGAAAATGGTCGCCTGGAGATGAGCCAAGAACCGCTTTACATGCCCCACAAACATTCGTGATCTGAGTTCAAAGTTCCCTTCGTGTTCAATCATCGTCTTGGCGATCAATTCTGGAGTGCAAGTTTCAATTCAGAGCGACTGAAATTGTGGATTGTTTCCACTGGACATACTTGTATGGCATACGACAAATGGAAATGAAAGATGGATCATTGATTGATAAAATCAACCCGACATTCATTGCCCTCACCGCAACAGCCATCCACAATTGTCCGTTGGCCTGGAAAACAGGTGAGTTTAGGGTCCCGCCAGAGTTTGGTCCAGGAGGTGGAGCACAATGTATATGCAATACAAGAAACTATAATCATGCGGTTAATAATGCATGGACAGATGTATTTTGTCGTCTTGACACGGATTTTCGTTCTTCCTGGATGGAGGTTCAAGACGAAATGATTGACAATATCCGGCCTATGATCCGCCGAGGGATCGAGTAAACTGGTACGGACCCAGCGATGGCACAACCTCACAACAATAAGGGCAACTTTGATGAGCACGGCCTTGATTATGTCCCGGAGGAGCTGATAGAGCAGCCCGACAATTCTTTCAATTGTCTCAGGAGCTTTGTTGCTTCTACTGAAGCTAGTATGCATTTCTCAGCTGTTCTGCCTATGGGTGGGTCTGCCGTCGCCAGCAGCAGCCAGCCCGTCCCCTGCAGCAATAGCAACAGCAACAGCAACGACATCACCAACATGACCAGAGTGGAGAATACGAGATTAGTCAATGGAGGTACGATTGTAGAGTGTGCGATTTCGCTTGACAACTAGACAGGGTGTCAGTGATCGGATTCAGGATTTCTTTTTGTGTTATTTTATTCAATGTTTTGTCGATATATCATAATAGTAGTTAATGTAATTGAACTGATCGTTTACTGATGTCTTGGCGATGACAGTTCGATTGAAGATGACACACATATCTTCGGAAAATTATACTTCAGGGATATATCCAAATGTATGCAGTTCCTCCTGGCACATCTCGCATTGCAGGCACATCTCGATTCTGAACCGCTGTGCCTCGGTGACTCTGAGGGTGGTCTGATCTAAAGTGAGTCGAATATGGCCGATTGGTGGTGGGATACGTAGGATCAACTTGCTGCCGGAGTGACAATTGTCCCACTCATATGTGCATCCGCCAAGACTCACTTGACCAAATTTTCGGGCTATCACAATGCTTGGCCAGTGTATCTCATTATTGATAATATTGAAAATGAAATCCCCCGCAGGCCTAGAAAGCACACCTGGTTCCTCGTCAAGCTGATCCCATGTCCCCAGACAGGTGCCCAAAACATTGACTCGGCATGACATAACGCGGTTGGAACTGTGCTGTCTCAACTTAGGCATTTTGACATCACTGGCCTTGGCTTGAAATGGGATTGTGCAGATGGATTCCAGTGACAATGATACACTCGGTTGGCTGCCTGCGTAGGGGATTATTCTTCACAAGGCATGATTGCCCAAGTCTCATATGGCTCATGCCCGATGTGCGTAATTCCTAAAGGTGCACTGATGGGGCATTGATCTCGTCAACCACTCGATAAGTCCAAAGACCAGCATATTTACTCGGACCTGCTGGAGGACAATGATGGTGATGCTCTGCACACTCTAGGCGTCCACCCAATCCGCAACCAGTTCTGGCAATACCCTCTCTGCAATGTCCATTTGCGTTGGCAGCCTGATGAATTGCATCAGCTGCTCCTGGGTTTAGTTAAACACATATTGAACTGGCTGCTCAAATGCATGAATGCTAGATATGGCAAGGATCAAGTTGACAATCGATTCACATTGGTGACGCGATATCCATGCCTCGAGCACCTCTCTTAACCAGTCTATTCATTGAAAAGTGGCACCTCGCAAAGTAACGAAATCAGTGAAATGATTAGAACACTGGCAGTCAGTTGCGCTCCAATTCTCGTCTGCTCCAAAGATGACAGGAACGCTGCGGCGGAAACAGCCTCCGATGAAATTGCAGTGGGAGCAGGGCGGGCATTATGTGAATTCTCTCTACTTGTCAGCCGACTAACCCACTCTGATCTATCCATCACAGCGATAGACAATGCACTCAGGGGATTGCACCAGAAGAAGCAGAGTTTTGGAGAACAGAAAATGTCGAAGTCTGCAAAATCCAAAGTTGGTGACCTGTTTGCAACGGCATCCCATCAGCTACATGAACAAAAGTTTTATAAGGTTTGTGCTGCAATGGAGGCCCTGGTGTGTGGGGCTGGAATGGTTTCCACAACAAAACGTAGGCAATTTCAGGTGCGCCTGAATAGAGCCCGATAAGCGGCAACCACTCGGTCAGATGCTGTTCGTCACAAGGCAATAGAGCCAATGGAGTGCAAAATCCAACAAGTGACCGCTGTTAAATGCAAGCTTTTCGATGAATCATTCCTACATAATGAGCGACAACTCTTCCAGGATGTCAGGACTAAGGCCACCTGGCCTAGCAGCATATTCGCCAATGAAATTGCCCTAATGAAATCTGCTGCCGAACATGAGGCTTACAGAGTGGCACACATAACCACCGACAAGCGACTGCAATTTCAGATCCGCCTATCCCATGCTGAGACAGACGCCACCACCTGGAGCTTGGCTGATATGGAGAGCGTCACTAACCAGCTGGTGAGAGAGATCTATGGCATCACCACGAATGAACAGAAGTGGTTCAAGAAGGAATTGTCTATCCGCTTGATCCAGTTTGAAGCATGGTGGGACACCATCGGCATTCAGATACTCTGGAAAACCATTGAACCACACGTATTATAGTTTGGATATCAAGTGATGCATTGTGTGAGCCATATATCAGAGTCAATTCGGCAAATGGATTCCGGTGACAAATTTTGGACTGATATTTGTGGATGGCTACATATCGACAACCTGAATCAGGCATATCGATCTAGCAACAAAGTCAATTACATTCACCAGATGCTTAAGCATAATGCCAGGTGTACCGGTTTTGACTATATGGAGGAGACACTGTCATATCTTGCATTCAAAGGCTGGTATGAGATTGGCTCTGCGAAAGATTTCACCCGACTGTCCGCGACCAATACATGGCAAATCGCACGCAGAGCCCATCTTTTATGACTCCAAACAATTCAGGACGAGCCCTATATCCGCCCTTGATCACAGCAGGTATATCATTTGAAAGAACCGCATGGCCGGGGAGTGGGCAGAAGTATCAAATTCACCTCACTCAGAGATGCATCAGAAGATTTTGGAATTCCCAACTTTGGACTAATATTCTGCGCACAAATTGAAAAGGTCTGGGGACACAAAAGTAGTGGACTCGTGCTCGGATATGATCATAATGTACCTATAGACAGTGTATCTATTAAACTCTAGAATGGGCTGTTGTATTACCATCAACCATTTCACAACCCTACTTCTGTTGAGGGTCTGGGACTTGATTGCAAGGTAGAATATACCAATGCCAACCAAGGGATCATGCCTGAAGCTCATAACATCAGGGTCCAGGATATGCAAAGTGAAGAGAATGACCTTGATAACACCTTCCAAGGACGAATTCCTTCTTTTCCTGTATTACACTTCAGCTGGACTCCACCGAATCAGATCCTCCAATATCAGGAGCACTGGCCAGCCGGGAAAGCAATATTGACCTTGTCTAAGAGGTGCAAGAAGACTCAACAATGGGTGTGCTGTCCTCAAGCTCAAGAATACGTGGTGGTGATTTGAATAATGTACAAAGATCTTCATTGTTGAGTTGATTGTGTTGATGGGTTCGTCCGGGTTGTAAAACAGATGACTGAGATGCATATTGTACTAGTTGGAGCAATAGTCAGACTGGCACATGTGGTGCTGGAGAATGCTGCATCGGGCAGCATTAATAGCATATGGCTTGTACATAATCATGTCGATTTAGATACCTACTGGACTGTACATTATTTAGATTTGAATTCCTAGTGCGGGTGTGTGGCTGTGAGATAGTTTATCAAATTGTACTATTCGATATAGACATTATATATTATCACTCCAGGAGAGTCTGGCCCCAGGTGCACTGGAATGGTCTTGGAGACAAGTGTAGTAGTCCTAGCAGCCCCAAAGGTTTGCCAACTTAAAGGCATGATTGTATAGCATTCTGAAGACGACTTCATACTCTTTAGATCATTCTTGTAATCTGTTCCACTACTTCAGATGCGTTCAGGAGGACCTGAAAGTATTCTCAGAGTACCTGAGAAGCACATCATGGTGCATTAAGCCTGTTCAGGAGCTTCTGGGAGCTGCTGGCAGGATTGATGTGGATGTTCAGAAGAGCTGAGTCATTGAGTTATGGCTTCCGAACCATTTTACATTTTGCCGATGTACCACCTCCTAAACATGAGCATCAACAGAGCATTAAGGATTTCTGGTCTTGCATCTTGCGCACTCAAAGAACTTAGCAATGACATTAAGCTATAACTGATGTATTGGCCACCTTCAGATGCAAAAATCCTAGCAACAGGAGTGCTACAATCTCCTAAAAATCGACATCAATGGAGTGTCAACGATTGTCTGTCCTGCATCATGGATACTTCAGGGGCTGTGCAACGACATTAACCCGAACTCAATGTATTGGCTGCCATTGTGGGTTAAAATGCAAGTGAGGATATCATTATCACCTCCTCAACATGAGCATGAACCGAGCATTAACGATATTTGGGCTTGCATGTTGGATACATTGAGGGCCGTGCAACGACTTCAAACCATAAAGAATATTTCAGCCACCTTCATAGGGTAAAATGCTACCAACCACAGCGCTACTATCTCCTGAACATCGATATCACTGGAGCATCAGTGGAGCGTCAATGGAGAGTCAACAATTTTTGGTGTTGCATCATAGATAATCAAAGGCCTGTGCAACATCATTAACGCATGATTAATCTAATGGCCGCCATTATGGGCAACAATGCTAGTGATAATATCGCTGCACCCTCCCAAAAATGAGCGTCAACAGACATCAGCAAAATTTATTTTGGGCACTGGGAGCCTCCAGGAGTGTCTGAAAGGATGTGGAGTGTAAACTTAGAAGCGTCAATGTCAGGACAGTATCAGACCCTCGGAGGGCATTCCAGCAGGCCTTGGGAGTAACTGGGATCTCTGATGACGGGTACAGGAGTATCAAGGGAGTGATTGTGATAAGTTTGGGAACATGTTGGAGCCCCAGAGAGAACATTGGGTGCATCTGGGAATGTCGCCAAACCAATGCGGGATTCACAAGCAAACTCTGAGAGATGCCTGGGTTCTGATAGATAGTCATTCAGGAGACTCCGGGCGTGATCTGACACTTTCTGGACATACACGAGCAATTGATTTCCCTCGACGGGGAATTTGATGCATGGATTATAGTTCATTTTCGCTACCGAATCATAATAGGTATCATCTTCTTCAACATCGTATTTTTTGCCTGGCTACATTGAGGACCCAAAGAAAAAGGCCAGTGATTCGAACATAAACGCAGGTACACAGAAACAATAACCTGACTAAGCAATCGAATGATATAATTCAATCATGGTGTCAATGTCATCGAGTCCTTCCCCCATCTCGTCAGGTCCGATGAAAGGAGGAACACACAATTCTTCAATGGCAAAATGACGCTTCAGGCCCTCGTTGAATTTTCTGATTATTCGTAATTTGCAGGTGGATGATATTGAATTCCAATGTCGTTTGGCTCAATTTGTGATATCAAACAAAGGTGTAGTGAGATGTTAGCTAGCTGGGAATCTGAATGGACATTTGAAAGGCAATGATTATCCGGATGAAACAGGGAGCAACCACCAAGGAGCAGAGGAGGGCCAGATGGGGAGTGCGGTGTGGAAAAGAGGGGTACACAGAACGTGTTAAAGAAGCACAGAATGAAAAAGAGCGCCAAATCTGAGCTGAGGTGCGCCGACAGGGATTGAGGTGCGCCAATACTAGCGGAGGAGCGCCAGAAGGGGAGTTGGGTGTGGTGTAAGGAGTGGGGAATTCAGCATAGAAGCAACAATCCAGACAGAGGTGCGCCAGTGGGAATTGAGGCGTGAGGACATGGGGGAATCAAGTGTCGAATGAAATAGAAGTGCGTGAATCGAGCCTAAGAAGCGCCGTTGGAAATTGAGGAGTGCCTATTGTGTCAGAGTTGCACCGCAGGGGGGGGTATCGAGCTGCCCACCAATGTGTGATTGACAGTGAAGTGGCTTCCGGAGTCAAATTCATCACAGGGGATCGGCAAAATGTACCTTGATCTTCATCTTCAGATGACATAACTGTGGCCTTCTTTCCACTGGCATATTCAGAACGCGCACATGGATAGCTGCAGCTGGTAGTGATAAAGTCTGCAGAGTGAGTGGTTTGAAATACTGGGATGTCATAGGCTGGTGCCCCACGCTATCCGTGGTGAAGAAAAATTAGTAGCAAATTTGATCAAGCACTTCGATTCGGGTGAACCATGATTTCTTATCATCAACAACCTTCGAGAGATATGCATCGTCAAACTGGACCTCCTTAACCTGGTTCCGAAGCTTAGTCTCAGAGTGTAAATCCGATTGGTAATGACAGATAACAGTTGGATGTGCCCCATCTGCTAACCATCCTGAAATGGTTCTTATCTTCAGTGTTGGCTATGTATATTTTTGGGGCAAAGTCAATATCCGAAATCTGATAGAGGAGGATTAAACAGAACCCAAGACTTACAGCATCTCGTGGTTGCGGATCAATTTTGAGAGATGGACCGCAACGCAATTGACACACAGATGGTGTACGTCCAGGAGCACCTGCTAATGCCCACTGATGATGCTGAGCTTCAATGGTAAGTTTCCAAGTTTCTTCAACCATCGAGTACTTGTCATCAGATATCATTGGCCAAGGAGTCTTTGTGAATACGATTTCCACCCTGGACCATTGTGCGACCTGAAAAGTAACCTTTTGGTGTTGCGGAACGTTCTGATCTGCACTGGACTTGGGTTGTGGAACATTCTGGTCTCCACTAGACTTGGGTAGTGGCTGCGCCTGGGTGGATGGTGCATGGTCAGAGTCAGATAATTTCCTGAGGAGGGTTGATTCTTGGTGTTTGAGCAGTGGTGGTGCAATTGCCCCAGCGGGGTTTGGGGAATTTGGAAGCGGGGTGCATGCAGTGACGGTATCGGCATGGCTCCGTTTCTTTGGCAGTGGAACCATTGTCGTTTGTAATGATGTGTCCCGGAGTGCCTGCCCTAGAAGCAGGAAGTCCTGTTGGTGATCCAAATCTTCTTCTTCAAGGTCGGACAATAAGGTGGACTCTCCTGGGTAATCACTTTTGTCATCACTGATCTCCTGATCAGTAATGTCATCCTGATTCACTCATGCAATCGGGGACATTAGTCATCCGTAATACAATTCACAATGCATCATGCAAGACAATTGGAAGGCAAACATTTGATGGACAACGAAGATTGGCAGCTTTCTTGAATGGCAGTGCTCTCTCATGGTGTGCTTCATGATTGTTCTGCGAATAGTGATTCCTCACCTTGCTGGGCCTAGGTTCGCTCTGTGGTAATGAAGATACAAAGTTGGGGAATGTCGGGAAGAATGTATAAGCGGTAAATATAACATAAAGTGCAATAGAATAACTCGAAACATGGAGCAAGAAGTTGCACAGACTCGAGGAAGATGCATTTCAGGAGCTACTTGTCCTGTTCTGGCGAGATCACTTGAATGGTTCATATTTATATCGAGAATGGCAGTCCAGTGTTGCGATATAGCATGTTGTCAGGTCCACTGGAATAGTTGGATTCCTTGTCAGGTGCACCAGAAAAGATGGTTTCCTAAGGCCGAATGTTAGCAACTCCTATTAACAACACTCTGTATGGCTGCAAGAAATGGGAGTTGGCTAGAGCCAATGCACATAGAATATAACCAGATGCACCGGAAGAAAACTTGCAACATTAACCAACCCTTGGTGCTGGCCAAATGGAGCACTAGGAACGTGAATGAAAACATGTGCCCCTGTATATGACTCTCCAAATGTAGTAATTATGCGTGAATGTTTGAGCATTTGAGGTGACCGCATGGCATTGAATTGGTGCAGCATTTACATTTGGGACCTTGAGAGTGACAGCTGAGTGGCAAGGGTTCATACTGAGTTTGTTATCGATTGAGGAGAAATATGAATCTCCGTATGTGGTATATCCGCTGGCAGGACACACGTATTTTCACAGTATGCTATTGTATCAGAATGCTGCAGCTAAGTTAGCGGTTGATAATGCAATATTGTAAGCATAACTTCCCTGTCATGCGTTTATCTGGGCTGTGTCTGCAGAACATCCTTCCCAACGATGTTGCAGTTAATGGAGGAGAGAGAGAATTTCGTATACACAGGAGAGATTCAGGTGTGGAGAAAGAATGGTAAGGTACGATGGATGATTCAGGGGCAATGATATTGATTCAAGCACTTGGTGATGCCAAGATTGCTAACAAATGGGTCATGAATACTCACTCACATTCTGATTTTGTGCCTAATATCTAGTAAGTTGCATACCTTTAAATCACATATTCATTGTGAGTCTCACCGCTACAATGTTGACTTGAATTGATGTTGGGATGGAAAGATATATGCTACAATATGATGAATGAATACTGAGATATCATCACACAACGGGCAGAGGAATGATCATTGCATGCATACAGTCCTGGAAATTGAGGTGCACTGAAGTTTACATGGTTATGCTTGGATTGAATGCCTGGGGATTGCAAGCTCGCCTTACTCGCCATACTCTGAGAGTGAATTGCACTCTTCGATGCTGTATTCTGTTAACGTGAGCTTTCAAGATTTTCTCTCTTCAAACTTCACTCTTGATGGAAATTGGTTCCCATGATCTATTTTCAGATATGAGTTTTGACGGCCCAAACATACAAGTTAGTCAGAATCAAGTTCAGTCATCATTCAAAGGATGGAGAACTTAGGCCTCATTGAGTAAGTATTGAACATGGGTGAGCAGAAGTTGCCGGCCATCTTGCAGAGCCGCTGAACAGAATCTGTCGTTTGAGATTCTCACTCTGAAGCTCCAGCTCTTTTGACAGAGCCTGAACATGCAACAGATAATTTAGGATTTGGAAGCATAGGTCCAAGCATACTACTTAGTGAATATCGAGTTAAGTGGGGTTTCTAATTGGCTAGGTCTGTGCATTTATGATTTAGTTGTACAGGGCGACCTTCCTTCAACTGACAAGATGACACCGAGCTGACAGTTCGAGGCATTTTAGCGGCGGCCTTCATATCCCGATCAAGCATAGATTGACATCTCAGCTGAGGCTGAGCGGGATCAGCCGCCTGCGCCTAAACGTGATGTGTCTTGATAGATGACAATCTGTGTGCACTGAGTCCACTGATTCAAAGTCCAACCAAACATGATGAGAATGAAGGAAAGGACAATATAAAGTGCACTACAGACTGGAATACAGGTGGTTCGGTGGCATATTTATTGCTCTCGAGGTGTGCCTGGGCCGGAATGATACATCCATCATGAGTCACCACTTGTCAAAGTTGGCTGCATACCATTCCAAGAACGTGATTCTGGACTGGATGGCAGATCTCAGCTGTGCCAGAACTTCAATCAGAGGCCAGGAAATACCTGGCAGCAGAAGCTGGAGCTTAGCCATGAAGACCTGAGCCATGTGTTAGCGGTTCTCCCCTAATAGAGGTATTGGTACTAGTCTACTTCGAGATCTACATAACAGGTTTATACTACCGTATAGTACATAACGACGATCTCAAAACAAAGTAGTAAGCTGCCATACGTATGATCCTTAGCGGGAGATTACATGCCTCGTGTCGATTTGATAGCGAGCCTTATTGCTAGCAGATTCATTGAAAGTTCACACACTACGGTAAAACTGATTTGATGATGCAATAACCTTGGTCAGTTGATAAGCCTTCAGGGCTTATATTGATGCCAGTTAATCGCTATCAGTTCAATGATACTGGTGTGGTATGTCAAGTCAAATGTCGACGGAGCAGTGGTGGCCGCAACGTAGGTTTCTGAAGCAGATAAGCCAAAGCCTATATGGTGAAGGTTGTGTATTGATTTATTAAGCAGTCTGTTGAAAGCCCTCCAAATGACCACATCAGGCGACGGAGAGGTTTTGGCTATCCGAAATGAAATGAGTTGCAAGATATCTAAGTTCAAGTTACTGTTTGATTACATCTTATTGCTGATGATGGCCTGATTCTTATGAGGAGTGTAACGCTTCAAAACCAATCATGCAATTACACGATAACCTTTGGGATGCATGGTCCTCTATCTAAAAGCCTGGTTTGTAACAAAGGAGTACTCTAAGATATGACAGATGAGATCATAGCTAAGATTCAGACATAAACTTCGGTAATCCAAGAACGGCTATTACAGAATGACAAGAGCTCCGCCTGTTGGAAGTGTAGCCCCACAGTTACGAACGATACCTACCTGCGAAAGATGGAGCTGAAATACCATTAAGTTTCAAGTCTTATATTATTATTATTATTCCCAAGTATAGTATTATTACCTATTAGGATTGTATGCAGTTTGCCCACCCCATGGTTGAGCGTACATTTCAGAACAATTACGATATTATTGTGTTTGGATTATCCTTGCTGTTACGACAATCTCAGAAGCAACATAATATCTTCGCTGGACACTGTGTTTGGTGGTTGGCAAGTATTATCCAATATACCGAGATATTTAAGTATTAGCTTGAGTACCAGATATTCCAGTCAGATTACAATAGGGATTGTATAGTTACTACATTACCAAGTTTAGTTAACGAGATGGTGGTTGTTCCAGAATTCGATATTCCTCCTTTAGATCTTGATCAAGGTTCTAGTGTCGAAGAGCTGCCGAGCTTAGACGAAGGAACGATTGTTAGTCGAAACGTTAAGCGGAAACAGTTAAATACTACTAGGTCTGGAAGAGTGTTTAAGAACAAACCTAAGTATCAAGACCCCACTATTCTTGATCTTGAACAATGTTTCGGAAAACAAAGCAAAAAGCAGAGAAGGGGTACCAGGGATCGCCTTAGAGCTGAGATTAACAATATGCCAAAATCACATTAGGGGAGATTACGCTTACGACGTAATATTGCCGATAGTATCTGAACGCCAGATTCATCAAGAAGCTAGTCAAGGGTGGTTGTGAAGATGGGTGTCAATTTAGATTGCACTATCAGCGAACAAAATATTACTACCGCAATATTAATTAATCACTGGGATCAATAATAAGGATATACTTTACGAGATGAATTAATCATCGAGATTAATTGAATGTATATACTTCACGATATTAATTGATCACTGAGATTATTTATAAGAATATACTTTATGAGATTAATTAATCACCGAGATTGATTATATGTACATACTTTATGATATTAATACTCATCGAGATTAACGTTGGAGTTATACCTGGGACATTATTCTTCGAAATTGATTATATGAGATATATGTATTGTCAGTATCGTATCACACCACGAAACGATTTAGTCACCATCAGTCTGAGAGCTTCTGATACAACAATGCATATCTGTTCTTTGTGCGTGTACGATTTGTATCATTTACCTATACACTCTGGGTGGGAATACGCATAAGGAAGTTGAAATAAGACTACGGCCTTGCCCCAGTATACACTTGGAAGTATTTGAATCCTTGCAATAAGTATTAATACTTTCGTGGAAGTATAGTTACTTTGGGTGAAGCAACTCCGTAACACCATGTGTCAGTATCCAACACCCTGCGATGCGGATCTGAGATGTGCCCGAACTTCAATGATATGCCAGCAAAAGATGCAACTTTGCTATGAATCAGTGAGCAAAGTCTCATAATCTTACAGAAGTAGTCAATATTGTCTACACTGACTCTATTGCCACTGGGATTGGCAAATATGCAGTGATCGATTGGTCATATGGATATGTACTCAACCGTGTCCTGTGCACCTGAACTTCGATCAAATGCCAGCAAAAGCTGTGGTTTTGCCACAAATATGCTAGCTGAGCCTCATATTCTAACTGAAGCACTCAATATCTCTTAGAGTGTCTCAGTGCCAAATGGGATTGGCAAATGTGCTGAGCGGGAGCTGTCATAACATGACTCAAGACATATGCTGAGGATACTCTGGAGCACCTGAATTGTGATCATATGCCAGCAAATGCTGCCGAATTACTACAAATCCACCAGCCGGTGTCTCGTAATCTGACACCGCAACTCACTATCGCCTAGCCTAGCATTATTGCCAAATGGGATTGGCAAATATGCAGGGCTTGATCTGAGGTCATGAGACTCATGACAGATCCCGAGGATTCCCCGGTGTATCCGAAAGTGGTTTAAATATGCTTGTCTCATCGTTTTGACTTGGAAATGCGGATGTGGCTTCAGGCTTCCTGTGCGCCACAAATTCGCAACTGACAAATGATTCAAAGAACTTTGCTGCATCATGCACATCATTCATCATATCCCACTTATCGTGAGATAGGCCAGCCAGGAACGTGTAATGTAGCTTATCGATTGACATCATATCATATTCTCAGTATTAATAATCAAGAACGCCAATGAAATCCCCCTCTAACCCAATGATATCCCCATGTATCAATTCCAACATCAGATCTTTGATTCACTTCAAAATGACAGAGTGAAAAGATTCATCTATGCAGTATAGTGTGCCTTACAAACGACATTTTTGACTCTTTGTATTAGTTGAGATCATGCTGGGTGACTGTGTCAAGAGGTGTACCTTGATAAATTGTCCTAACAATCTAAGATGATGGTTCATCAGACAGCAATGTGTCTCCACACTCTGTCATCCGCTTCATATGGTTCTCACACGACTCCAGAATCCGGCAAATCATTGAGGTAGCGATGTTCAGTAGACTCATCAAGCTGTGCAGGACTTCAATTTGCGCATCTCCCAAGTGTTTGTGGAGATCACTTGCACATTTATCATAGCCAGCAGGACCCGTCTTCTGTAACTATGTGGGTGGTACTCTGTTTTGCCCTAGCCAGACAACGAATGCAAATGCCTGCCACTGCTCATTCAGTACCCAGAACTTGTGGGGTTATCACTGCATGGTCTGCTGTTGTACAATGTATGCCTGTCCCACCCACTTTGGGTGTAGTTACGAATACAGAGAGATTATGTGAATCCTGGAAATTGAGCTGCATTTCGGTGCGTTCATCATTGCTCATTTCTGCTTACATGTGGAATATATCCACATGATCCACACAATATTGGTTAGCCACCACTTCGAATGACAAACTTGGCCAGGAAGAGGACAAAATAGCATTGCATTGTGTGGAGAAGGTGCACCAGGGAGCGCATTTGCATTGCTGTCTTGTTCCGGAAGGAGTGCCTCCCATGATTCATTGTCCTGGTCAGGTTTGGGATACTCCGCAGGTTCGCTGACAAGCATTTGCAGAAATCTCTCTCTCAGCCATCAGAAAATCAGAGAATCCATCAAAGTAGTGAGTGGCCATTCATTGCACCATGGTCCAGGAAAGTTGTTGCAATCCTCGGTGTCTCCCAAATTAACAAGAAACATGCCACCCGCCTTCTATGAGCCCTCCACGGGCCTCAAGCATCCCGTGAAGGGTATCTCTCCACAAGGGTCTTCTGTTTTGCTTGCTAGTCCTGAGTCAACTTGCGAACAACAATGTGTGCATTATCCTTCAGTGTCCGAATGAGTGGTTTTCCATTGGCCAGTTGTGATTCCGACCACCTCCCTTAAGTCCAAGGCTATGCAATCTGTATCGTCCGGTGCGCTGCATCCTGTTGAGCTTGTTTGTCGTTGGTCTGGATAGCATGCATCAAACTCTTCACTGCGGAATACAATGCCTCAGCACCATGCATTTCCATCACAGTATCATTTTCTGCATCATCAGGTGCACCTGAAACAGCCACATCGTCGGAGAACACGAGTCATAGAGTGAATGGAATCCCGGTGTAGTTGTGACTTAAAGTTTGAATCCTATTTTCGCATTCATCGCAATTTGCCAGCCCACACCATTTTCAGTCTTCTACTGATGGAACTTTTCAAATATCCCAAAACTCCATGCAGAATAGGAGAGTTGGCCGTTGCATGATGGTTTCGCTCTGGATGTCAAGGTATCATACAACACACGGTGGATGACCTATCGGATTTCTGCCTGCTCAAAACTGGTGTTCAGATTGTCGTGGGTGAGTCTCGCATTGTCGGCGTGCAACAAGTTGACTTGTTTGAGATCGGTCCCACGTATCATCTCGTTGATGACATTCTTGACGGTCTCTGCCACTCTGGCCATTGTAACCACCACGATCGGTTGAAGGGCTGATACAAGTGCTGGATGCCCGTGAGGTGGTGTCGTCTGGATCTCCATCAGGTGGCATGGCACCGAATTCAATCTATGGAGTGAATACGACTCCCGTTCTTCACAGATAACGCCGGGAAGGCGGTTGTGCGCCACAATCACCCACTTTTCAAGGGTATTCCCCCATAAAATGGACAGTGGCAACCCCATTACAACTGTCTCAGTCACTAATTTGCATATCATTGCCGCTGCAACCGAGGTGACAGTCTTTCGAAGACCCATTTCATTCGCCATCAGTGGTCCTGGCATATCAGCATCCCAAACCCACCTCCTCAGGACAAACCATATGCCCATAAAACGGTGCACCAGAAGATCAGTTCCGGGCAGGCCTGGAATCGAATACTTGTGGCCTGGAACACTGTCATCTGTCGATTCACAAATAGAATGGACTTTCAGCAGCCTGACTGCCTCATCAAGACACTCGTGGTCAAATTTGTTGTTGATTGTACTGAGGACAGTATTCCATACAGAGCTGAAATTTGCTGCATGGAAGACCTCGTCACTCTCCTCCACTTGCTGCTGAACCTCCCTTGCACCTTTGTCTGTGATGTTTTCATCCTCAAGGATCACTTTCAGTTGCTCGGATGTAAGCTGGGCAGATGGGCTCACATTCCGGCTCTCCTGGAGTTCATCGTAATGTTAGGTATTTCACAGGCAAGTAACCATTGGAAGGAATATATATGGATGCAATACGATCAATTCCATTATTTCAATCAGAACTTACATTAATACATGTATCATTCTCTTGCCCACCATTCTCCTCTCCCTCCTCTCTTCCACCCTATTCAGAACCTTCCAAAGTCTAGGTATAGTAATTAACAGTTGCGCACATCTAGCCTTGACACGGATAGTGGGGATTACCTTCGCGTGTCTAATTACGTGCTTGGTAATCTGCTTCACTTGAGCTCTCTGAATTTCAACCAAATATATTTTTCGGATTGTGTGCAAGTTTCACCTTTAAAGCATTTGAAAGGAAACAGTTTTAAGAGATCTGGCCAGATATAAGGTCCATTATCATTTGCCCATTTGTATATAATCCCATATACTCCTCATTCAGTTTGTCCTGCTTCAAGGTGCACTTGAACGTCAAAGTTAGAAAGTGTGGCTCTTTTTGGCCTCCGTTTTTGTCCATGAAATCAATCAGCTCCTGCCAGTCCCTCACATCTACAGCCGAGGCTTGGAGTGGTGTGCGGGCTAGAACCGTATCCTTGCCTTTTGACACCCAGCAAACCACAACCATGAATGTTGAATTGGGCAACTTTGGAAGGTAACTTCTTGCCATTTCACTCACACACTTGCCCAAATCTGCTGCTGGTAGCTTATTGCCTCATGTTCCGTTTTTCATCGCCTTCTGAAATTCGGTTGCATATTTTGTCAAAATCATTTTAACCCACTGCGGGTGAAACCATTCAGCTTTATCACCACAGTGCGAGTCCCGGCAATCAAAGACGGCGTATTAAGTCATCGACGAAGACAGTATTGGGAAAGCGGACAGCGGCGATCGATTTCTAACGTCAAATTGACCCTGAAACAAATTTCCCAGCACACTTGGACCATCAGAGGAGAGGGGGCCCTTCAGCAGAAAAGAACGTGCACTGGAATCCACACAATTGAGTGGATTCGCAAAAAGTCTGCACGAAGATAAGACAAAACACCCCACCAAACTTCAAAACATCTCAGCAACATCCACAGAGAGTGACATGCGGACATTAGTATTCGATTTCTCTCATCGAACTGACCCCAGAACAACACTTCCAGCACCCCTAGCGGATGAAGGGAGGCCGAACATGAAAGTGAACAACGCTACGCGACCACAACCCAACCAGCCAAGATGGCGACACAAGAGGGCAAGAGCCCAGTTGGAGGAATGATCAGGAAACCCCCAAGCGAGAGAGACATGGCCATGGCAGAGGCAGGAGAAGCTAGCGGAGCAGCTGGTGCAATGTCGTGAAAGACAACACATGTGGCTTTCATGACTGCAAGCAAGGAGCGGGAGCGTAACATGAAAGGGAAATGACTGAGGAGCGAGACCTCGGAGTCAGCAAGCACACTGGGAAACGGAAGCAGTTGCATGGAGAGAACAATGTGGCAGCAGGCATGCCAGGTGGCCCAGCTGCACCAGACTATGGAGAGGATGGCCAGAATGTTAGAAGTACACATGGCGCGTGCAGAGACCCCATGGCTCGGCATGAATGAATGGCTGGAGGATAGGGAGCCAATGTAGGATGATCGCCAAAGAGGACAATGAACTATGGAGGACGGACATCACGGATATGACAGGTGAGGTGCAAGGCTTGGCAAATGTAGCCGAAGCCGCACCAGCCCAGGAAGCGAGAAAGAGAGAAAGAGATGAAACTGCAACGAAGGACAGTGGAGGCCTAGATGCCTCACAGCATGTGGGCGCAACTCAGGATGGAGAGCCAGAGGAGCGCCAGCTGCAGCAGCAACCACAACCCAAGCCCAAGCTGAAACTGCAACTCAAATGGCAGCCTGAACTGCAACAGGAACCCAAATGTAAGCCAACACCCACTCTGGCCAGAAGGTGGGAGACATTGCAACCCTGAACCTGAGGTGAGAGTCAGAAGGGGCCCGCCGGCCCATTCCCCACCCCGAGGACTGGATGGATCATGTCAGAGAGGCGCCCAATTCCAAGGAGAGACGAGAACGTCCCACTCCCCAATAAGATGGACTAAGAAATTGCATCAGCAATCAACACAGCGCTGTTGCACCAGCAGGCCCCGGCCCACATTAGGTTCATGAACCCAAAGAGGAATGTCCAGGGTGCGATCACCGCAATCTTGCAACAGAATGGAACCGCAGAGATGGCTCTGCGATACCGAGACATCATCATCCCAGCAGCGAGGACCCTTGACAAATGAGTCATTGATGTCCAAGAAAATGAGTCTTCGGAAAGGCTAAAGATGCATGCAGTTCCACTCGTGCAGTACAGGGGAAAAGGCACAGAAAGCTCACAGAAGATGCGAGAGGAATTTAAAGCGGGCACAAGGGGCAGAGCGATCCCTGCCCAAGTACAATGGCTGGCAAACCCCCACAATGTCAGGTGAAGGAGGCACAACCGAGGAATCACTGCATCATTGGTAATTTTTGTTGTACAGGGAAGAAAGGTGACGTGCAGATCGATCCAGAAGTGCATCAAGCCGGAGTGAGTGTGGTACCGAGTCAAAGAATACCCGCACACAGGCCGAGGCAGCAGGTGTGAACTCTGCTGTGGATGGGGCAACATTGAAAACAAGTGTGGCAGCAAGCCCAAGTGTGGCAACTGCTCAGGCCATCACCTGACAAACGACCACAAATGCGATGTAGTGGGATGTACGCCAAAGCAGGGATCACTCTGCAGTCACTTGCTGGAGAAATGCCCTGATTGCAAATGAGATCATATTGCGTTCAGCAACAGGTGTGCGAACAAGAGCGATGCCACCAAATTGGCGCAGCTGGGTACAGAAACGGGAAGTGCAGGACGAGCTCCCACGAGCCAAGCTATACACATCGCAACGGGGACAAACAGAGTGGCGCTTGGTCCTAGGCCCATGGGATCAGTGGCAGCCGATGGGGGAAGCGAAGAAGAGGAGAAAGCGGATGTGGCGGAAGAGGAGGCAACGGGGGAGGCAAGGGACGTGATGACGACCAAGACCGAGACTGAGTTTGGGACTACGACCGCAACTGAAACCGAGACCGAGACAGAAGCAGGAGCCAAGGTCACCAATGATTAGAATGATCCATCACCACTGTGCAGGGTCATAGGAGTGGACCATTGTGGCGCTGGAGACGGGGATCGAAAGCACGGCGGACATAGTGTGCTTGCCAGAGCCACTGAGAGACCAAGGAGGTATTGAGGTCAGCCATTGAGCGTACGAAATCCGGAAAAGGAAAACAGTTCGGACTTCAATAAGGAGAGGGACCAGCCTCATGGTTGATGAGCGAATGGATCTGAGCAGAGGTTCTAACAATGATGTCATTGCTACTGACGTCGGGAGGAGAGGGCAGACGAAACGAGGATCGTCAACGTTTATGATGACAGAAATGCGCAATTGGGAGTGAGACTGGCATGAAAATTGAACGGCAGAGAGTTATTTGGCAGCGTGGCACTTTCCCCATAGGAGATTTCATTCCGCATAGCATACGATGGGAACCAAGATGCCAAGTCCAGGGGAATGCTGCATTCTTGGAAGATGTGATTGACGGAAATGGACTGGAAATTGAAAATGATGGTAGAGCCACCCACCATTGGACAAGAGATGGTCATGAAGGCGAGTCGGTCATTGACCTGATGGTGGCGAATCGACCAATAACAGGATGGTCCATACTGGCTGACGACCGCGCCAATGGATCTGACCACGAGGTTATAGAATGGGAGCTGGAAGCAGACAGGCAGGAGGATGCAGACGATGAAAGGGTAGTAGTGTGGCATTTAGCTGCATTGACAGAGGAGGACGTGGAGGCAGCGGAGAAGCTATGGATGGAGTGAGCGAAAGAGAGATCTCACCTGGATGCAGAGCGCACCGCAGACAAGATAGAGCAAGAGCCCGCATGGTGTCAGGAAGCAATGGGCAGCATTCTCGACCCCATGGCATTGAACATCAGGATCTGTGCCAAATCAACGAGGTGGCGGAACGCCGACATCAAGGAAAGAACGAAAGAGGTCAGGAGAGAGAAAAGGAGGAGATCGAACATGGAAGAGGCAGCCAGGGTGCAGGCAGAACTCCAGAAGTTCATTCAACAGTCCAAGAGTAGAATGTGGAGTGAGTACTTACATAACCTGAGCGGGGCCGAGGAATGGAGAGAAGCATGATACGTGAACCCTCAGGCAGGTATCACCGTCGAGGTCATAACAGACAGAAATGGCAAGCAAGCAAACACATCACTAGAGAAAGAGGAGATGCTGAGGGATGGGTCATTTCCTCCAAATGACAATGACCAGTACTACGAACTACCTCCGGCAGGAAGCTCACACCCATGCATCACTGAGCAAGCAGTTGAATGGGCCTTATGTTCTCAGTCTGTCAAATAAGCACCAGGGCCAGACAAGCTGTCTTTTGGCACCATATGGCTGCTCTGGAAGTGGGACAATGAGAGGATCATGAGACTGACAAAGGCGGCAATTCACACAGCAAGACACCCTGCTGGATGGGAGCGAGCTAGTTGCATGCTGATTTGCAGGCCTGGCAAAGACGACTTTTCGCAGCTCAAGACCTATTGCTACATATTGCTGTGGTGCGGCATGGGGAAAGTGGTCGAGAAAGTAGTTGCCAAGCTGCTGTCGAAAGAAGCCGAAAGAAGAGGGCTACTCTGCAACGGACAACTCAGAACCAGACACCGATGGTCAGCAATCGATGCAGTGGCCATCATGGTCGATAGAGCTCTTGCAGCCTGGCAGAATCACCACATAACAGGCGTGCATCTCAGGGACATTAAAGCAGCCTTCCCAAATGTGGCAAAAAGAAGGCTAGCCAACTCAACGAAGGTCAGACAAATGGATGGAAACCATACAAGACGGATGGAGAGCTTTCTCTTGTCAGGAACGGTGGAAATGATAATCGAGGGGAACCCCATGGAAAGACACCCAGTGGAAGCAGGGGTTCCGCAAGGCTCACCTGTGTCACCAATCCTCTGTGCGATCAACACCTCAGGACTGATCAAATGGTTCAAAGAGTATGTATCAAAAGCCGGAGGGCTATTCTGTTTCAATAACCTCGGATCTGTGGCAACTGGAAGCGATGTCAACCAGGTTTTCACTATACTCGAGAGATGCGCAGCCAAGAGCATCGAGGGGGCAAGTGGTCGAGGACAACAGCTCGACACTGCAAAGACGGAGGCGGCATGATTCACGCCCCGACAATGCCACAGCAAAAAGTTCCAGCCAAAACTGACAGCAAAGATAAGAGTGAGAAACATGTTCGTATGATTCAACACAGAGGCGACACGGTGGCTGGGCGTCTGGTTGGACTCACATTTATCTTTCAAGGAGCAGCACAACCAATGCATGAAGAATGCCAGGGCAGCAGAAGCTAGACTCCGAACCCTTACCAGGACATACAGTATTGTTCCCAAGAGTGTAAGGGCTGTCTACAGGGCATGCGTCCATGCGGTCACACTATATCGGAGTTAGCTCAGGTGGGATCCCAAAGAAGTAGGCAGACGAGATGACCTCCGACTCCTCCTCAATCAACAAGCCAAGTCCATCCTGGGCGCGCTACACACCACCCCACGGGGTGCATTTATGAGACAGTCAGGGCTTACACCCGCGCATGTAATCTCGGACTCCAGACAACAGCGATTGTCCATGAGACTGGCAGACACATGCAGTAGCCAGCTAGATGACTTACACCGAAACCACTCTTCCGATGCACTGAGATGCAGAGCAGTCAAGGAAGACCATGAGCACGGCCGGACAACAGACGGAATGAACTGGCCGGCCCCGGGTGAAGAACCAGTGGTCACGACCACCATCCTGGACGACCCCACCACTGCCGCGAGAACCGCATAGGACTGGGCGAGAGAGAACGAAGCCCAAATCAAAGCAGTGGTCTGGATGTGGTGGACAGATGGATCACGCTCATATGACGGCCCAGTGGGAGCCGCAGCAATGTGCAAACATGGAAATCAATGCAGGACCCACCAAAGCTATCTGGGCATTGGGCACATGGAGCTCTTCGATGCTGAGCTGTGGGCAATCGGACTCATGCTTCATGTGACGGTTGTGAAGAGGGAAACATGGCAAAGGCATGTAGTGAAGATGATGTCAGTCATCAGCGACTCACAAACCGCAATTGGATGAGCGGGACACCTTGAAAACGGCCCAGGGCAGCAATTAGCGAGGTGGATCAACCGAAGAGCACAGGGTCTCCTCACCCACCGCATTGAAACTGAGATTCACAGGGTCCCCGGACACTCTGACATCTCTGGAATCAGAGAGGCGGACCTTCAGGCAAACCTGGCCCGAGACGCTACAGGAGGTACATTGATACAGGGGACATACACCTCGGCCTCAAATACAGCTGGACAAATCTCCGTGGGAAGGTCCCCAGCCAAGGCAAAGTGGGAGGCCGACACGTGCAGCAAACACTTCAATTACAGCCTCAAGGGCAAGATGGGGACCAAGAGACCTGTCCCGATGACAAGCGCAAAGTTGCTGGCTACCAGGTTCTACAGACTAAAGTGCAGGCATGCACTCACTAGTAGAGTCTACCTATAATGGTTGGGCCACCGAGAAGACAATGAATGCTGGCAGTATGGATAGACAGCGGCCCACATGCGGGAGCACCTCTTCCGCCTTTCCAGCAGGTGAAGAGAGCTGAAGAAAGCGCTCTGGACGGCGATGGGAAACACGACGGGCTAGATAGCGGGCGGATGCCGACACTTGCAGGTCTCTGAGCTGTTTCCCATGGAAGAGTGCAACCAAGTAGTGATAGAGCTCCTGGCGGCTACTGAAGTTGGAAGTTCCGGCCCAAATGAAGTATGGTACGGTATGGAGCAGGCGCCGAGGTTGACTCTGGTGCGGGGGGTGGCAGTGGTGGAGTTATATCCACGCTATACGTGCTCGTTTCTTTTCATTTCCGTTCCTTTCCTTCCATTCAGGTTGGTTCTGTCTCTCAACTGTCATTTGACAGCAGGGAGGAAGTGTAGCGGGTGGGTGCTCTGCCATTGAGCCAGCTCGCATGGAGGCGGATGGGGTATTCGGTCCTGTCATACTCTAGTCAGAGTGTATTCAGTATGAATAAACAACAACAACTTCCATTCAGCAGTATCGAAAATATCCAATGGCAGCAAGTGCTCGAATGTCTCCAAAAAATCTGCAACCGCCATCTCATAGTGCAGGGGTCTATCCCGAACCTGTGTTATATGGTTCTGTCCCCGCATTATGGACCGATGCTTCTTCCTCAGAAACCCAGCCACCCATACTTGTTCCACTCATTGAGAGCACTATAGTTGGCCTGCCCCATCCCTTTGGCAAATCGCTTCAAGGAGAATTTGGTTTGCTTCAGGCTGATTGGCAGTTGGGTTTCTGCACTGCCCCAGTCTGACGAATCGTTGCTCCGATCAACTGAATCATAATCGTTGTAGGTCATCTCCGGCAATGGATGCAAGTCTGCCATCCTTGCGACATCTGTGTTCAGCGGTTCCATGGGTGGCTGGAAATGGCCCCCAGGGACGGCATGATCGCTGAATGCTATGCCTCAGAGGGCGGGTTTCGTTGGGAGGCTAATCAGTGGTCACCTAGGAGGGCCGGAAGGAGGTTCAGGTGGAGGATTAGGACTGGAAGATGTTGCCCAATTGACTGGATGGTTTTTGACGGTCCTGGAGGCACAATCGGTGCACCTGGAGATATCGGCCCCTGTCCTGGGATCTGTGGAGGGGGGAACATTTGTGACCCACCATCACCACCTTGGTGGAGGTCATATCCTTACCACCGTGGCCCATAACTTGGATATTGTTGGCTTGCGCTGGTAGTTCATTGCCAACTGTGAGTCATGGTCAATGGGGTGTGCTGATAAAACTGCGGTCTGCCAGGAAATGGCTGCTGTGAAAGTGGGTAACCATACCCATGCGGCGGATGTTATTGGATGGTTTGTTTTCCACATTGACTGTCTTTGCCAGTGGCAGCTCGTGAACTGTTTTCCAATGATTCTGAATTCCCGTCTCGGCGTTGTTATGTGCCACATAGGCCACCCCGAATAGCCATATTGGCTGTCTTCGGTCAAGATCCGTTCCTCGACATGTTCTGGTAACAGAGATAGTGGCAAACTACTATAGATTTGAGAGGTGATATAGAATGAGTCAGAGTATGGTTGGGTATATTGCCAGTAGCAGTGATCTTCAGCGCAATGCAGGGCTTCTTATATCCCATTCTGTTGTCACGATCTGTGGTGTTTCACTCCACCTTTGATCCATTAAACCAACCCCGCTGAGAAAGACAAACCATAATCACACACATCCCACCTTTCTTTGTTATATGCTCGAATTCGTATACTTGGATATTGGACAGGTGCTTACCTTTGTACACCTCCATGACTTTACAGGTCATACAAGCAATATGATATCTCCAGGAACCCAACATGAACTATATCCAGTATGATGGTTAGCATGACTAGGAATATTTCACATCAGTTGTGTGCGGACGACCTTACAACCTCATTCAATAGGAGGCCTGTGTGTCGAGCAGCAACAGTGCCTGGATTCTACTGAGCTCCTTGTCTAAACATCATTGTGCTCATCAGGATCCACACTCCAGTCAAGGATGATTACTGAAGCAACCATCCTATCAGTTCTCGATGATCATTGCATGGGCATACAGCTTGCTAGAAAGCTCACCTATTCATTGTATTGAGATGAGCTACCTTCATGATCAGCTGCTCGGAGGATCAAGTGTAGGTATAATGTCACACAGCCGTAATGACGATGAATAGTATAAGGCCCATCGTGGCGATTGCAGTGATGACAAAAGACACATTCTCTTCTCTGCTAACGACTTCCCGCAGACAATGTGCATGATTTTTGTGTGGGATATAATATATATCCCGGTTTATGAAGAAAGCTGATCGTAAGGTGACGTTATTGTACCCCTCTCCCCCGCATTTGGCGGGGTGTGATGCAGCTGAGATATGCTTACTTGAGTTGACTCGCCTTCAAACTAACCAAATATCCATCAGGCTCTAAATCACCCCCTGAAGCATCAGCGTGAGTCATCCACATACATGTTCACTGACCATTCCTCGAATATTGTCAACACTCCCCTGAAACATGTCAACTGCTTTCGCTTCAAAAGGAAAATACTCGACGAGAACTGACTCCAGGTTCACTATCAACAATATCACCCGTCATCAATGAATGTAGGATTATTAGCTTACCAGATTTTACCTCCTGCAGGCTGGGATCGACCCAAGCCAACATGGTCAGACTTCAGTCAGTGCACCTGAATGGCTATTGATGAGCTATTCAACCAATCATCGAACCAGACAATGTACCTGGTGAGCCACGAGGTGAAGACACTCCCGATGAAGAAACTATATACCCCCAGAAGCCTGATCTGACATGTACCCCTGATCAAACAAAGACAATGGCTGATAGGCAGGTAGTTGGAGTGCAAAATGCGGGGGGGAAATAATGTGCCAAAACAACTGGATTGTCCAACAAGCATCGCAAGTACTAACAACAATGTAATCGATGGCATCCATTTCGGTCAGCACACAACTTTCAACGGTCTGAAACATTTAGCCAGCAAACGAAAACATCGATAGATCATCATTTGAGGCGTCGACTGGAAAACTTGAAAATCAAATCATTCCAACCAGCCAATGCCCTGCGAAAGCTGCTCTCTCAAGTCGATTTTGGGCTTGGTGATGATAGTTGGATTGAAGATCATTCACATATCTTCGTCACATTATACTACAGGGATATTGTCAAATGTATACAGTTCCTGTTGGCACGTCGCTAATTTCTGGCGCACCTCGATTGTGGACCTGTGCGCAGCACTGACTCCGAAAGTCACTGAATAGTCCGCGAGATGATCACTGGCGATTAGAGGTGGGAGATGCAAGGTCAGCATACTGCCGTGGTGATGATTGTGTCAGTCATTTGTGCATCCGACGAGACTCACTTGACCAATCTTTTGGGCGATCAGCATGCTTGGGCACTGTCTGTCACATTTGGTAATATTTGAAAAGACATCCACTGGACACCTGAAAAGCTTGCCTGGATACTCGTTGGGCTGATCGCATGTCCACCAAAAGGTGCCAAAAATACTGACAAAGCATGGCATTCTGCATTTCAAACTGTGCTGTCCCCACTCCGGAATCTTGCCATAACTGGTCCTGGCTTGGAATGGCATTGTGCTGATGGATTTCACAAACAATGTTATCCTCTTTTGGCGGCCTGGGTCAGGGATTATCCAGAACAAGTCATAGTGGCTAAAGTATCATATGGCTCATGCCCGATGTGTCAAATTGCTAACAAATTCTTAATGGTGCACAATGGGGCATTCCACTCATCTGTGACTTGAATACTCAAGAGATCAGGATGTTTACTCGGAGCTTCTGGAGGAACCGAATATTGATGCGTTCCACAGTCTTCGTTAGTGTTAGCGAGGGGTCGGTTTGGTTCTAGACGCGTCCGAAAACCCGACCTGCTGCCTCTTAGCCGGCTACACCCGGACCTGTACCCGTCAACCCGCGTGTTTTGCCGGGTTTCGCTAGACGTTTCGGTTCCAATCTCCAGTTCTGGGCTTCGGGTATTTCTAGTTATGGTCGCGTTCGGATATCTCACAGTTAATTGCAAAATATTGACCATGGTATGGCATTGTCATTTTCTGATGAATTGACAGCCTGTATATGGAAAATGACTAGTGAGACGCTCCCTACCCCATCGTGAAAATGTGGGTCAATGGTGGGTCATCAATTGATGATCATTCATCTCGGGTAATCGAAGTGGTGCTTAATCGCACGTATCTATAAACACGCGGTTGCCAGCCTTCATGAGCAAATCAGCAAGTGATATTCCTGCGATAGCCTCCTGTACAGTAACAACAACATCAGCAAAATGTAAATCGGTCTGGAAGCTACACGGCATCCACCCAGAGACTCCGGGCGACCTCACCAGTGCTTCTATGTACTTCTAGATGCTCCTAGACCCCCCTGGAGCTAAGCAATGTGCTCTCAGACTCTGCAAGAGCATTCTCAGGTGCTCCTCGAAGCACCTGCATTTATGGAGGTGCATTCAGGATGCTACGAGATCTGACTTATATGATAGTCAAAATTTGAAGCTCCTGAGACCTCCGCGTAGATCTGCGGGAGACTTCAAGAGCAGCTGAGACAGCTGCACAGCTCTGCAGGAGAATTCGAGAGCAGCTGAGACCGCTGCACAGCACACAACCAAAAGGCATTTCGTCTTATCTCATTCGTCTTGGTTACAGTCACAAGATTCACTACATCATAATATGGTATGCAGTATTCAAGTCTCCGTATATAAATACATACGGTCAATCTGGCCACAGATGGTAGTTGTGCATAATCTGAGGAGCACCTGGACACGCCCATTGGGAGAACTTAGAGATACACCACTTGGAGGCCGTTGTGGTGAAATGATGGAGCTAGAAGGCAGTGAGCCCACATTCAACACTCCGCCACACCTCTCGTGACATCGGAAAGGAATTTATGAAAAACAGTGGTTCTGGTTGGAGGAGCGTAGGAATTGGGTGAGAATATATGATACTACCCGGCATTGATGATCCACGCAGTTGCGTGGATCCACAGCTCGGACAGAGCGAGTGAGACCAAAAGTTGGGAATGATAGAGTGTGTATTTTCATCGTATGATAAGATGAGGTAGAAATAAGATAATGTGTATAAACTCCGGGGTCTACCGAATATATACTGCCCATCACTCTATCCACCTCCGGTACCCCGGTATTTCCGAACACCCATTGTCACTGGTTAAAGATGTACTCGGAGGCTGTGATCGAGCGAGTTTGGAGATGGACTTCAAGGCCGTGATCGTCCGAGTTTAGAGATTCACTTGGAGGCTGTGATCGAGCGAGTTTGGAGATGCACTTGGAGGCCACGATCGTGTGATCTTGGAGGCCATAATCGAGTCTATCTGGAGATACACTTGGGGGCCGCGATCGAGTGAACTTAGAGATGCACTCCGAGATCGTGATCGGGCGAGTTCGGCGATACACTAGGAGGTGCTGATTGTGCGAACCTGAAGGCCCTGATCGGGCGAGATTGGAGGAGTACTAGGAGGCGGTCAATCTGGAGGCGGTAGTTCAGGAGGGAGGTGCGACAGGAGCTGAGACTCTATTCATTGGGTAACTTGTAATTGTGGGAATGTAGAGAATTGAGTACAACGAGGTCTGCCGAGAGATGAGACTGGCTGGGAGTGGGAGAAAGTTGATCATGGGAGGATGCAGTACGCAGTGTATGCTGTACAAGGTTTTAACTCGTGATCATGGCATGGAGAGATAGAAAGCGATGACTGAACTTCGTGTTCTTTGGTGATGGTTGAGTTCAAGACAAGAAAGAGAGAGATGAGAGGTGATTGGGGATATTATCATGAGAAACTGTGACTTGAGAGAAATTTGTGTGCAAGTCAATTTACCATCCGCGATGATGCAGGTATCTGTCCCGATCCGGCCTGGAATTACACCCATACGAGGTCTTCTCAACACAATCAGCCAAGTCCTACCCCTGATTTCCCATATTCGCTCGTATTCTCCACATCGTTCTCATTATCATCCCCATCTCTCTCTTTCACATCCACAACTCTACCATCATTGCAGTACACAAAGTTAAGTCATCTCTCTCTATCTCTCCATGTCATGATCATGAGTTCACACCAAGTACAGCATACACCGAGTACAAGCATACACCGAGTACAGCATACATCGAGTACAGCATCCACCCAATGTTGTTTGTCTTCACATCATTCTCATGATTAAGAGTTGACCCCTGGATGTAGCTTCAGCTTCCGGTGTGCCTCCCTACATGATCGACCACCATCAGCCAGCTCTCCATGAGAGCTCAACACTAAAGTCAGCTTGTCACATTCCCACAGGTGCGAGTTGACTAACTGACGAATAGAGTCTCAGCACGCGGCGCGCCGTCCATCGACCGCCTCTAAGTCCTTGTGCAAATTTGCTTGGATACGGCCTCCAAGTTCGCACGATCACATCCTCCAGGTGTATCTCCAAACTCACTCAATCGCGATCTCGAAGTGCATCTCTAAGTTCACTCTATCATGGCCTCCAGGTGTATCTTCAAATACACTCGATTACTGCCTCCAAGTTCGCTCGATCATGGCCTCCAAGTGTATCTCCAAACTCGCTCGATTACAGACTTCAGGTGTATCTCTAAACTCGCACAATCACAGCCTTCAAGTTCGCACGATCATGGCCTCCAAGGGTATCTCGAGACTCGCAGGATTACGGCCTCCAGTGTCGCACGATCATGGCCTCCAAGTGTATCTCCAGACTCGCTTGATCACAATCTCGGAGTGCAACTCGAAGTTCACTCGATCACGGCCTACAAGTGTATCTGCAAATACAGTCGATTACCGCCTTCAAGTGCATCTCCAAACTTGCTCGATCACGACCTCGGAGTGAATCCCTGATATCAGTCCATCGTCATTTTCAGCCGCACCTCGAATTACTCTTGAGCGCCGCCTGCAGCCAGTGCAGATTTACCGGGTGCAGATGGGTAGCTATATAGATACACCGATGAGAATACACACTGAATACATGAGTTTGACTAATCGTTGAACAATATGTAGTAGCTATGATTTCCAGGCGCACTAGCAGCAATCCAAAAGCAGATGATGTTTTTCCCAGCCTGCTCCACTGTGATTCGAGGTGCTCCCAGACTTGTCGCCGGTGCTCTGAGAATTGTTGCTAGTGCTCCCAGACTTGTCGCCGGCGCTCCCAGGTACTCCCAGGTGCACCCAAAGTTCTCTCTGGCACTCCGAGGTGTTCCCAAACCTCTCACACTCACTCCCATGGTACTCCTGAAGCAGTCATCAGAGATCCCAGATACTCTGAAGGCCAGCCGGAATGCCCTCCTAGGGTCTGATACTCTCCTGAACCTGATGCATCTAAGTTTACACTCCACATCCTCTCAGACACTCCTGGAGGCTTCCACAGACTAAAATACATTTTGCTAATGTTATTTCATTAACAAAGGTGCAACTAAGTGATCACGAGCGTTTTAGACTTCAAAAAAGGCCAAAGTTGAGTATATGGACTTCAACAGCCACAGCATGCTTCGATAATCCATGATTGAAAGCCCAAGATCGTTAACACTCCGTTGACGCTCAGTTTCAAGATATCGCAAGGAGCGTGTCGCTTTCCTTTTTGCCTATAAAGGACGGCAACATTTCCAGTATGTGTTATCACTACCAAATCACATTTGTATTCCCCGATTTACATGACCAAACATCGTAGACACTCCGGTAATGATCATTTTCAATATGGGGCAGGGAGCGTCTCGCTTTCTCTTTTACATATAAAGGTTGTGAATGCTGTCGTTATTTATAACCACTACATAATTACTTCTTATTTACCAGACTAACAAGACCTGAAATCATTGATGCTCTGTTGACACTCATTTTCAGGATGGGGCAGGGAGCGTGTTGCTTTCCCGTTTCCCTATACAGGGTGGCAACACTTCCATTATGTGTATTCACTATTAGTATTAGCAACGGTTCTGGACCGTCACTTCGGGTCTGGGTCCGAGTCAAAACCGAAGCGTTGTCAAGTTGGCGGTCTGGGTTGTCAATACACCTGAACCATCATCTTGAGTAGAGTTCGATGCTAACTCCCAAACTGTCTGAATGGGGCGAATTGTAAGCGGGTCCATCCATAGATTCATATTAGGCTCCTGTTTCTGGAGTTTGTTCATAGTATCTTGTCAAAATCACATTTTCAACAACCAATGATAAGTTTTTGCATGCTTTGCAGCTTGCAATATCGAATAATTTGGAATCGGTGTTTAACCTTTGATATATTGTATTTTTGCCTATCAGGACGGTCAATAATTCCATTACAAACATGCAGATTCGCGCGGTGCCTTGATTACCAAATATACAACAACGATAACGGTTGAGGCTCCGTTGACGTTCATCTTCAGGACGCGACAGGGACCACTTCGCTGTTGTTTATGCCAGTAAAGGGTGCCAATATTTGACGAATGGATGTCTGCAACCAATCGGAACATCAATTACCCAACCTGCGAAGCTAATAATCCTTGTAGCTCTGTAGACGCTCATTCTCAGGATGCATCAGGGATCATGTTGCTGTAATTCTTCCCAGTAAAGGCGGCCAATGTCTGATAAATAAATGTCCGCAACCAATAGGGGCAGAAATTATGAAAGATGTGAAGCTAAAAATTGTTGACGCACCATTGAGGATCATTCTCAGAATAGGGGGGTAACCATGTTGCTGTCTCTTTTGCCTATAAAAGCTACCGATACATTGGTTATGCATCAGAGCGACCAAATCACTGTGTAATTACTGTACTTACTAAACCACAAATCGTTGACGGTCCATTGACGCTCAATCCCAGAATGGGGCGGTGTCGGTGTTGCTGTCTCTTTTGCCTATAAATGTTGCCAATACATCAGTTATACATAGGAGTGACCAATTCACTGTGTAATTACCGTACTTACAAAACCACAAATCGTTGACGCTCCATCGACGTTCATTTTAATGCATTGTCCATTCAACATCTGCTGCCATCGATAATCGTTTTCATCATGATTTGAACTTATTGGTAGCCTTTCTGACAGATTGAGACTTGGCCCTGTGGCAAAGCCAAGCGCAGTAACATTCTTGCACTGTTCGCTCTCACACTACTAAAATTTATGTTTCTTACCAAAGCTTCATTGCGCCCGCAATACATCCGTTTATAAACCGAAATTTACAAGATACAGCTCACTAATCGCCCATAATATATCTCTAACGAAAACTCTCGGTCAAAATACATCAAGAAGCTGGTGAAACATTGATGCATTCTGTCCTACTTCTTCTGCACTCCCTGATTCCTCCTCGTTTGGATTGCATTGACCGTCATCAACACGTTTGCAGCCTGTCTCTTTGACTTGTGTGTTGGCCGAATCATTCTGTGAACATTTGGCGAGGCGTTCACATCTAGCCTCTCTGGGCATTCCCGATCCTGGATGCTGTCATCTTGCTGTATATCAGATTGAATGTCCGCCGCGAAATTGTCTTCGCTGTCATTTGGATCATCTAAGTCCCCATTCCAGGTGGGCCAACCTTCACTGTCCGAAATGCATTCAGGTGCGCTATCCTCGTCACTTTCAACTGGATGACGGTTCATTCTTCGGATTCGGTGGACATTTAACATTTGAGTTCATCCTCCCGGGAGGTCCTTTGCAGTCAAAGGTGGTGGCAAAGGAGATCTTTCTGACAATTTAAATGCAGCCGCACGAACACGTTGAAAGAGTGACCATGATGCTTTGACATTCTCTTCTGTGTCGGGAATGTATCCCACAGCGTTCATCTGCTTGATTTGACTATGAGATTCTTTCTGGGTAGCACTTAGGTTTTGGCTGCCCTGCCACATGTCCAAAACGTTGCCAACCTTTCCCATTCTGTGCAATTTCCATTCCTCCGCCTCTTTCTTCATTTCCGAGTCGTTTTCTGTGTTCATTGTATCCAATTGTGGGTCAGCGCCAACCAAAATCCCGGTATTGTCTCTAGCAAACAACCTTACAACAACTTTTTCGCGACGGTCCCGCCTGTGGTTTTTGACAGCCTGCAGCCAATCTCATCTCGGCCAAGGGAAAAACTGGCCTCCACTCCGACAGCATGTGGAATTATAGAGAATATGTCGCTCGCCACATTGGAATGATTGCCATTCTTTGAGTACGTTTCATCCTGTTGACACCGCCAGTCGGTTATGTCCGGCAACCAATATGTACTGCTCATCTCCATTGAGTCGGAGTGGTAATCATTGATATATGGATTAATTTGCCCCCAGTTCTTTGGTGCTGCAGGCGGCAGATTCAAATAGAGCCTGGCGGTGGTAAATAAGCATGCTGTGCAATTGCTTCGTCCGGTTGTCGTCTCAGCCACATTGTTAGGTGTTAACTATTCTTCATCATCGCTGGACAAACCATATGGATCAAAGGATGATTGACGGGATCCTGAAGCTGTGGCAGAGTGGATGAGATTGCTGCTCGGAAAGCTTTCGTGCTGATTGACCACCACACATTGATGTCTGGCACAGTATACATTCTCCATATACCTTCGAAAGGCCTCTTGGTATTGGGTCATATAGGATGTCTCATTCTCAGGATTAATAGCTGTTCCCTTGTCCCACTTTCTAAACGATCGCAACTTCCAGAAATGATCGAGGATATTTGCAGAATTGAGGAGCGTGCTCGTTGTTGGAGTTACTTCAGCATAGTATTTGGAAAGCTTCTGTCGAGCTAACTTCACAGCGAAGAACAATTCTTCCTTGCATGGAGTCTTCTTGTTATCCAAAGCTCGCATCACGCTTTTCATGAGATCAAAAATGTCATTGTACACTGTGATAGCGGGATACAGTGTGACTGTATGCCTCTTCGACATCCACAGGGTCCAATATCGCAATGGCCTCAATATTCCCATTGCATACTTCACAATGGTACAGTCATCTTGAGTTGTGAAAACTGGCCGGTAATTAGTGTATGTTGGATTTTGAAGCTACTCACATGTGAATTCTTGTAATCGGTAGGTGCGCTCAAGCAACCGCAGCGTTGAGTTCCAATGTGTCTTCACATCCACAATCGGTAATACCACAATGCAAACTTTTGCTTTTTGACACTCAATGAACTCATTTCGATGACCAGGTGTCTGCGTAAACAATACAGCAAGCATTTTCTGCTATATGAAGGTCTATTTTAGGACTTTCCCAATATCATGAAATACGTACTCTCTCTATTATCTTTGATAATCCTGGTTTGATGGCCAACACCTTAGTGATTCTAGCGTTTCCCTCTTTTCGAAGTCTTTGACTTTTCCGAATGTCTATGCTTTCATTCCTTCAGAAATGCTGATCGCGCTCATGGGCTTCCCAAGACTTGTTGCAGCCTTTTACACTGAGACTGCTCATGAATACACCAAATGCCAGCTGTCTGATGCGTGCCATGCATGGTATGTGGTTCTTCGAAGCAGACCACTGGATTACAGAGGCCTCCAGTGTTAATTGCAGCTCACGTGTCATCGAGTAATGTGAGGAAGCATTATCGCTCGTAATACCGAGGTAACGGCTGTCGGTAAGCTCAAAATGATCAAGCACTTTCTTCAAATGGACGGCTCGCGTAGCTCCAGTATGTTGGCCCTGGACATATCATCCTAAATTAGCTTTCGAAATGAGAAAAGCACTGGCGATCAACCTCATCGGACACGAGTTGAACTTCACACAATGCCCAATTTCGATCCTTATTGTAAGCAATACCTGAGGTTAGGGCTAGTTTGTTTGGTGAAATCCATTCGTCCAAAGCTAAACTAACTTTAATTCGTGACGGCAATTGTTTCTTAATTGCATCCACGGTCAGTGCATATTCCCTCCAGTAAATGTTGCTAAGGGTCATAGCGGATGGTAGCACTAGGTCATCGCGTAATGCTTCATATGACCATCTCAGCTCTAGGTGTGTTATAGCGTTCCATGGAATATAAGCCGAAACTTATCCTAACATGAGGTAGTGATTCCACGTGTCTTGGTGAAATTCAGAAGTTTCAAAGTCCTTAGCTGCCAGTTTGGAATGTTTTGTCTGTCATTTTGGTAAATATGGATCAACCTGGATGTCAAATATGATCAACCTCTGTGAACTTGCCATTGTGATTCCTCGACTTCCTTGCCTCTTCAGGATGGCCAAAGCTGTTTCATCAACTGTCAAAGTAGTCAATTCAGTAACCTCTGACTCTTCTAATTCCTTTGAACTTGCGATGTGAGCTTTGCCAGCAAGGGTTTCCCCATTGAGCTGGTCCCATATTCTGATGGATGGCGAAGAACTTGATGACAAAAGATACATATCATGCAGGGTCCGCCTGTCTCCTCATGTCCACAGTGTAAATAGATTTGCCACGAAGGCGCATTTCTAGAATTATTCCAAGCAATAGGCCGGTTCAAGCCTACATTCATTGAAGTCCACCAAGCATCGAAGATGATTTTGAAAGTCAGGTCACTCAAATCACGAATAAAGACAAGTTTATTTTTGGAAGAGATCATAACTGCAAACAATGAGTTGTTCAAAGATTTTCAATCTGACATGGCAGTAGCAATTAGAATGCTGGGTAATCTGACTTGAAAGACTGCCGAAAGTAACGATACAGTAAAGCAGACTGTGGGTTCTTAAATGTTGAATCTACAGCATGAAGCAAAAGAATCAGATCTGTGAGACATTGCATGCAGATTTCTGAAGTTGTATACAAGGATATATTGAAAAGACTGACTACGTAAAACTCAATTCGGTAACAATGTGATGCAGTTCATTGCTGTGTAGCTTTCTGAGCCCCCATGAGAATTGTTGACACTCCGTGGGCGCTCAATTGTAGGAGGTGGTCGCGATTTCGTCACTAGAATTTTTGCTCATAAAGGTACCTGATAAGTTGATTATGGAATAACGACATTCCATTGCCCTTGGATTATCCACCATGCATGAACAAAAATCATTGACGCTCTGTTGAAGCTCATTTGTAGGACATGGTAGTGATATCGTCACTAGCATTGTGGCCCATACAGGCAGCCGATGCATTGATTATGGGTCAACAGCGATACACAGCGCTTTGAGTGCCCATGTTGAAAGACCAAAATTCGTTGACGCTCAGTTGATGATCATTTTTAGGAGGTGGTTGCGATATCATCACTAGCATTTTTACCCATCACGGCAGCCGATGAGTGGATTATTGGTTCACACCGTTCCATAGCCCTTAGATTGTCTAAGATGCACGACCAACAATTGCTGACGCTCCATTGACACTCATTTCTAGGACGTGGTAGCGATATCGTCACTAGCAGTTTTGCCCATAGAGGCGGCCAATGCTTTGAATATGGGTTGATGCAAATGCACAGCGCAAGGAGTGTCCATGATGCAAGGCCAAAAATACTTGACGTTCATTTTTAGGAGGTGGTAGCGATATTGTTGCTGCTGTGTTTACCCATAACAGTAGCCAACACTTCGATTATAGCTCAATGTTGTCGCACAGCTGTTTGATTATCAGAGAGGCAAGAACAAAAATTGTTGACGCTCCGTTGATGCTCATTTTCAAGAGATAGTAGCAACGTTGACTCTAGCATTTTTCACCTTAAAGGCGGCCGATACTTTGATTATGTGTCACAGCAACCATGACTTTTGTTTGAATACCAGTCTCACAAGACAAAAAATCATTGACACATTGTTGACGCTCATTTTGAGGATGGGTCAACGAGCATGTCACCATCCTTTTTACCTATAAAAACCGCCAATACAATCACTTTGGAAGGATGTGACTATGCAGCTGTTTGTTTGCCGAAAATGTAAGTACAATAATCGTTGACGCTCCATTGATGCTCAACTCAATGACATACAAACAGTCAGTGGATGCTCAACAATTGTATGTAAAAATGCATATAGTCGTTATTGGCACCCAATGAATCGTTTCTGTGTATAAACATTTGCATCCAAATGCTTCCAAGCCTCTCGAGTTCTGATCCACCACTAGACACGTTATCTGAGAGAGAAATGACGTTGGCCAATCCCGTTCCACCACTTTTTGCTGGCAATTATCCGCATATACATCCGTACACTAGTGTTTGATATATTTAGCCCGACTTCCTCAGCTTTTCTCATCCAGCTCATTCTCTGCGATTCCCGTAACCTACCATAAGCAATTTTCAACATCGTGACCATGTGCACAAGTGCTGTGCAGAGAGTTATGTAGTTGAACGCATGACTATATGCAGCATGACGGTCGTCATTCATTCCACTTGGGATTGCATTTTGACCTCTGCATCTATGACTCGTATGACATCACTGACTTATATTGTGTTAGTGAGTTTCGTCTGTAATTTAGTTTGAGTTGTCTGACATACCCACAGTGGGCAGGACAATATCACGTTCATTGGTCGTCAGTCAATGAGATTTGAAGTCTAGAACATTAGCATGGCGTATCTGACCCTTGCACATGCATAGATGAATTATCATATCTCAGAATTTGGTCGCTGAAATCAAGTAAAAGCTGACACGTAGCAAAATAAGTACTGGTATTTCATTTCAAATTGATACGTCGTCACAAATGCCAATTTGGCTATTCATTCCTCTTGCGACGCAGGAGCCGTCACCAAGTCTTCGTCGGAAACCCCTTCCTATATGGTAGTTAGCGTAGGACGCGATATGCAGGGGTGAAAGCTTACGGGTTCAACATGCTTTGATGTGTTTGTGTGTCTGCGGTTTCCGCGAACATAGCCTCATATGACTACTCCCTGGTCGAGATGTCACTTGCCGCATTTGCAATTCTCCGGGGACGTTATCAGGAGTCTCCATAGGATCACCAAATCTCGGCGGCGCTGATGACGCTACATCATCTACCGTTTGAGATTGAACAACAGCCGGAACCTTCCATTCAGTCGTCCCAGACATCTTATCCCTTCTACAGAAGTAGTCGGCCGCGTCTCTCCCGTGTGGTTGCATCAATTCGTCAAGCTTCATCTGCTACTGCCGAAAACGCTCCATGCGATTCTGTACCGTCTGAGAGATTGTGCCCATCACCCAGCCGGGTTCGTCATCTTCGGCAAGCTTACCCCGCACAGGATCATCTTCTTCATCGTCCTCATCATTCCCATCCTCCTCATCGTCGGAACTTGCAAGATCACTCAGACAATCTCTGATGGCGTTTAACACCTCCTCATATGTTGTTTCAGGCTTGGTAGTTGTCAATCCCGCCTTTTTACCATTTCTCATCTCGTCTTGCACCAGTTGAATTGCTGTCTCTGCGTCTTCAACTCACTTTCTTGCCACAGCGGTCTCTGTTTCCACTTAATCCTCGATCCATTTTGCCTTCTCATCGTTGCATAAGAAGTGATTTTCTCGTTGATTCCCTGCCGCAAACCTCTTTTCGATCGCAAGCTGCACAACGCTCCAAGTGCACAGACAAGCTCTGCTTCCAATCTGCTCTTGCCTGTATTCGCTTGATGATGTCGTCATGTGGAGCGCTTTGTCGAGTTGCTGTATTTGCCAGCTGGTAGTGGCGAAAGGTTCTTTTTCGGAGTATGGACCATTGAATTCTGAGTTGACTTTGTTGATGGACGAGAGGTTGGATGTTGCAAGATATGGACCACATACAGGCAAGCTGCATCTATTATGTCGAGGTTGGTACGCTGAATTGACTTGATCAAAGCAAAATCTGCGTTTTGACTGTCACTACATTGGGAATAGCAATGCTAACTGTACATCATGACATGATGTTTAGCGTCTGTTGCATGTAAGATCCCAGGGATTTCTTGAGACAAACATCAGCAGACGTCCTTTCCGTCCCAGAATGTACCAATTTTATCGCAGACAGAGGAGATCTCCGCAGTCGTTCACCGTGATTTATCCGTGTATACTAACACGCCAGATCAGACCAACGTGTTGCAAATCGCAGGGCGGTTGGCACCCGGTGCAACGGGCAGCTATGCGCAACAGGATTCATCTTGTGTGAAATGAGCAAGTTGGCTGTTACACATGCCATTTTAACTTGAAGCTAACTATATATTCCTCAGGACTTCCCACGTCTTTTCGTTATCTTCTTCCTCAGGAATTCCCACTTCAACTGGTTATCATCATCTCTTCACTTCCACAGCAGCAAATCATGGCTCAACAAACACCTCTGCAAGGTGAGTGTGGAACAGAATCGAGCAGAATGATGGGTGCTTCATCCAATACGCCACCCGCTGGAACCCAACTACAACGCATACACCACTCAGTTCACTGCGACGCTGCAAATGCAGCCACCAACAATGTGACCCTGGATGCACAGTTCAAGATTGTCCGTGAAACCGGAAGCAGCAAGAATAAGAAGTAGCATGCAACTGGATTGAAGTGTGGTCCTATCGAGGTACTCGACCATCAACTAATGATATAACATGCAACTAGAGTACCTAGAGAGTTGCGTGACCAATTTATAGCCGCCTGTAATGGGAAACTTCCATGGTGGACCAAGACATTCGTCCGCACAGTCCACGAGATCGAACATCATGATGTTGTCAGCTCTGGGAGTATTGCGGACGAATCCAGTGATCAGAATCCCCGAGAGTGGACTGAACAGGCTTCAACCACTTTAGAGGATGCTACGGAAGCGTATATGCTTCAGGTAATAGCCGAATCTAATATTTAGATGCACCAACTGATTTCTTGTAGGTTTTCAACAGGTCGGCAACTATGGCAAGGTGAGGAGGTCGGGTACAGCTAGAACAGTCTGACAGGCACCTAGCCTTGAATATCACCAAAATGGCCAAAGGAGGGTTTTTGTGCGCCACAATAGAGGAGACTCAATTAGTAATCAAGCGACCTTGGGCGGAAGTCTGAAAAGAGAAGAAGCGGGGAGTTGAGTTGGCTTGCCATAAAAATATAAAGGCTGCGTTGGAACGACACCCGGCCATGCTTCGGGAAAATCAGATGGACGGCTGCCTTCCTTGCCAAAGTGGCACAGCACAGAATCCCCAGACACGCTGGAGATGCAAAGGCACGGGTGGACCTCCACCAGAGCGACTCAGACAGCCAACACCAGAACAGATGCCACATCCACCCAAAACACCACCTGTTCCACACAGTAACAATGAGGCCACGCACATATCCGAAATCGAAGGTCAGCCACCCAGATATGTGTATATACAGTCTCCTGTTCCCAGTGCTCAATTTCTCAATTTTGATGCATATGCCAAAGATCGCAAGCGTGATAAAGATTGTAATCCAGATTTGCTGGGTGATAAAGGAACATCCACTGGTTAGTACACTGTCTGCTGCGTGGTAATCCAGCTGACATCGATTTTGCAGACGACAGCAGCCTATTAAGCGAACCTGACAGTGAAGATGAGCATTGATCGAATGGAACGGGATTTCAGAGTGTATTATTATCTACAATTAGCGGACACTTTAAAGTATATTTTAAAGGATATATTTATATGTATTATTAAAGAACAATGTATTGATGAAGGAGAAAGTACATGAAGATGGTACAAAGGCTGCCAAAACACCATTAATGACATATTAGGCCAAATTCAATGATAGCATATTGCTGATACGCCCAAGGCAACATGAGCGTCAACAAAGCGTCATGGATTTTTGGTCTTGCATCATTGGTAATCTGTGTGCCGATAGGTTGCGGCCATTCATACATGTGGTATTGGCTGTTATTTTAGGCAAAACAGGGAGCCACTCACTCCCTGCCCCATTCTGAACATGAGCGTCAACGGAGCATCAGATATTGTTGGTCTTGCATCATTGGTAATCTGCGTGGCGATCGGTTGCGGCCATTTATAAATGTTGTATTGGGTGGCTTGTTATGGAAAGCAGAGAGCCACACACTCCCTGCCCGATTCTGAATATGAGCGTCAACGGAGCGTCAATGATATCTAGTCTTGCATCATTGGTAATCTGCGTGGCGATTGGTTGCGGCCATTCATAAATGTGGTATTGGCTGGCTTTATAGGGAAAAGAGAGAGCCATGTGCTCCCTGCCCCATTCTGAATATGAGCGTCAACAGAGCATCAACCATTATTGGTCTTGGAAGTCAGGTAATTCAGACGCAATTTGCTCGTTACTACGCATAATCAAAGTATTGGCCGCCTTTAGTGGGAAAAGAGATACAGCCACGTTCCCTGCGCCATGATGACAATGGGCATCAACGGACCCTCAACGATCTTTGGCCTTTCATCAAGGGAAATCAAAGCACGATCCATCGGTTATTGTTTAAATACGATGTTCGGACCGTTTTTCGATGCTAAAACCGGCATGAACTCTTCATTGCATGATTCCGAATGAATTTGGTCGTTACTGTCCGGGAGGCTGTTGTGGGATCATAGCTTGCCTATCTGTCTTGAGGGGCTGCCAATTCCTCCTGAATAGAGGTTTGCAATCATGCGCCACTTAGTTTACCCAAGCTGCGAGACCTTAAATCGTTGTCACTCATTTGACGCTGATTTTCAAGATGGGGCAGGGAGCGTGTCACATCTGCCTTTGCCTATACTGGAGGCCAATACATCTGTTATGACCATCTGCATCCAATGCCCACTCTGATTATCCAGGATGCAAGACCTAGAATCGTTGACACTCCATTGACGCTCATTTCCAGGATGGGTCAGGGAGCATTTGTCTACATATTTTGAGCACAAAGACGGCCAGTACATCAAAAAAAAAAACATACAACAACAAAATGTCAATCATTCCGGAAGCAACACGCAATCCTCCTAGACACTCCGGGCGACCTCACCAGTGCTTCTAAGTACTTCTAGCTGCTCCCAGACCCCCCTGGAGCTAAGCAAAGTGCTCTGAGACTCTGCAAGAGCAGTCTCAGGTGCTCCTGAAAGCACCTGCAGTTATGGAGGTGCATTCAGGATGCTCCGACATTTGACTTATAGAATAGTCAAAGATTGGAGCTCCTGAGACCTCTGCGCAGATCTGCGGGAGACTTCAAGAGAAGCTAAGACTGCTGCACAGCTCCGCGGGAGACTCGGTGCCATATTCTCACAGCAGTGGGTCCAATGTAACCACAACGCACTTCATGTGATCATATTCCTCTTGTTACAGTCACAAGATTCGCTACATTATAATATGGCATGAATTATTTATATCTCTCTATTTCTATACATCAGGTCGATCTGGCCGCAAATGGTACTCGAGCATAATGGGTGGAGCACCTGGACACGCCCATTGAGAGAACTTTGAGATGCATCACTTGGAAGCTGTTGTGGTGAAATGATGGAGCTAGAAGGCACAGAGCCCACCATCACCAATCCTGCCGCACCTCTCGCAACATCCAAACGGAATTCATGAGACAGAGCGGTTCTGGTTGTAGGAGCACAGGAATTGGGTGAGAGGATATGACACAACCCTGTGTTGACGATCCACGCAATCGCGTGGATCCAGGAAATCTCGGACAGTGCAAGTGAGACCAAAAGTTGGCAAAGATTGAGTGTGTATTTTCATCAGCAAAATATATTTTAGTCGCTAGAAGCCTCCAGGAGTGTGTGAGAGGATGTGGAGTGTAAACTTAGAAGCGTCAATTTCAGGAGAGTATCAGACCCTAGGAGGGCATTCCGGCCAGCCTTCAGAGTAACTGGGATCTCTGATGACTGGTACTGGAACCCCATGGGAGCGGTTGTAAATAGTTTGGGAGCACCTGGGACTGTCACCCAACCAATGCGGGAATCCCAAACTACCTCTGAGAGATGCCAGGTTCTGATGGATATTCATTCGAAGGACTGCAGGCATTATCTGAGATTCTCCGGTTGTACATGAGCAATATGAATACCCTCCTCATATGATGCATAGATTATTGTTCATTATCAACTTCTAAATCATACTATAGTACCCAGCATCTCATCAACATTCTATTGTTTGCATCGCTATATTAAGGAGGAACCAAAGAAAATCGCATGTGATTCAAAAATGACAGTAGGTGTAACCGAAAGAATAATCCGACTAAGCGATCGGAATGATATCAATCGAATATAGACTTGATGTCTTCCACTGAATTTCCCATCTCATCATGGCCGACAAATGCAGCAACACACAATTCAGCAGCTGTGCAAAGAAGCTGGAGGCACGCCTTATATTTCCGAATGATTTGGGCCGGGCGAATGGGTCAAATTGAATTCCATTGTCGTTTGGCTCAATTTGTGATATCCAAAAGGTTTGGAATTGTGCTTAGGCTGTGGTGAATCACAATGGAGATTGAAAGGCAATATGATGAATTCGGAGGAAAAAGAGGTGCGCCACAAGATAAGAAGGAGTGCCTGATGTGGTGTGCGAGGTGGACATAGGGAGTGCAGATGGTGATGGAGGAGTACAGAATGATATTGCGGGGCGCAAATCCAGGCCAAGGAGCGCCGATGGGGGATTGAGAAGCACCTATGCTGGGGAGCAGCCCATCCAGGGTAAGCAGCGCCGAACGGTGAGGGAGGTGAAGTTTCTGGAATGAAATAGAGGCGCTCCTATTCGAGGTTGAGGAGGGGATTGAGGAGCGCCCATCCTAGGGGAGGAGCATGGACAGAAACAGCAGTAATGAGAGCTGAATGAAATATCGAAGCACCAATCCAGACTGAAGAGTGCCGAGGGGATTGAGGAGTGCTGACGGGGATTGAGGAGCACCTATCATGGCGGAGAGCACCATTGGGGAGTGGGTATGAAGCAGCCCCACCATATGTAATTTGAATTTGATCTGTGCAATGTCTTCTGCAGTAATGCAATGTATCACCGTGGAAGGGCAAAACTCACCTTGATATTTGTCTTGAGAAAACATAACTGTAACCTTCTTTCCAGTGTCATACTCAGACAATGCACAATGAATAGCTGCAGCGGCAAGCGCTATTATCTGCGGTGTTAGAGGTTGAAAGAACTGAGATGTGGTCGGTTGTTGCCCTAAGCTATGGGCGGTGAAGAACAACTGATGGTACATTAAGTCAAGCACTTCCATCCGCGTGAACCAGGACTTCTTGTCATCGATGATCTTCGGGAGATAAGCATCCTCAAACAGGAGCTCCTTGTTTAAGATTCGAAGCTCAGTCTCTGATCCAAAATCCAACTGGTAACTAGGGACAATAGTTCGACGAGCTCCATCTGCCAAATGCCCTCAAATGGTACCAATCCTTAGTTTTGACTATGTATATTTGGGGGGTTTAGTATCATCATAAGTCCAATCAAGGAGCGGAAAACAGAATATACACTTACAGCTTCTCGAGTTTGCGGATCATGTTTCAGAGATGGGCCAACGGGCAATCGACACGCAGATGGAGTATCTACAGCAGTACCGGCTAATGCCCGCTGATGATCCTGGGCTTCAATGGCTAGTTTCGATGCATTGTGAACCATCCAGTACTTCCCATCTGAAATGATTGGCCAGGGAGTCTTTGTGAATACGATTGCCTCCATGAACCGTTTCGCTAACTCAAAAGTAGCCTTTTTGTGTTGAGGAACCTTGAGATCTCCACCAGCCTTTGGTTGAGGAACATTGTTGTCTCCACCAGCCATGGTAAGCGGGAGCGCCTGTACAACATCAGACTCGCATGATATGTTGATGGCTGACTTTTTGCGTTTTAGCAATGGTCGTGCTATAGTGCCAACTGGATGTCGTAGATTTGGAAGTGGAGAGCGGGCAATGACGGTATCAGCACGGCTCCGTTTCATTGACAGCAGAACCTGTGTAGTTCATATTGTCTTATCATGGCGCGCCTAGTCTACATGTAGGACCTCCTGCCGGATGTCCATATCATCTTCTTCGATATAGGATGATTCAGTGGACACTCCAGGGTCGTCACTTTTGTCATTGCTGATCTCCTGATCGGTATCGTCATCATCCTGCTTTATCAGAATTATAGCCCGGAGATTAACTATCTCCAACACTATACTCAAAATCTGGGTAAGAAGTTCAAACATTTGATTGGCAAGGAACATTGGCTGTCATCTGCAATGCACGTGCAAGTGCTCTCTCAAGGTGTGCTTCTTGATTCTTCTATGAATAGTGATTCCTCACCTGGCTAGCCGTAGGTTCTATGTTTGATGACGTGAAGTTGGGAATGTAGAGAGAAGTATATAAGGGTAAATATAATACGAACTTTAATAGAATAACAGGATAATAGGCCAACAAAGTTACACGCAGTCGACCAGGATGCAATTGGAGGGGTGCCTGGAACGAGTCCAGAAGACATGTCGGCAGTTCATATATATATTGCTGATGCTAGTTCTGGGTTGTGATTTTGGAAGCATCAGGTGCACCGGATTAGATTGGTTCTTCATGCGCCCAGTTCCCACATGTTAGCACTCGTATCCAAGTACACTATTGATGCTAGAATTGGAGGTTGGTTCAAGCCAACATACATAGAATTGAACCAGACACACCTGAAGAACTCGATACAGTAAGATGGTTGTATCGCTAACTACCCCTCGGGACCGGACAGGGGAAACTGAGAAATGGGTTGATCATGATCGCCCCTGCATATTACTCCACTGAAGGTAGTTCATCACGCCTCTAGTTCTAGCATCTGAGTGGTTACCATCTGGCACAGTATCGTCGGTGTGTTGAAGAATCTTGCAGGTCTTGAACAGAGGATAGAGTAGGGACCTTGGTGAGTGGCAACAGTTGAAGTTACATGGGTTGAGACTGAGCTTGTTGCAGATAGTGGATAAATATGAATCTCCGAATGCGGTATACCAGTTGGAAGGACACCCTACTTTCATGATATTCTATTGTTTCAAGATTCTGCAGCAAAGTTAGCAGTCAATTAGGCATTGTCGTGTACAGAACTTCACTTTCAGCGGTCTCGAGTCTGCTGAATCTCACTATCAATGCAGTCATTGTAAGAGCAGACGGAGGATTTGGGTTTACAAAGGCGAGAACCAACATAGAGGAAGAATGGTAAAAGTACAATGAAGATTGAGGGGTAATCGAATCGATTCCAGTTGTCGTCAATGCCAAGATTGCTAGCAAATGCGTCATATATCGTCACTCACATTAAGATGTTGCACATAATATCTTGTAAGAATGAGATGAATGCGACATGAGGCTTCATCAGACAGCGGAAAGACCAATAACAGCATGCAGTTCCGGCCAATTGAGGTGCAGCGAGCATTGAATCGGCATGCAGGATCCAATCCAATGTAATGGCTGGGATTGTAGGCTCACCTTACTTTGACAGTTACTTGTACTCTCAGAAACTGCCCTTTCTTAACTCCAGCTTTCATAACAATTTGTTCTTCATGCATTCTTGGGATTGGACAGTGGCAGATATCAGCTTTCGTCTGTTTATGATTTGTCACGAACTTCAGGTGTTCAAGATATGCGGTGGGCGAGAGCTTGCAGATCACCAATTTAGCCGTTGAGCTGAGTCTGGCATTCAGATTCTATCTCTTCGAGCTGTCTTGATGGAAATTGGTTTATAATGTATATTAAGATACGAGTTTTTGGCGGCCCAACCATACAAGTTAGTCAAAATGTAGTTATGTCTGCATTAGAAGCGTTGTGAATTTAAGTCTATTCGACAGAGTGTGGTATACAAGTGAGCGGGATTCGCCGGTCATCTGCAGAATCGCTGAGCAGAAGCTGTCTTTTGAGATTCACACTCTCAAGCAGCAGCTCGATTATGGAGCTCGAATGACAGAAGCTATTTGGGAATCTTGGAAATGCAAGGTCCGATCACACTTCCTAGTCAATATCCAGTTCAGTGTCGTTACTTATCGCCTAGGGCTGTGCATCTCCGGCAAGCATGTGGTGGACACCATCCTCCAGAGGATAGATTGACACGGAGCGTGACAGTTATGGTATTCAAACAGCGGCCCTCACATACCAATCAGGCATAGATTTAGATGTTCACTTTGGCCGAGCGGGATCAGCCGCGCCTGCGCCTAACAGTTTAGTGTCTGAAAGTTGACACTCTGTGTTTGCTGGCAGCCACAGATTCAAAGGATTCAGGAAGGAGAATATATGCTTGGGAGGGAGCAAAATGAATCGTGCAAGGGTAATGCGAGGTTGGTATACACGGTTCAGAGGCCTGCCTGCAGGGGGATCATATCTTGTAGTGGGATCATAGGGTAATAATGAGTAGCGGCTTGTCAACATTGGCTGGTTAATAGAATATGGGTGTGGTGTCAAATCTGAGACCATCAACCTCGACAGGAGAGTGGAGTTGAGGTGTGCCTGAACTTCATTCCTGAGTGAGGAATTACTCGGCTGTATTCTTCGGGTAAGTCTGAGATATGCGAGCCATGTCTCAGGATACGATTCATCAACTGGATATCTCACAGACAGTCTTTCTATCCATAGATGATTAGATATATACTGCACTGCATCTGTCTCAGGAGGGTCGAGATGTTGACAGCGATTCTCTTGCGAAATCGACTATGCATAATTCAACATTGATGATTCAGTGAATATCCCGAATTCTTTCGGTACTCTAGTATCCGGTGCGCCTGAAATATACAAGCAACACCTAATTGTAATCGAAGTTGGAAGTTCAGGCGCACCTGATCACATGGATCTCGTTGGCAGATTTCAGAATCGAAATTCCACACGGACAATATAAGATGAAGATTGGCAGAGACTACAGCTCGACATATTCTCACACAGTGAAATATTCGGCACTGCGGAATTTCACTTAGTCCACCATTGAACTGGCCCACCTGCTTTTCATCACATATTGGTTCATCCAAATGAGGCTATGATTCAGTTTGCCAGATCTCAGTTTACCATTGCCATCATCTCATATTCATCACTATAATCATCTAACACGAAATGGAATCAAATTCTAACCAATACTCCTGGACTCCTCAATTGCGCCTTATTCCCCATACCATTTGCCTATTTTGCATCAGTTGGTAAGATTGTGTTGGTTGAATGTTTAAAGAGACGTACCTTGATTTCACTGCCCTGATGATTATCATTCATCATCACCATCTGACAGCACGAAGTCTCCATGCTCCGTAAGCTACTTCGTATGTTCCTGCCGACACTCCAGAATGCGGTATATCATCGTCATCGTGATCCTGGGTCAGTTCATCAGACAATGCAGGACTCTCATTTGAGGCACTCCAAAGAGCTGGTGGAGATACCTTGCTCTGTAATCATAACCATTGGGTCCAGTGTTCAATAGCCATGTGTGTGGAACTCTGTTTTGCCCCAGTCGGACAACCCGTGCAAATGCCTGCCTCTGCTCATTCAATACCCAGAACTTCTGAGTTATCACCGCATGGTTTGCTGCTGTGAGCTTGAGGCCTGTCCCACCCACTTTGGGTGTAGTTACAAACACAGAGGGATTTGGCGAATCTTGGAATTTAGGTTGCATTTATGTGTGTTCATCGTTGCCCATTTCCGCAAACATGTAGAAAATATCCATATTATCCGCAAAACGCTATGTGAACCACCACTTCAAATGACCGACATGGCCTTGCAGAGGACAAAATTGGACCGCCTTTTGAGGAGGATGTGCATGAGGCAAGGTGCTTTTAAGACTTTCAGGTTCGTGCAGGAGAGCCTAATTGATGCGTCGTCTTCGTCAGGCTCGGGATACTGCGCAGATTCATGAACCAGCATTGGCAGAATTCTCTCTCTCAGCGATCGGGAAATCGGAGAATCCACCCAAGTATCGAGTGGCCATTCATTGTACCATTGTCCTGAAATGTCATTCCGATCCTAGGTGTCTCCCAATACCAATGGTCAACATGCCAGCCGCCATGCATGAACCCTCCATCCTCCTGAGGCACCCCGTGAAGTGTATCTCTCCACAAGGGTCGTTAGTATAGCTTCCTCATCCTCATTCTATTCGAGATCAAGGAGGTGTGCATTCTCAATTGGTATCCGCACAAGTGGTTTCCCATTTGCCAGGTTCAATTCTGACCACCCCCTTATCGTTCAGGGCGTTGCTTTTTGGGTCATCCGGTGTGCCGCGTCCTGTTGAGCGTCCTGGTCTTCAGTCCTGATGGCATGCATCAGACTCTTCACCGCGGAATACTGTGCATCGGCCTCATGCATTTCCATCACTATCTCATCCTCTGGATCTTCAGGCGCACCTGAAAACAGCCACATTGTCTGATGACACCAGTCATAGAGTGAATGGAATTCCTGCATTGCAGTGACTTGAAGTTTGAATCCAATTCTTGCATTTGTCGCAAATCTCCAGCCCATTCTATTTTTCGTCTAGTACCGATGAGACTCATCAAAAATCCCGAGACTCCACGCGCAGTGTGATAATCGGCCATTGCTTGATGGTTTTGCTCTGGATAGTAAGGTATCATATGACACAAGGTTGATATTCCATCGGTTATCCGGTTAATCAATACTGCTGTTCAGATCCTCGTGGGTGAGATTCACATCTTTGGCGAGCAACAAGTTGACTAGTTTGAAATCGGTTCCATGTGTTATCTCTTCGATAACAGTCTTGAATGTCTCTGTAACTCAGGGCATTGTGACCACCAATATAGGTTCATGGGCCAATATAAGTGCTGGATGCCCATGAGGCGGTGTTATCTGGATCTCCAACAGGCGGTGGGTCACAGAATTCAATTCTGGAGCGGATACCACTCCAGCTCTTCACCGACAATGCCAGGACAGTCATTGTCTGCCAACATCACCCACTCTTCATGGGTATTCCCCCATAAAATGGACAGTGGCAACCCCATTACAACTTTCTCAGTCACCAATTTGCAAAGCATTGCCACTACAACCGAGGTGAAAGTCTTCCCAAGACCCATTTCATCCGCCACCAGTACTCCTGGCATATCAGAATCCCAAACCCATCTCCTCACGATGAACCAGATGTCCCAAACCTGGTGCGCCAGAAACTTAGTTCCAGGCAGGCGTGGAATTGGATACTTGTGGCGTGGAACATGGTCATCTGGTGATTGGCGAATTGGATGGGCATTCAGCAGCCTGACCGCCTCATCAAGACACTCGTGTTCAAATTCATTGTTGATTTGGTTGAGAACAGTGCTCAATACTGAACTGGTATTATCTGGATCGAGAACCTCCTCACCATTCTCCACTTGCTCCTGAACCTCTCTTGCACCTTGGTCGGGCTTCATTTCGTCCTCCATGATCTATTTCAATTGCTCAGAGGTATTTTGGGAAGACGGGCTCATACCCCGGCGCTCCTGAAATTCATTGCGATGTTGGGTATTTCACAGACAAGCATTTGGACCCAATTCCATGTGGAATATAATCAATTCTATTCACTCAATCTGAACTTACATTAATACTATCAATCTCTTTCCCACCTGCCTCCTCATCCACCACTCCCTCATGTTCATTGGATCCCTCCGATGTCTAAGTATACTGAGTAGCAGTGGGAATAACCAACTGTAACAAGGCTAGCGGGGATTACCTTGGCCGGTCTCATTACATGCTCCGCAATATCCTTCCCTGTCGCTGCCTTCATGTCTACCAAAAACAGGATTACATTGTGTCCCAGTTTCAACTTGAAGGCATTTGAAATGGAACTGTTGTATGATATTTGACCATATAGAAGGTCATTCATGATTTGCCCGGGTACGTATAATCCCATATACTCCTCATCCAATTCTTCCTGCATCAAGTTGCATTTGTATATTGCCGTCATACAGTATGGTTCTTCCTGGGAACAATTTCTTTCGGTGAAATCAATCAGCTGCACCCAGTGCCTCACATCTGTGTACAAAGCTCGAAATTGATTGCTGGAAGTCTGGTCATTATTGCCATTCGGCACTCAACAAATTACAACCATGAAAGTTGTCTATGACAACTGTGGGATTGTACCTACCGGTTTTTTGCCCCCACGCTCACCGGAATCCGTTGCCAGTCGCTTGTTGCCTCGCCGTCACTTCTTCCTTGCCTCCCAAACCTCACCTGCACATTTCCTCAAAAACATCTCCTCCCACTCTCACCGAATCCATTCTGCATTATCGAAATTTTCAAAATGCAGCCCGGTCTCTAAAGTCTCCAAATAATCTGCGACCGCCGTCTCCTGGTGCTGCAGACCATCCCGCATCTTTTTCAAACGGTTGTGTCCCAGGATAATGGACCGATACTTCTTCTCGAGAATCCCAGTTGCCCATACTTTCTTCCACTTGTTGAACGTACTAAGGTTAGGCTGGCCCATTCTTTTGGCAAATTGCTTCAAGGAGAATTCTGTTTGCGTCAAGCTGATTGCTGCTTTGCCTTCGGCCACTCCCAAGTCTGATGAATCATCGCTCTCAGCATCTGCATTGAATTCGTCATAAGGAATCTCTGGCAATGTGGGCAAATCCGCAATTCCTGCAACATCTGTCCTGCGCAGTTCTGCAGCCTGCTGAAATTGTTTCTTTGGGAGGCCAATGGGAGGTCTCCCAGGTGCGCCACAAATTTATCCGTATGGAGTGGAGCTTGATGCTGTCGGCCGATTGACTGGAATGTTGCCAGCCAGTGCTGGAGGCACTTGAGGTACGCCTGGAGATGACGGCCCCTGTCCAGTGAATTGCTGAGGCGGCAACATCTGAGGTCCACCATATCCTCCTCGGGGGAAGCCGTATTGTTGCCACAGTGGCCCATAACTCGGATATTCTTGGTTTGAACCACCAGAGCTTGGTTGCGAGCTTGGTGTCATGTTAAATGGGGCATGGTGGTAGAACTGGGGAGGGTCTGGAAAGGGTGGCTGGGAAGGCGGGTAACAATGCTCCGGTGGTGGAGGATATCGATGCGTGGGTTGCCCGAATTGTGTGTCTTTGCTCTGTGTATTTCCAGCAGTAGTATCTGATGCTCCCACATTGTCATCTGGGCGTTGTTGTGAGCCAAACAGGCCTCCCGGGGGAGAAATATTGGTTGTCTTCGGTGGAGATCTGTTCGTCGACATTGTATGCGAACAAAGGATGGCGGCAAACAAAGTATCAATTCAATGAGTGATTTCGAATGAGGCAGAGTATAGTTGAGATTATTGAAGGTAGCAGTGACCTTCGGCGGAATGAAGGCCTCTTATATCCATCTCATTTGTCACGAACTGCGGTGTTTCACTGCACCTTTGATCCATCAAACCCGACCGAGAAAAACAAATCACAATCACACACATCCTGCCTTTCTTCGTTCCATGCTCGAATTCAGATACTAGGAACTTGGATAGAAGCTCACCGTTGTTCGGTTCATGACTGTAAATGTCATACAAGGAATTCGACATGATATCTCCAGGAACCCAACAAGCACTATATCCAGTTGGAAAGTTAGTATGACTAGGCATTTTACACTCAAACTGTGTGTGGACGACCTACTACTTCATTCAATTTAAGGCCTGTTAGTCGAGCAGCAACAGTGATTGCTTCCATTTGAGCTCCTTGTGCAAACTTCATCGCCTCCTCAGAATCCACCCAGCGGTCAAGGATCGTTCCTGATGAAAATGTCCTACCAGCCTATCAGCTCTCAATGATCAATTGAGCGGGCATACAGCCTGCTAGGAAACTTACATATTCATTGTATTGAGCTGATGTGATCCGCTGCTTGAGACTCGAGCGTAGACATAATCTGCTCAATGCCGCAATGATGTAGTATAGGATAACGCCTATCATAGTAGCACCTGATGAAGAGTATTAAAAGTTGATTGCAGTGATGCGAAAAGAAGCTTTCTCTGCTAACGATTTTCTGTAGATATTTTCCTAGTTTGTGAAGAAAACTGATCTTGAGGTGACTGTGTTTTACCCATCCTCTACATTTGGTGGGGTGTGATGCGGCTTTGAAAGTGATACGCTAACCTGAGTTAGCTCGCTTTCAAACAAATATCCCTGAGGCTCAGATCCAGCAACAAACCATACCCACTAAAGCATCATCGAGATTCATCAGAACACTGAGGGTTTCCCAAATATGGTCAACACTCGCCGGAAACATGTTAAATACTTTATCTGCAAAATGAAATTATGCAACGAGAACCAAGTGGAAGCTCACTTCCAACAATATCACCCAAGATTAATGAATGAAGGGCTATTACACAACGGGATTCTACCACCTGCTGGAAGGGAACACCCTGAGCCATCATGGTTTGACTACAGTAGGTGCACCTGAATGGCCATCCACAAGCTGTCAATTAATGATCTACTCATAGATAACATACCGGGTGCACCACCACCTGAAGATACTCCTGACGAACAACCAATAGACCCTCAGCAGCCCGATCTCATCTGTACCCCTGATCGAATCAGGACAAAGGCTCATTGGCAGGTAGTTGGGGTGGACAATGTGGGGGAGAAAGTGTATGGCAAAGCAACTGGATTGTACAACAAGCATCGAAAGTACTCAGAACAATGGAATCCATGGAATCCATTTCGGTCCGCACATGACTTTCAACAGGCTCAGTCATTCAGCCAGCAAATGAAAACCTGGATAGATCAACATCTCAGGCGTGGACTGGACTACTTCAAAATGGAATCATTGCAATCAGCAGATGGCCTACGAAAGCTCCTCACTAAACTCAATTTTGGGCTCGGCGATGATATTTGGATTGAAGACGACTCACATATGTTCAGAACATTATACTATAGGGATATTTTCAAATCTATCCCATTCCTTTTGGCACATCTCCCATTTCAGGCGCACCTCAATTTTGAACTGGTGCAGCTTGCTGACTCTGAGGGTCGTCGAATCTACAGCAAGATGACCATGGGCGATTGGTGGAGGGATAAACAGGATCAACTTCCAACTGGAGCGACAATTGTGCCAGTCATATGTGCATCCGACAGGACTCACTTAACCAATTTTTCGGGTGGCCAACATGCCTCGCCGCTTTATCTTACAATTGGCTATATTTAAAAAGATATCCGCCGTACACCTAAAAGCGTGCCTGGATTTATGTTGGGCTGATCCCATGGCCTCCGAAAGATGCCAAAAACATTGATGAGGCATGGCATTCCGCAGTTGGAACTGTGCTGTCTCAACTGAGGCATCTTGACATCAATGGCCCTGGCTTGAAATGGGGTTGTGCTGATGGATTCGAGCGACAATGTCACCCTCTGTTGGCTGCCTGGGTCGTAGGTTATCCGGAACAAGTCATAGTTGCTCAAGTCTCATATGGCTTATGCTCGATGTGTGAAATTCGTAAAGGTGCGCCGATGGGGCATTCAACTTTTCGACCACTCGACCACTCAACAAACCAGCATATTTACTTGGATCTGCTGGCGGACAAAGATCTTGATGCTCTTCACACTCTTGGTGTCAACCCAATCCGCGACCAGTTCTGCCAATGCTCTCTGTGCAATGTCTATCGGCTTTGGCACCCTTATGAATTGCATCAGCTGCTCCTTGGTTTGGTTAAAGACTTATTGCACTGGCTACTCAAATACCTGATAGCTGCAAATGTCTAGGATCAATTTGACAATTGATTCATATCTGTGCCGCGATATCCCAGCCTCCAGCACTTCACTAAACCGTTCGATTCATCGGAAAGCGGCCCCTGGCAAGGTAAAGATATCCATGGAATGATCAGAACACTGGCAGTGAATTGCGCTGCAATTCTTGAATGCTCCAAAGATGAGGGGAAAACTGCAGCGTAAACCGCCTCCGATGAAATGGTAATTGGAGCGGTGCAGGTATGATGTGAATTCTCTCCACTTGTTAGCCAACAAAATCACTCGGATCTATCTCTCAAAGCACTACACAATGCACTGAAGCGATTTTACAAGAAGAAAGGTATTTTTCGAGATCAGAAAATGTCGAAGTCTGTGAAGGCCAATGTGGATGAAATGTTGGCAAGTGAATCCCATCAGTTACGCGAACAAAAGATTCATAAGATTCGTGCTGCAATGGAAGCCCATGTGTATGGGGCTGAACAGGTATCCACAACAAAGTGCAGGCAATTTTAGGTGCGCCTGCACTGAGCCCGACAAGCGGCAACTTCTTGGTCAGATGCTGATCGTCAGAAGGCAATCAAATAATTGGAGCGCGAAATCCACCAAGTAACACCTGCTAAAGGCAAGCTTTTGGATAAATTAATCTAACTTCATGAGCAACCACTATTGCAAGAAGTCGGGACTAGGGCAACTGGTCCCAGAAGCAAATTCGCGAAGAACTTGCCATGAAGACAACTGATGCCGAAGACGAGGCAAACAGGGTGGCAAAAATGACCGCCAATAAGCGACTGCAATTTCAGATCCCCTTATCAAATGCTGAGCCAGAAGCCACAACCTGGAACTTGGCTGATACTGAGCGGGTGACTAACCAGCTGGAGAGCGAGATTTATGGCATCACCTCAAATGAACTGAAGCGGTTCAAGAAGGAATTCTCAATCAGCTTAATTGAGTTCAAATCCTGGTGGGAGACAAGTGGCATTCAGGCGCTCTGGAAAACCATTGAACAGCACGTAATGCATTTCGGATATCCAAGGATGCATCTTGTGAGCCATATATCGGAGTCAATGAGGCAAATGGATTCCGGTGACGATTTCACCACTGATATTCCGGAAAGGCTACATCTCGCCAACGTGAAAGAGGCATATCAATCTAGCAACAAATTCAACTACATTCGACAGATTCTCAAGCACAATGACCGGTGTACCACTCTTGACAATATGGAGTAGACACTGTCACATCTTGCACTCCAAGGCTGCTACGATATTGACTCTGCATAAGTTTTCAACCTACATTCCGCTACCGATAAACGGCGAAGTACACACAGAGCCCATCTGTTACATCTCCAAACAATTTAGGACGTGCCCATTTTCCGCCCTGTATCACAGCTGGTATATCATTTGAGAGAAATCCATGTTTGCCAAGTGTGCAGAAGTATCACATTAACCTCACTCAGAGATGGATCAGAAGATTTCGGAATTCCCAACTTTGGACAGCTATTCTGCGCTCAAATTGAAGAGGACTGGGGACACGCAGTTAGTGGACTCGTGCACGGATAAGATCAGAATCTACTCCTTGACAGTATATTTATTAAACTCCAGAATGGGCTGTTGTATTACCGTCAACCATTTCACAACCCTACTTCTGTTGAGCATTTGGAACTTGATTGCAAGGTAGAATATACCAATGCCAACCAAGGGATCATGCCTGAAGCTCATAACATCTGGGTCCAGCATACGCATAAGTGAAGAGAATGACCTCGATAACACCTTCGAAGGACGAATTCCTGCTTTTCCTGTATTATTGTTCAGCTGGACTCCACCTAATCAGATCCTCCAATTTGAGGAGCACCTGCCAGCTTGGAATGCATTATTAACCATTTCTAAGAGGTGCCAGATGACTCAGTGATGGGTAATACGTCCACAAGCTCAACAATACCCGTGTTAGGGGTTCTCTCCTAATAGCGGTAATGATACATGTTTGACTGAAGCAAGTACACGTGACTACCATACGGAATTGGATACCATTAGTCATGATGCAAAACACCTTCTTGCGAATCAGCTCATGTCATCAGTCAGACGGCCTTTAGCGGGGTTACATCTGAGCCGTATGTAATGATTTGATAGGAGCAGACCTATCAAGCGGATTCGCAAGATGATGCAATTATGTCGTCATAGCCGGGATGTGAAA
>Ga0307512_10000431_pt1 | contig 61612 bp, 85 predicted proteins | sample 14_EM_MG_FD_200267 | JGI IMG/M metagenome (GOLD analysis project Ga0307512, IMG submission 200267) | Populus trichocarpa ectomycorrhiza microbial communities from riparian zone in the Pacific Northwest, United States - 14_EM | ecosystem: Host-associated > Plants > Roots > Unclassified | place... | reverse complement strand
CCACCCCCTCCTCCCTCTACCCCCCCGCAACCTAAACCTCCCTCAGATGCACCACCCACCCTACCGCCTCCCCCACCTCCCCCACCAGATCCACAACCTCCGCCCCCTCCACCCCCTTCTGATCCACGACCGCCTCCTCTTCCCACTTTGCCTGCGAAACATGTCATGCTACCAATCCACTTCTCGAAACCTTTGAAGCCAAATCTGATACTACAGTCTCCAGTGAGATCCCCTCAACCCTCTGTTTCGCCAAAGCCACCAGAGCCCCCGGCCAAGCCACCTTCCCCTCCCCAAATCTCGCCACCACCCACCCCCCCGCTCATTGAAGAACCCTTACCCCCACCCCCGCCACAAAAGCCCCCCTCCCCTGCACCTGTCTTTAGCCTGCCGTCTCCGCCGCCCTGGCCGACCGGTCGATCCGAGTTCCCTCGGGAAGACCGAACTTACAAGGTTCTGTTCGACGCATCCGTCGAAAAGGATCGGGATGGTCGGTTCCGCCAGTTAATTGAGAAGATTCAGCAATTGGATCCGAACGCAGAACACAGGATCAAGGGTAAAGGGAAAGGGAAGGAAATATTGTATCGATATGAGGGTGAGGTCGTGGAAGGTGAGCACATGCCTCCCATCCGGGATCCGAGGAAGGTGTCAGGTATGAGGAGGTTACTACCCCTAAGACCTGGAAGAGGGGAATTTCATGTGATCAAGTACGAAGTAAGTGCATTCAGGTCCTCGTGGGGATAAGGTTTAACTCATAGCTTTCTAGCACGATCAGCATTCAGTTGGACCACCCCCACCCACGGCGGTCTTGGCAGTTAATATCTCCCCACTCACCTCGAACCAGCAAATCCGTCGACATTTTGCCGTTCATGGTCGTATCGTTTCGTTTGAACCCGAAATTGACAAGACAACCGGCAGCGCATTGGGGATTGTGTACATCAAGTTCTCGACATACGAGGAGGCGAAACTTTGTGTGGAGAAAGAACATGGTGGAAGGAGCAACGGTCAAGGGTCAACGCTGAGTATCCAAACTGTACCTGGCGAGGATCTTAAAGTGGTTCTCGACGATGACGCCAAATCTAAACTCAAGGCAATTTTACGGGAGTTGGATGACAGAAGACGGAAGGAAAGAGAGGCAGCTTTAAACAAAAAAAAGGGAGCTGAAGCTGAGGAGCGTAGGAAGAAAGAGGAGGAACTAACCGCGAGGAAGGAGGCTGAAGAGGCAAGAAGAAACCGATCGTCTACACAACCTGATCCCCGCCATCGCAGCATTCTCCCCCCAACGCGTCATCCACTACCTGCTCATCCCGGAGTTGCCGCTTCGACTGTCCCCGAATCCAAACCTCCCCCGCCTGCTCTGATACGGACCAGGAACCTGCACTCGGCGTCAAGATACTCTTCTCGCCCGACTCTCTCCCTCCATGACCACTCCTCTTCATCTACACCCGTCCACATGAGAGGCCGACCGAATGACCGATACAGTGGTCGATCAAGTTACTCAAGGAGTCGCTACTCCCCTCGTCGATACTCGCGGTCCCGCTCCCGCTCATATTCGAGGTCAAGGTCACACTCGAGGTCCCCGTCACCAATCTCCCGAAAACCTGGCCAGTCATCCCGGTACCTCGGAAGACAAAGCCAACGAGAAGTCGTGGACGCTGAACTCGAGCGTAACGGTAATGAGTACGTGACGATTGAAGAATCCGGGGGCGGTCAGCTTGGAAGTCATGTAAAGGAAGAGGATGTGCGACGTTTCTTCGAAGGGTTCAAGGTGGACAAGGTGCGCACCCCGTGAACCTCTCCCCGGGCCTCCTTTTTGACTAATTATGATGTGGCTACATGTTTTCTCCGCTCACAGGTTCTCCGCGACCACCTTGGATGGTACGTGACGTTCCAGACACCGGATTCCGCGCGGAAAGCAAAGACAGTATTGAATGCAGGAACCCGTACCTTGGCCCATACATCTGTCACGCTGAATGTTCATACACCTCCGTCAACATGGACACCATCTATGCGTACTTCCGGACCCTCTGCCCGAGATGCCTCGAGGCGGTGGCGGGATAGCGATATGGTCGAAGAGGCTGAACGGTTGATTATGAAGGAGCTGCGGACACTTTTGGAGAGGGATGTGATGGACAGGGTGATTAGCGTCAAGCTTCGGCAGATGGTCGCTGACGAAGAAAAGACACGGAAAGCCAGAGGTATGAAAGTTGACAACTTGGAAGGCGATGCTACGGTCGAGGAGAAGGAAAAGAGAGGGCTCAAAGGACTTTCGTTCAAGAAGAACAGGGTCGCCAAACCCCAACCTCTACCCCCCGCGGAGGAACACCTAGCACAAGAAGTGAGTCTAAAGCCGGAGGTGGACGAAGCCCATGAGGATGAGCTCGAGGCGATTCAAAGGCCAAAGAAGAGGCAAAAGGTTGTCACCGAGGACGTCACTGTACCTGAGTCCGAGCCTGAAGCCGCCCAAGCTGTCGAAGAGGCCGAAGAAGAGGACCGTCCCTTGTCCCCGCAGGACAACATAGCGAAGAGGAAAGAACCTCCCACCGCGGAGTCTGAGGATGTTCGCCCTGTCAAAAAGCCGAAGGCAACCACCAAGAAGAAGGCTGAGAAAGAACAGATTTCTGTCGAGGAGCATCCACCTACACCGGATGTCGTTATTGCTGGGGATGCCGATTTCGAAATTCCCGTCATAACGGAGGTTCGTTTATCCGTCGACAGAGAGTCCTCAGCCTTTGCCACTCCAGAGCCTGCGTTCATTTCCTCTGACCCGATCACGGATGGGTTGTTCGAAGACGACGAGGACATGTACTTCGCCAAACTCGCTCTTGCTCGAAACTCCAACGGAAAATACAACATCACTCTCCCTCGTACAGTGGAAGAAGAACCTGGTCCTGATGCGCCACCGCCATTCCGGGTTCACGTCACCGGATCTGCTCGTACCGAAGGGTATTACAAGATTACCCATGCCGAGAAATCCGCCTATGTCGCGCAATACACCGCTCAGACGAAGGCCGCAAACAAAGATACCGTTCCCGAAACCACTGTGCCTGCACCAGCCCCTGTTGTTACGTCGTCGCGTTCCAACCGCGCAAACGCGAGGAGACGCGCCCAGGGCATCGAGGAGATCAACCAAATGCAACGAGCTATGCAACTATCTCTGGGTGAAACTCCGGCTACAGACCAGGTCAAGTTCAACCAGCTACAGACACGCAAGAAGCATCTTCGGTTTGCAAGGTCACCAATTCACGACTGGGGTTTATACGCGATGGAACGAATTGCTCGTGGAGAGATGGTCATCGAGTACGTGGGAGAGGTCATTCGTGCCGCAGTCGCAGACAAAAGGGAGAAAGCGTATGAGAGACAGGGGATCGGGAGCAGTTACCTCTTCAGGATCGACGAGGACCTGGTCGTGGATGCTACGAAGAAGGGTAACCTCGGGTATGTTTGACCTTGCCGTACAGTTGACGCTTGTTCTGAATTAATGCGTTACTGCAGGCGACTTATCAACCACTCCTGCGACCCGAATTGCACAGCCAAGATTATCACCATCAGTGGTGTGAAGAAGATTGTCATTTATGCCAAGCAAGAGATTGAGTTGGGGGATGAAATCACATACGGTGCGTTCTAAGCCTTCCGAAAGAACGCCACACTGACCGGGATTTTCGCTTCCAGATTACCATTTCCCCATTGAACAAGACAAGATCCCATGTCTATGCGGATCTGCGAAATGTCGTGGCTATCTGAACTAACGAACGGTGGGATGCTACAGTTCCTGGGGAACGACGTACGTTATTTTTCATTATGCAGGCTTGCATATTCTAGTATATTTCCTTTCGCATCAGACATTTAGATCCTTTTCGTTTTTGCACCTTGCTGTTTGACTTGCTATGGGGATTATCTTTGTGGGGTTCCGCTATACCTTTTCCTGGCGCTACACTCGAGCAGCGCCAGTAATCTGACATTCTACAACCACCCGAACGCTCAAGTTCACGGAACAGCATTCAGCACGCACGGCTCTTAGTTCGGTTGTGCCAACAGAATCAGCGAAGAATGCGGACCTACAGTGTACGGGAGGCGACACCGACCAGACAATAAAAATTAAGCACACAATAGAGCAAATAAGCGCCGCACCATATGGGAGCCATCAATGGTCCGGTTGCGCGCAATTCCACCATGCTGGGCACACTGGTCGTACCACGACTACGAGCCTTGACATTTCCTAGTTATCTTGACCTGCTCCAGTTGATATTTTCTATCCAAAACCACACGACTGGGGAAGTGTGACTGCGGGAAGAGGCGGGTGTGACACGTTACACGTGACTAGGAATGATCGGGATCGCGTTGGAAACGGCGTCAGTTGGATTGTCTATTGTTCTTATCTCTTTTGTTCTTTATACATTATCTTACAAAACCTTGGCCCGAGCCACCGTCCGTTCCTTGTTCTACTCCCTCCACTACCACCACTATGCGTCGCTCTGGGTCCCTCCGGGTCGACGTCCCCATCTCTGTGGACGAAGACCTCCGGCCAACCACTCCTACTCCAATGGCCGCCATTAATATCTTATCTTCCTACAAACCCCTCCAACCATCGCTCGTCCTCCTCTTCTCCCTCATGTCCCGTAGGGATATGCTCTACCTTTTCCTTCCGGCGTTCCTTGTTTCCCTCATTTCTGGCGGTGTTGCACCCTTCATGACCATCGCGGTCGGTCAAGTCTTCGATGCTTTCGCTAAATTCCCAGTTTCAAATCCGACTCGAGAAGACAAAGACGAGCTGTTGAAGAGTGTCAGTATCTCCGCTCTTACGTTGCTCGCTTTGGCCGTCGCCGCTCTCGTTCTCAGCAGCATTACTTCGAGCCTTTGGATTGCGACGGGTGAACGGAACTTGCGAGCCTTACGCCGCCGTGTCTACCACGTCGTTACCAACAAGGAGATGGTCTGGTTCGACAAGAAGATGGGTTCCGATGATTCCGTGAAAGCGACCGATGGGGAAGATGGTCCAATTGGCGCGGGCGGTTTGATGGCCCAATTTATCAGGTACGTCTACTATCTTTTCGAGCTCTCGCCGCAAGTTTCCAACATATTCGCGTAGGGATACTGAAGATGTCCGCTCCGCGTCTTCCCTCTCTCTTGGGCTGGTCATTCAATACCTGACCACCACTCTGGTTGCCCTTTCTCTCGGCTTCTTGGGGTCATGGTCACTCACCCTTGTGGTTTTATCTACCTTCCCCATTCTCATCCTCCTCAGTGGATTTGCCCAAGGTCTCTCCCAGAACTTGCTCATGGGCGAACGTTCCTATACAGCGATTGCGGCAACTCTCGTTGACCGTGCAGTTGCCGCGATCGCTACCGTCAAGGCTTTCAACGCTTTCGACCACGAATTGAAGGCCCTCGAAGGTGCTCTTACCGGCATCAAGACCGCCGCTGCCAAGATTATTGCATTATGGGGTGTCACCTCGGGACTTACCCAGTTCCTCATGATGTCTATGTTCGTCCAAGCCTTCTGGTATGGCTCGAAGCTTGTCCGAGAAGGTCATAACACTCCTGGCGAGGTCATGTCCGTCTTCTGGGCTTGTCTTATCGCCACCAGCAACCTCCATATGGCTACCTCTCAATTTCTCCTCCTCGCGAAGGGGAAGACTGCCATGGCTTCCCTCCTCAATATGATGGAAGCCCCAGTTCCCGTGGAACATTCGCGCCACCCGACTCACTTCATCCCTCTTTCTCGAAAGGCCACTAAACTGAAGAAAATCCAACCCTCCAAGTGCCGAGGAGAGCTCGAGATGACTGATGTCACTTTTGCGTACCCCTCCCGTCCAACTGTCCCGATCCTTGACAACGTGACGATGTATTTCCCTGAAGGTGATACTACTTTCATCGTTGGCGGATCAGGATCCGGAAAATCTACCGTGGCTCAACTACTCACCGGCATGTACTCCCAGCAATCTGGACAGATCACCCTCGATCAACAAGACATTCGAGTCTTCGACGAAAGGTTCACCCGCCAGCATATTGCCCTCGTCTCTCAGTCGTGCATCATGTTCGATATGAGCGTCCACGACAACGTCACGATGGGATTGGCCGGCTCTCCTTCTGGAAAGCGCCCCGAGGATGTCACTCGCGACGAGGTCATCGCTGCTTGCAGAGTTGCTCTTATGCACGACTTCGTCCGCGACCTCCCGGATGGTTATGACACTATGCTCGGAAACGGCGGCGCCAATTTGTCTGGTGGCCAGAAACAGCGATTGGCAATTGCCCGCGCCTACTTACGTGACCCGACCGTCTTGATCCTTGGTAAGTTTAAATTTTGTGGGATTTCTCAACTTTTCTAATTCTTCGCATAGATGAGGCTACCTCCGCTCTCGATGCCACTTCCCGAGTCTTGGTTTTTGAGGCAATCAAGCAGTGGCGCAAGAACAAGACTACTATAGTTATCACCCATGACCTCAGCCAAATCTGCCCCGAAGACTTCGTGATCGTGATGAAGGATGGTGTTAACGTCGAGACTGGCTACCGGGATGACTTGGAGGTCATGAAGGGAGGCCACTTCAGTGAAATGGCTGCCTCTCAAGGCACTGCTCTCCCAGAACGTGATATCGATCAAGAGGTCGCCGAGGAAGAACGCAAAGTCCAGGCGATTCTCGACGAGACGGAAGAGGACAAATTCGAGGTCGTTGGTCCATCGACGCGACCCCTCACTTTCGGCAACTGGATGTTCGACGCTGTTGCAGACATCACCAACAAGTCTCACCCTCAGGACGTCGTTCCACCTCGGGTCAGCCGTGCTATTGACAACGAAACGTTCAACACGTTTCCCCGACCAAGGCGTCCCTCGAGTGTCCATATCCCACCGCTGACTATCCCCGAACCCGCCGCCGTGTCCGACCCCCATGGTCACCGACTCAGCCTCCAATTCTCTCCAACTTCCCCCGTTTTTTCCATCCGCTCGGAACCCGCATATGCCATCGATGATGAGGACTTCGATACCGAAAAGGATGCCATCGAGAGGTCCGCGACCCAAGCCAGCAGTCGCCGGGCGCGACAACGTACACGTTCAAAACCCGATCTACAAGCAGTTACTGTTGAAGAACTGGCTCCGGGAACATCCTCAATCGAAGCCCCGGTCTCTCTACTTGAACTTTTGTGCGATATCTACCCCACCCTCCCTCACAAATTCTTCATCTTCCTCGGTTTTTTCGTTGCGGCCGCCAGCGGTGCAGTTACACCGGTTTTCTCCTTTGTCCTCTCGAAACTTTTTGTTCAAGTCTCTGCTGGCGCGAAAGATGTCTCTCTTATCAACATCTTCGGGGGTATCGTGTTGGTGCTGGCCGCCATGGATGGGCTGTTGTTGGGTCTTAAGTACTTTATTCTCGAGAGGATTGCCATCTCCTGGGTCAACCGACTCAGGATGTCCTGTTTCCGATCGGTCCTACTCCAGGACAAGAAATGGTTTGACAAGGTAGACGGATCAAATGGACCCGTCAGGTTGGTTCAGATCCTCATCAAGGATGGCGACGATGCTAGGAGTTTGCTTGCCACTGTCTTCCCCCAGGCGATCGTCGTCATTACCATGCTCGGAACTGGCTTGCTCTGGGCTATGATCAGGGGATGGCAATTGACCCTTGTTGGGATTGCCATCGCTCCGGTTTTCGTCGTTACTATGGCAGTTCAAACCAATTTAGTCGCCAAGTGCGAGTTGAGGAACAAGCGTGCTCGCGAACAGGTGGCGAAGGAATACTACGAAGTAAGATCTACCCTGCCCACCAATACTCCATGTACTCACAATCCGACTAGGCCATCACTAATGTGCGCTCAATCCGAGCCATGGCGTTCGAGCGGTTCTTTGTGCAGTCCTTCGAAAAGTCTGTTCAGCATGCTCACGCTGCCGGAATCAAGGGTGCCTTCGTCGAGGGCTGTACCCACGGTGTTGCCAGCTCGCTCATCTACCTCTCGGAAGCCATTTTGTTCTACGTCGGCGCGATCTTTGTTGCTCGCGGTACCTACACCTACGCCCAGATGGTCGAGGTTCTCAACCTCATCGTTTTCACCATTTCTCTCGGTTCTCAGCTTATGGGTTTCAGTGGGTGGATTCCTCATTGATACCCTCATCTCTTATTGACAACTCTTTAGCCCAGCACATCGCTAGCTCTGTCCAAGCGACTCGCGATTTCCACCGTCTCATGAAACTGTCGACCAACACCCAGGAGTCACTTGGATCTGCGTGTCCTCCGATTAGGGGCTCGATCACCCTGAATAAGGTCTCCTTCGTTTACCCTGGGCGACCTGAAGTTCGGGTCCTCAAGGATGTCTCGCTGAAGGTCCACGAGGGAGAATGCGTCGCGATCGTTGGTGCGTCGGGCTCCGGAAAGTCAACCATCGCTGCCCTCCTCCAACGACTGTATGAGCCTACTTCCGGATCGATCACCATTGGACCAAACAAATTGGGATCTATCGATGTCAACCACCTCCGTGACCACGTCGCCGTAGTCAGCCAAAACCCGAACCTGTTTGACGCCCCTATCCGCGAGAACATCGCTTACGGTTCCCGGGCTTTGTCTCAGGCCCGGATCGAGGAGGCTGCCAAGTCTGCTCACGTTCACGACTTCATCATGTCCCTTCCGAAGGGGTACGAGACCGCGGTCGGAGAGAATGCTTCACTAATTTCGGGCGGCCAAGCTCAACGTATCCAAATCGCCCGCGCTCTCGTTCGCCCTTCCAAAGTTCTCATTCTCGATGAATGCACCTCCGCTTTGGATCCCACCAACCAGGCTGCTGTGTTGGAGACCATCAAGGACGCAAAGGTCGGACGCACCACGGTGATGATTACCCATAAGATTGCCGCTATGAAAGTGTGTGACCGCATCTTGGTCGTTCACGACGGTACTATCGCTGAGACCGGCACCTTCGACGAACTTATGGATCGTAAAGGTGTTTTCGCCCAGCTTGCGAGTGGCGGTGAATGGTTTCTAGATTGAGCGATTTTTTGATCCTTGGACAGTTTATTGTACGATCCTTTTTTGTTTCTTTGGGTCCATACCATTGTTACCCTATCCCGTGTTACCCTATCCCGCGTTACCCTCTTCGACCTTCACGACGCTCTTTCAACCTGCTGTACTTCGTTCGCACCACACTTGCATTTTCTGTAATAGTATATGCATCACCTCATGACTTAGACGGACATCTAGCTTACACCATGTAACCCTCACCAAGTAATCATACGGAAAAATGTTCAACAGCTTCATTCATGGTTACCGGTTACCGATTGATGTGAGAGAGAGCCGCATTCACGGCTAAGATCGCTCTATCCGAGGCGACTCGAGATACGGTTATGGGCCTTTACGACGGGATCGGCTTCGACTGGAAACGCCTTGCGGGTGCAACGGTCGCCGAAGTCGAGGGCAAGAAGGCCTATGGCGACGTTGACCACCTGGCCGCTATCCAAGTCGGAAACCACCTTGACCACGGAATTTGTGTCAACAGTGTTTTCACTGGTTATATTGTCGCCTGCTCTAACTGGTCCCGGAAACTTTTCCCCTTCACCAGCCAGCAATTCCCGGATCAAGGCAATCTCACCACGGAGGTCGTCCCAGTTGGCTCCGACAAGACAGACGATCAAGACTCCGTTCTACGTCGGCTATCTCAGCTCCATTCACGGATAAGACCTCTTTGTGGGTGCCGTTCTCCACAAGATATTTGCCGACTACCTGAGATTCCCTAGTTGGGGAGCCAACTGTGCTGTCAAACGGGAGACCAACAGTGTCGACTACCTCGCAGGTTCCTGGACAAGCCGCGTAGCCAAGAGGTCGAAGTCGCAGCCCGCCGCCCGACTCAAGTACGCCTCGGGCCCCGCTTCTGCCGTCGACCTGCCCCGCTAATATGTCCCATCAATCTCCCTGTCGCGGGCAGCACCGGCGCAGTCAAGTCATGCATCCTCCCGACGGTACAACCAGAGTGGTAAACAACGTATTTGCGCGTGTTCTCTTTCCCCCTTCCGGTCACAGTTTTCAGATCTACGTCAGCAATTTTGCCCCCGACGACTTCTATTAGTTGCAGACCGATGTTGAATCCGCCGTGAAGGAGTCTACCAGCAGGGTGTCAGCAGATTGATCGCAGACCTTCACGATATCGTTGGTATCTGGGGTGTCCAGTCAGTTTCTAGTTCGCGTAGTTGTAAATTCACGATCGACTTCTTGTTCAACTACTTTGTTGGCGAGAGTGTGAGATGCCCGTTGGCGATCGAACTCTTCCTGTCCGATGGCATTTTAAGACTCCCAATAGAGGATTCGAGAGCACAATGCGTACCATTGAAGTGTCCAAGAAAATAAGCTAGGACCCGGTTCTTCCTTGACTTTCTTCGTACCAGACATCTGTAAGTTCCCAAAAGATGTTCTTCACGACAGTTTTATCTGCAGGGGCATTCCTCAACGACACCCTCAAACCCGCCAAATACGACTGTGTTGACTCGTCGAAGTCGTTCATCTTCAACGGTGTGTCAGATCCTACCTCCCAGCGTTTCCATGATACTTGCAGCGACTCTTTCATCGTTGAAATCCCAGCATACCTGCTTTCCAGTCTGAGCGAAATTCCCGGCTGAGAGGACATCTACTGACCCCACAATCATGAAAACTGTACCTCGATCTGCGCCTTGCCTTGTTCACGCATGAGTGATTCAAGACAGAGGTCGCTGTCTTCAGTAGACGACCCGACCAGTGCATCGAGTATAAGGGTGCAGACGGAAACCAATTTCTTGATTGGCGATCCTTGACTCGGAGATCAAGACCGCCGCCAGATCGAAGGATGATACTCTTGCCTACCAGTGACTTGTGAGCCTCAAGAGGTCATTGCCTGTATAATGTTCATCCCAACCCAATCTTCAGGATCATCGATGGTAAATTTCGATTCAACCGGAGAACCGGTTGGAGTTGGACCAAGAAGGACGAACCTAACGCCCTCTCGCATGATCGTCAGCTTACCTGGCTGCCTTGGAATTGTTCTAATTGTCACAACGATTGAGCTAGTGAAGGTCGAAGTGCCACCTAACCTGCTAGCTGTAAATAAGGGGTACACTACCTATGGCTTTTTATCTGATACACCAAATTCACCAGCCTAGCCACTGTCTATAAGGTAAGGAAGTGACGTTGACTGTGAGCCACGTGTGAAATCCCGCCCTGCCAGCGGGGATCCAAACAGAGACCCGCCGCTGTCGGAGCCAACACGCGGTCATCTCGCTTCGCGGACCACGCTCGACCCATCTCTCACTTTCCTACCCGTCTCCTTTTTCCTTCGGTAGTCACGGGCACGCCTTGATCCGGGTTTGGTAACATACGACCACCATGTACATCACTCTCCGGCTCGAACTTCAGTACCAAGGCGATAAGGCTCGCAAGATGAATCACGACCGCGATCCTGGACACAGAGTCCTCCCTTGGTCTCCATATGACCCAACTCGCAACAAGCTTCCCGAAGGTGCTTTTAGCTGGAGGAAGATGCTCGACAGTGACCTCAAAACTCTTGAATTTGGTCACCCGGAGACCGTCAACTATGTCAAACAGAGCGCAAAGATCTTCTGCAACTATCCAGTAGAAGAGAACGGAGTGAGTATCTGTGTGCTTCCCGCTGTCGTGGCAAAAACTGATGGAATGATAGCCCATCCATCGATCGCTATGTGCGAGGGTCGCTCAGCTTGAAAAGCCATCTATGCGAGGGTACAAGGAACGTATCTGTTTGTAAGTTTTTCTACGGTCATTGCATGGGGGGCAGATGACCATGATCTCATATCTTAATCCAAATCATGCAGGAAGTACGTGAAAATTATGTCCTCAAGGTATGAGAGGCGCAGGGAAAGGGACCCCGAGCCCGATGAGAGGACCCAAAGGTCGATTTCTCCTGGTCCGCCACGCAAGAGACCCCGCACCGATGTGGATCCATCAAGTTCACGGTTGGCGTATCAACGTCCGAGATCACCATCCCCGAAACCACATCCTTCAAGTCCGCGTTATCCTGTTGCCGCAAGTTATCACAAGCCTTCGCAAACACCTACACCGACCGTCAGGTCACATCAAGATGACCGTCATAAAATCAGTCCAAGATTGCCCAAGATACTGCAGGGCTCTTTCTCTGCACAGCCCTCCACGCCCGCGCCGAAAGATCTCAAAGATGGTCAGAACCACACATCCAAGTCGAATGCGCCGTTGAAAATATCTAGTGCTCTGGCAACGTTATCTTCTTCTACTGCTTTTTCGTCGATTTTGTCACGCACGGACGGCGCTGAACCTCCGCAGCGGACTACGGACTCTATATCACAGAGTCCCGCACCAGCGCCTATATCAGCGTCGGCCTTAGGCGTGTCTGCCACGCAGTTTGATCTGGCAAAATTGCAGAGCTTGTCCCAAGCTTTGCAGAGCCATGGAACAATCTCCACTGGTCCGAATAATGGCAATAATAATTCCCATGTCCCCAAACCTGCAGTCGTGCCTACCGAGCCTAGGTCAACACATCCGATAGCCGCTGAACGCTCAAGCTCATCATTAGTATGTTGTCCAACTCTCTACCCCATGTGACCTGCCATTGATTGTTTCAGACGGAGAAGACTTCTGAACATTACAGGGAATATGTCCGTCCTAATGTGCAAAATGAAGGAGGACCTCACGAACGACGGGCTTCAACGAGCTCTCGCACGAGTGAGCGACCGTTATATAGTGGCGGCTACCGAAAGGAGAGCATCGGGTCACATCCGGATCGCCCTCACTCCGGGGACAGGGAGACAACGCACGTTTTTCGTAAACGTTCCAGGTCTCCTGTGCCAACACTGCGAGGGCCTACACATATGAGGACTCATTCTCCAGTACGCCATTCGCGGGATGCAAGAAGTGGTGATCTCCAGGCGGTACCGTACGACGAGAGAGAACGAGATAGGGCCTGGGAACGGGACCGAGAACGAGAACGAGAACGAGAACGAGAACGAGAGAGAGAATGGCTACACGAACGTGAGAAAGAGAGAATCTGGGAGTTTGAAAGGGGACGGGACCATGAACTCGAACGTGAGAGGGAACAGCAGCGAGAGTACGAGAGAGAACGAGAGAGAGAAGTGGGACGACAGGTCAGCAATGACCTCAACGGTGTCCATCCATCTCGCAAAGGTGAACTGCCCGACAGACATCGGTCTGTGGGTTCCTGTGCTGACGCAGTTTCCTCAGCACTGATTGACGATGCACGACATCGGGAGATCCGGACCACGACGTCATCGACAACGGATAATGACATGATCAAGAACCTCCAAGACGAATTGGCTGCTGCCAAAATGGCACTAGCTCGAACGGAAGAAGAGCTCGAGGCGGAGAAACGTTTCTCGGCCAATGAGAAACAAGTTGTGGCGACCCACGCACAGAAGCATCTTTTGCTTCGGGAACGGAGTCAGCTGACGAAAGACACGCTGGTAAAGGTACAAACTGACCTCAAGTCAGAGAAACGGAAAAACAAGGAGTTGGAGCAGGTTATCAGTGATCTGCAGCGAGAGATGGCGGGTCCGAAAATGGCACCCGAAGTCCTGGACGCGTTGGTCAAGATTGCTGGAATGACCATCCGAGTGAAAGATGCCCTCGAGAGGGAGGGAGCAATGAGCTGACGATTTGTAGATATTGGTACCGTTCTTTCGTTCGTCTAGTTCGCTTTATAACGTCTTGTTCTTGTCGTTCTGTCTTGTCCGGTTGCAATTGTTTGACTGAAGTTTCAAGCCTGGGCCTGAGATTCCGTTGTGGTGGAGAGGCAGTTACATTCAATGCAAATTGCTTATAGAAAACGATCGTATGTGTGAGTGAATGACGTGCAATGTCCATGCGGGTGTAAACTAATAATCCCGATGTCGTCTTGCCTGGAAATCGAGCAAGAGGGGGGATATTATCGAACAATTATTAGGTACCAGAAGAAGAAATGGATATTAAACAGTGCGCAGGAAACCCTGAAGGTAATGAATTTGGAAAACAATACGACTTTTGGCGATGGAGAAGTGCTTTGCTCCGAGAAGGGTTTACACGAGGAGCGCACTTTGCATAGGACCAAGTCCACGACGCAACCATTCGCGAGGGGAAGCGCGACCGTTCTTCTCGTCTTGCTTGAGGGTAGAGGAAGAGAACACATAGTCGTTGGTGTCGGAGAAGGCCCAGATGGAGGGATCAGGAGCAGGAGTGGCGGTAACTGCACGAAGCTCATTGCCTGGTGTGGAAGGTCAAGTCATTTGGAGCTCCAGAAGAAAAGAGCGACTTACGGATAATCACATGAGTGAAGTAATCCATGTTGAGATCGTTCTTGTCATAGCCGAAGGGGTCTAGAGGAAGGTATGAGAGATAGAGGGAAAGGGAACGATGTGGAGACTTACTCTCGATTTCCTCACCAGCAACCAAGAAACCGAAGAAGACGAAAGCCTAGGGTCGAAGGGTCGTCAATCAGAAGTACGATGACGATGGATGACATGCCACTTACCACCGCAGTTGTACCAGGGATCGTAATCCAGCCTAAGGCATTCCATATCTGGAAGGGAAGAAACAGACAGTAGATGACGGTGACGACCCATAGATGGATGGAGTACGAGAATGGGATGGGAGTGGTCAGAATGCGCTCGAGACCAGTTAGCGAGTCAGTGAGGGAGAGCAGGGCGTTCAACAACGAGGCTAAGGGACATGAGCATGGATCGGGCGAACGTTTCACGCGAGTACCCACTAGTTGTAGCCGGGTCAATCGCCTTCCTAGCTTGCAAAGCAGAGATATAGGAGCTCTGCAGAAGGGGTGAGTACATAAGAAAGATGGCTCAGCTGGAATCTCACCAGGTACAACGAGATCTCGAGAGGGATATTATGGGAAACAATGTGCTCCCTCATGGTAGCCCTTGCTCTTGCAGCTTTCTTTCCCTTGATCTCCTTTCCACGCTTGGTCAACTGGCGAACTAATAGGGAGAAGGGGAAGACGTCGAAGATGGCAAACTTGGGAGGATTTCGAGCGGGCAACAGGAAGGAATCATCGCCCGGGTGACCTTTGAGAGATCCAGAAGTAGGAGACCTTGGTTCAGAAGTGACCGGCAGAGGCAGTCGATCGTCGGTGCTCCTTTTGGACTCATTACGAGAAACTGAGTGCCGAGTACCATCAGACGACATCTCGTTCACATCAGCCACTGATGGGCGACCGGCAGGCAAGGCATAGGGTGGAAGGAACTTGACGAGGTGGTAGAGGTCCTCGTAGAAAATGCCTTCCTCACCACGGAGGTAGTGCTTGATGGAGATGCTGAATGCCTCAATGAGATTGATGACAGTCTTCTTCTCGAGGAGGGCCCTCGCCTTTCGCTCCTCTATACTGTCTGTCTGTCCGGGAACTTCTGGCATGATATCTTTGGAATTCGGGTCAGACGGACGGATCAGACCTTATTAATGGGCGTCCGTACCTGGCACGTGGAACCACACGATGCGAGAAAAAGTTCTGCTGCCAAGGATGATCGCAGACCAGAATCGACGACCCTCGTTGTACCTTTCGAAACTGGAGGTAGTACGGTACGAGATGACGAAGCCGAGAACGGTACCCAGTCTAAACGGAGGTGTTTAATGCGTCGGTTAGCTGGGCAATAATGATGAATACTAACACCGTGAGCAGTGTAGGCTGAAAGGTGAGCGGTTTGACAAATTCGGAAACGAGGGCGACCATCGCTGCCCACCCGGTGAAGAAGAGGAGGATGTGCCAGCACCTGAAGAGGGCGGTTGCGAGGAGGGCACTGATTAGGGATGACCAGAACCCTCTGCCTCTCCCGGTAAAGGGGTCCACGCCCGAGTGCATCGCATGGGAAGGGATTGCTGCAGTCATACCGAGGGTTAGCGTCGAAAAAGAGTGGAAGGGATGTTAAGAGGACGGGAGGGAGGTAGGTCTTTTTACCGGTGTCTTGCCCCCTATATACCCTACCGAAATGATTCCCAGGTGCTCTTCGGGTGGAACCAGATTGAACCCGGATGGGCCTCGCAACGACCGATCACGTTCACTCAAAGGCGTTCCACTCTCATTCATTGCCACCACTGCAATTGTCTCGGCAGTGTCATGCGACAACAAACAAAAAGAAGCAGAGTGTTTTCAAAACATAAGTACCCCGCAAACTCCATTCCTCTCACCAAAGATGATCTCTCTGACAGCCGCCCCCCAGTCGGCTCTCTCCAACGCCACTACACTCGCACACCCACGCCTGTCCACTCATGTCCATCGTCCACCACGATCTGAATTTGATCACCCCGGATTAGGCATTTGCCTTTTCTGGTGGAAGGTGATCAGGGCCGGCTGAGAGCGGACTCGCAGAAAATTCCGGCGGAGATCGAAACCAAACACGATCAACATCGTCACGTGTTCATTGGTCCACAGCGCGTTCACAACTGTAGCAAAACCTTTCTTTCCTCCGACTCTCATCGTCGATAATCATGGTTGCTAAACCTAAATCCACTTCTGCCCCCGCCGATGCTGATGTAGCCCCTCGTCGCTCTGCCCGCATCAAGGAGCAACCGAAGGCTGAGCCTGAGCCCGCCCCTAAAAAGGCCCCGGCCAAACCACGCTCCAAGAAGTCCAAGACGGATGAGAAGGAAGAAAACCATGGGGGCGACGAGACTGCTGCCCCTCCCAAGTCTCGCGGTAAAAAGAGAAGGGCTGAGGATGCTGAGGAGGGCGAACCTCCTGCAAAGAAGGTGCGTGTTAACCAACATCCTTTCGACATCCTGACTTACGTGGTTTCCTGAAAGTCTAAGCCTGCTTCCAAGGCCACTAAGCCAGCCTCAAAGGCCACCAAACCTGCTTCCAAGGCCACCAAGCCCGCATCTAAGGCGATTAAACCCGCTTCAAAGGCGAAGCCCACCTCAAAGGCCGTTGATGGCACAACCTCCAAGCCCGCTTCCCGCCGGGCTGGTTCCAAACCCCCTTCTAAGGTCGGAACTACTAAGCCTACCTCTACGGCCAAGAAGCCCTCTTCCACCGCTTCCCGCAAGCCAGCATCAAAGGTGAGACCGTGTTTCACCGATCCAGCCGCGGGAGATAACATCAACGATATAGGCACAGGCCACCAGTGAGGAGAAGGCGGACGTCCCTGTCCCTGAGACCATCGCTGAGGAGCTTGAACCGGAGGCCGAGGTCGCCGCCGCCGCCTAGTATGTCGTTCGCTCGTCGGCCACTACTGTTCCTGACTCGGAGTCGTGGGCACCGAAAGGCCGCCCCCTGATTCATGTTCGCTTTGACATGCACACTGTTACCGACGCCTCTCCGAGGAAACCCTTTACATTGCGATCCCCGTCTTCTAAATGCTGTCGTTCGTGCAAGCTCTCGTCCGTCTTATCTGTGTGTCACATCAGCTGTACCTACATTTCCAAGTCGGCTTACTTCTGTGATGTCCTGCACGCTGTGTGCTTGTTTTCCCCCTACTCCCTATTCTGACGTACCTGCCTTCCTCTGTTCTGGTCTCTCTCCCTTCTATGCCCATCCGCAAACTATGCCTTGATTTTCTCAAATGGTACTGTCCTATCGTCTCTGGTGACCGAATTTATGTATTATCAACATGGTGAACCGAGCACCGTTGAGTGAGAGCACAACCCAATGAGCTGGCGTAAGTCTACTTGTTGTGTATTACAGTAGCACGTAGCCAGGTCGATACCCAGTACCAAGCAAACACCATTTGATCGACAATATTGTGGCATGTGAGGTCCCTCCGCCCCTGACGACTTTTTTCCTCATTTGCACCCCAGAAATAGGATGCTTCGATATTCAATCTTCACTTTTCCACCACCGCGCACATCGACCTGCCCATAAACTCTCCGGGCGTGTATGATCAGACATGGATGCATCAGAGGTATGGTTCCATTCGTTGTTGTCACCCTCTCGGCTAGTTGTCCATCTTCTCTCCCCGCTGATCCCGGCCACATCGTAGACTACCGTCGGCGGGAAAAGCCTTTTGTCGCTGTCTATTGCAGCGGCGAACGCGAACCCTATCCCAACGGGGACTACACCAGAAGTTGAACAAGAATGCGGTACGAATCCGCGCTTCTGCCATAGCCCTAGACTGTCACTCATTATGTATCAGAGCCGGAGTGCGGCAGGGAGCAGGACTCCGGCATCTCTCCGTGGTCTGCGAGTATACCGACTGTTGGCACTAGCGGTAGTTTGACCTCAACGAAATCGTCGTCCCAGCTTCACAAGCACCGCAGGATGTCTTCACTCGGGCAATCGAGAAGGCGGTCATCAGACGCCCGCGAAGCCACCACTCGACCTTCGTATGTTCAACCCTTGTGGTAGTATATCTTCCCCCTAACTTTTTTGTCGCAGGGCTTCGGCTGTTCACACCGCAGCATCCACCTTGGCATCTTTGGCGATGCTCTCTTTGTCCTCATCTAAGACCGGCGGTACCCATAGAAGGGAGGGACAGTCAGATCTTGTGGATTCGGAAGCGGATGCGAAGCTGGAAGGTATGGGTGTTAGCGTCAGTCTGCCGAAAGATAGTAAGAAGGGTGCCATTTTCAGGTGCGAAACTTGTTCGAAGGTATGATCTCCTGAGTTCCCGACAAGGACTATCCTAAGATAACGCCCAGGTCTATCGTCATCCGTCCTGCTTGGTTAAACACCGTTGGGAACATTCCCCACACTGGCGTGAGACTTCCAAGTTTCTTTTGAGTAAACACCAACAAGTTCAGCTCCTCGAGGTATTCTATTTTCATCTTTTTACCCTTGGCCTTTCCTCTTACGCACTCCGTTATTTCACAGGCTGCGGCAATCTTGTCTCATCTGGGCCCAAGTGCGCGTGGGGATGCTTCATTGCCAGAAGATCGGGCACTCTGGCCTGCATACCTCTCTGGCGGGAAACTTTTTCCAACGATGAATGCCATGACCACACCGACAAGCGCCACGCTTGTCCCGGAGAAATCACCTGTAATGCCGAGCTCCCTCCCGAATTCCTCTCGGTTGAGGAGACCACTCTACTCGACGCCTAGGGTCCACGAGTATGCCGTCACCTCGGCCAGCGATGTCAATCACGTTCGACCGGGGGTGTTCAGTGTTGGCAGAAATGACTTAAGTAACTCTATCAGCAGGACAGTATCCTCTCCTGTCGATCTTCGTTCGGCCAAGAATGTCGGTGGTATCTCCTCTCGAAGCAAGTCCGAGGGCGCGTGGAACCCATACAGTCCCTCAGTCACATCAAGATCATCTTATTCTCCACCTACGGAAGATGACTCTGACTTTGAAATGGACGAGGAGTCCGTTTTGAGCCGCACTAATCATTCACAACAAAAGAGAGAGGAAAGTGGAAGGAAGAGATCCGAATGGGATGGACTGGAAATGGAAATGGAAATGGAAATGGAAATGGAAATGTGAAACGGACCTTGCGAAGGGCTTACAGTATGCCTTGAACAGTGTAAAACTAGTGTAAAGGACGGATTATAACTCTGCTGTATCAACCCATCTCGCCCCGTGAGCGCCAACCAGCATCACCAGTCGGAGCTTCCCGTGAGGGTGGCTGCTTAGTCATCACCTGGTCACGTATCCACTCATCCTCGCAATCATCAACGACCTGCTCCCTCAAGACTGTGAGTTTGCCTTTTAAAACCTAGCCCAGAGTGCTGCCCGTGCCATCCTATGACAGTCTTGCGATTGAATCCAAAAGAAATGGCGTCGAAAGCAGTTGTCTTGAGGCTGGATGCGTCGCAACCTCTTTGGATGGCTACGATCGCAGTTGATTCTAACTCGTCTTTTCCCAGATTAAACAATGGGTAGAGTCATCAGGGCACAGAGGCGGTCTCATACCATCGTAGGTCATCCTTTGGATTAACTATTTGGATGCATCTCGACCTTATTTTTCAGTTCAAAGCGCACACCCACTTGAACAAAGCTCCTGCGAGGTTACGTCCCCTCGACTTTGCCGAAAGGAATGGCTACATTCGCGGTGTCGTCAAGGAAATCATCCACGACTCTGGCCGGTACGACTCGTTGGATACCTGATAAGAAGGAATTACTGAACTTCGTTGAACTTGCAGTGGTGCTCCTCTTGCCCGTGTAATCTTTCGCGATCCATACCGTTACAAGCTCCGCAAAGAAACCTTCATTGCCACCGAAGGTCTTCACACTGGCGCCTTCATCTACTGCGGCAAGAAGGCTACCCTCAACGTTGGAAATGTTCTCCCTGTGAGCCAACTCCCTGAAGGAACGATCATTTGCGGAGTCGAGGAGAAGGTCGGTGACCGTGGTTCTCTCGCTCGGACATCCGGAACCTACGCTACCGTCATCGGACACTCTCCCGAAGACGACAAGACCCGTATCCGTCTCCCATCCGGTGCAAAAAAGACGATCTCTGGTCGTTCCCGTGCTACTGTCGGCATCGTCGCTGGTGGTGGGAGGATTGACAAGCCCTTGCTCAAAGCTGGCAGGGCTTACTATAAATTCAAGGCTAAGCGATACAAGTTCGTCCCCCACCCTCTCTCAATCTTTTTTTTTCTAACGATCGATCCCAATCAGCTGGCCCCGTACTCGTGGTGTTGCCATGAACCCCGTTGACCATCCCCACGGTGGTGGTAACCATCAACACATTGGTAAGGCCTCAACAATCGCTCGTTCTGCGGTCCCTGGTCAGAAAGTTGGTCTCATTGCGGCTCGTCGGGTACGTTATTTTTGGGCTGTTCTGTTGGGTTGTTTTTTGATCGATATCGGTTTTCAGACGGGTCTGCTGCGTGGTTCGGTCAAGGTCAAGGAGGTGTAGGATGGAGGTTGAGTTTGTGTTGTTTTGTTATGTCGTTACTACACGCTCTATTGCACAAAAATATGTATGCAATAACATCCTTGCACTGCATTCCATGACGTTCATCTATGCCTCGTCATTCTGAGTGATCCGCTGTCACGTGCCTTCTACCCTCCGATCTTCATCCTGCAGTGTGAGCTTGACATCAGTTGCAAAGTGGCAGCGATTGACTTCCCTTTAGACATGTATCCCGTCGCTCTTACTTGCGTTTCATGAGCCGCCGCCCTCCCTCCAAGAAACCGACAGGGAGCCGCCCTCTAAGGACGGCTTCTGTCGACAGTACAGCATCGGCAAAGTCTCAGCAGACAATCAGTACACTCCAAGACGTTTACGAAACAGTAGAGGACCAAGAGCTTTTCTCTGGAAATCGCATTGTCGATTCACCAATAGAGGACAGTTTTTCCAAGAACAAGGACAATAAAACACAACATCTTGACATAGCTTCTCCGCACCCTCAACACCCAGATGCGAGTGCTGAGCCGCCGTCTCCCTCTCGAGCGAGATGGGACAGTGTTCGCCGTCATATCATGCATAGTCCTTCCCCGTCTGTCACCCCGTCTCTAGCGCCGTCCCTCCAGTCGATACCGAAACCTTTCGCTTCCCCGTTTCCTGCAGGCGGGCGGCCAGGCACCCCAAAGTCTTCCAGGTTCCCGAGGTTGGGTATGAAGCAGGTGATCGACACCGCCCGGGAAATCGCTGTGGACGATATGCGCAAGTTCGCCCTGGAACTCGAACGCGCGTGCACACAACTCAAAGCCCCCGACGTTATCCATAATAGATCCGTTTGGGAGGGAAGCATTGGCGGATCGGCTTTATCACTTTCCTTGCCCCACTCTTCTGGCGTCGCGTCGGCTATTCCGTCGGCTACCTGGTCGAAACAGTCTGCAGGATCGATCACAGCACCCCCTCAGCCCTCTGTGTTGACTTTACTTCGGACCCTGGAGCAATACGAGGCATCCCTTTTACACCTTCCGAGGACCTTACCACTCGAGAATCAAGTATTGTCCGCATTACTGGTACCTTTCGTGTTGCCGGAGCCGTCGGAACGAGAACAAGATTATGCACTCAGAGCGTTTTCGCTCATAATCAAGACTTGGCGAACTGATCTACAAGAGGTTCGTCAGACTTCCTCGTTTAATATCGTCACTCATCGATGCTTCTGGTGCAGGCTGAACTCAATCGTTGTCTATGGTGTTGCAGCTCAGCCGCACGACCTTCGGAATGGAGAGCCGAGATTATTGGTGTAATGTCTACACTGTTGTTCTCGCGAGATGCGACCTTCCGCACTGAGACTCCTGTCCTCCTACAAACCATTCTTCAGGCCCTCGTTTCACTCCTCCCAGCGCTTTCATCCAGCCCGGGAGAACTAGAATCCGTTAAGGCAATGATGCTTGAGATTTGGAACGGAGGAAGCGGGTTGCTTTTAAAAGAGTCCATCGAGCAAGAATTCGGGACACCGTTCTCTTCCTCCGACACTGAACATGACATCAGGGAAGCGCTTGCGATCGAGAGCGTCTTGAGGTGCATAGCTTACGGTTCACTGAAAACCCGTGCTTGGGTGTTGCATAATCTTGCCGAGGTATCTCGCCTCTCACGATCGAGTGCGACACCCGTTAATAGTCGATACAGGAATACTGGCCCGTGCCATCTTCAACAGAAACTCTGTCAACTCTTTCTACAAAAGCATACTCACGAAAAATTTGCACCTTCGCTCATGCCGCCAATCAGCTGCTGGAAATTGACGGTTTGGATCATTGTGCCACCGTTTTGAACGTCGTCGAGACGTTGGTCCTACCCGAAGTCGCAAGGTTCGGGAAGGTCAGGGGGAACGAAACTATGCGTCTCGTCGTCCTCTTGGTGGTCCAGGTTCTGTGTTTGGAGACAGGAGAGGGCAGGCTAACCCGCTCCGCTCACCTATTGACCCAATGGGTACGAAATTCTTCCCCGTGGAAATTTGAACTGGAGGGTGCTCTCGGCTATCTGGTGAGTGACACTATTAGTATTCATCTCCACTTCCTGACGCCTCTTCAGATTGAGAATGACGACTTGTCGAAGGTTGCCCGCGTGCTTGGCTCCTTGGGACCACTCCCTGGAGATGTTCAAAAATCCATCATCACCACTTGCTTCCCTAAGTTATGTGATGTACGATCGTTACATTCTCTATACACTCTGGTCTCGGTTGCTCAACGCTTTCACAGAGGCTCGCTGCGGAGACGATCACAACACCGGACCCGTCTATTACGGAGCTGTTGCTTATGACCGCCAAACGATATCCCCAGGTTTTCTTCAAGCCCTTGTTCTTGTGCGCTGCATCAAACAAGGAAATCATCATCGCCAACTACCTTCGTATCCTCATCACCCTCTCCACCCATTTGCCCAATGTTCTGACTTCGAATGCGGAGATGATGTCAGTCGCGCTAATGGGGAACCTGTCGAATACCAAGAGTACCGATGAAACGGGTAATCCGACGTGGGAGCAAGCGAGGTTGGGTCATTGTGTTGTTATGGTAGAATTGATAAACCGTCTGAGAACCGTAAGGAAGAGTACTGTAGGCCTTCTTTTCTTGCCTCCCGAGAGAAGCAAACTAAGAAATTTTACAGGACGTTGCGCCGGAAGGGCTTGTTGCATTCGTTACCTCGCTGGAATCTCGGTTAGCTATCCTGTTGGAGGCGAAGGTACGCTTCAAATAACCTGCCAGAGTACAAATACTGGCCGCTGAATTCTGCCAACAGGAAAAGAGCACTCTTGTCCCGTTTTCCCAACGCGCACTCTACTGCATGCTTTTCCACGAGATGAGATTGATCACGCGTTCGTTGAAACCGTGGGTTGTGCATCTATGTCTCATGTCCCCATGCTGATTTTTAGTTCCGCAGGAGCCCATGGGTCAATCGAGTTTTACGGTGGATCACACAATGGCACGAAGGATACGAGGGGAGTCATTCCTCCAAGGAAGAGGTCGGATTAATGGTGTCCAAGTTACTCGCCCTTTATTCTACTGTGGAATTGGGTTCTCAACCTAACGCTAAGGTAAGGTGACTCATCGTCCTTTTCCTGGGCGCAAGGCTGACCTGGAATAGCTCAGGAGCACCATGGTTCTCGCCACCTTCTCTATCGTAGAATCATCCTCAACGGGTACTTCCGAACCTTCTACTTTGATGTTCGACAGGAGGCAGCTTTTGTGGTCATTTTCCAACCGGTTCGAGGCCGTTTCCTATCCACTGTTGGTCTTGGTGTGTGGGCTCCTGTCTACAAGGGATTATACTACCCTCTGTCCCCTCCTCTGGTCGAATTCCTTGGCAGATTCTGACCCAAAAATCCTCGCCCCTGTGCGTAGCTGCGTGCTTGCGTTCTGACTGTGACTGACATACCCTTAGACGTGTTTCCTGGCCATGCAGTGCGCCGAGAAATGCGGAAACGAGTTCATTAAATGTATTACAAATGATATTTCAGAGTACGTCTCCGTTGACCCGTTATAACACCACAACTGAACTATTTGCAGCGAAAGCCCAGTCTTGAGGCATTCAGCGATCGATAAGATGGCCGAGCTGATCAGCTGGAGGTTCCAAATCGGTTCACAAACTGTCATCCTCGATAAAACCTTCAGGCGTCCATTCAAGACGGGTCGACCACCGATATCTTTCGTGCCAACAGATGTCGGCTCATCCCAGTACACTAAGGAGGAAAACGAAACAACCAAGAATAACAAGAGCATGCTCCCTCTCGAACTACGCAAGCGACTGATGGAGATTGGATGGGACGACGAAGAAGGTCCACTCGATCAGCGATTAGAATGGGCTACCACTCCGATGTCCCTTATACCAAGCATGGACCTGGTCAAGGTCGAAAATGACGATACCATTCCCACAGGAATCCAACGCCCGGCCTTCGATACCGTGTCGGAACAGCCAATTAAACGGGAGGCTTCCCTGGGAAGGAAATCAACCACTGACACAGCAGTAAAACGGCGCCCGATCCTCGTCACATCCCTCCTTTCCATTTTCCCCCGAATTGTCTCCCTCGCGCTTGATTCGGACTTCGTTGTCGCGAATGCCGCTCGGAATCTGCTGCTAGAGCTAATGCGCGATGACCCTGCTTCTCTTTCTCGGCCAATACTATCGGCCATGACCGGCAAGGGGGATGAAATGAGCTCCGCCATCTCTACGCTGCGAGAATTCACCCACATATCTCATCGCCTTCCTCCGGCAACCACACATTATGTATTCACTCACCTCACAGGATATCTCAAATTCGCTGCCCGGCAAATGGAGACAATTGACGCTTTGCATGGGTTCGCTTACACGGTTTCCATTCTGTCCAAGTTAATCTCTCAGGTCAACGGCATGGTGATGAGGGAAGTCCGGAAGGCCAAGCTGGAGGCTTTCCTTGTTCCTAACCTATCCTTGTGGTTCCCTCCGACTGCACCTATTTCCCCCATGTTTCCTCAATCCCTCGGTGTGACACGCGATCCGTTTATTGTGGCCCCTAAACTCCGCTGGATCACTATGATTCGAACCGCCCAGAACACTCTATTCCTCTCCATGCTGAAGAAGAATCCCCAGGATGTTCATGCCATTCGGAAGAACTTAGAGGGGTTTTCGTTGCCTGGGGATGATCACAGTGGACCCACAAATTTCCTGGATTTTATCCTAAACAAAACGGGAAGCAGGCGCAGAGAGATAGAGAACCCAACCATCAATGGTCTTTCGTTGGTCTTATCCCGCAGCTACCTCCTACTCGTAGCCCAAGTTTTCCGATCGATGTCGCGCCACATGAATGATAGGGAGGAATTTGGACTCTTCGTGGACGGTATTAATCGGATCCTCCTTGCTCATGGGGACGACCTTGGAATAGTAGCCCAGGCTATGATAGGTGAGCGATGCCCAACAGTTGTGTGTTTTGGATCTAAAGCCTAGTCTATAGCGTTGATGATTGCTAGCACCCGCTTCCGTCGGCTGTTCATGTCTACCGGTGGATACACGTTATTCATGCCCGCCGTGTTCAACTCCTATTCTCAGTCTCATAAGGGATCCGCAATCCGGTTGGCGATCGAATACGGGATCAACCGATTCTACGTTCAGCACGAAGAAGCCTTCGTATTCCAAACCCTCGATGTATTGTCTCTCATAATTTTCCGCAAAGAGTGCACCGACCACCCCAAGGTTGCGGAGGACGTCTTTAACCTCTTATCTACATTGAGGAACACTGCACCGCAAAGTGCTCCAGATCCAGCGGGGATTCATGACACCAATAGGATACACGAGTACGAGTCCCTATTGGTGAGAAATGCGGAGGTCGAACCGCACAATTTCTTGGAGAGGATGCGGTCCGCTAAAGGCGAGGCGATCGAAATCCCTTTGGTGGAGCCGGTTGGGAAAGGTTTCAGCGACGACGACATGGCACGATTATTCCTTACGGTTATTGCCCACAACCCGGAAATCTATCGCGCACAGCAATTCCTCACCATGTTCCGATACTTCGCACCGCACATATGTGCTGTGAGCAAAGAAGCTAGGACGGTCGTAACCGAAGGAACAGAGGCTCTCGGATCGATTCTTCTTTCGAAAGTCGGGAAGACGAAACTACCGGACTCGATACAATCCCGATCTGAAAAGGAGCTGGACTTGGAGAACTTTGACAGGCCTATGGATTCCGGCGCTGCTGACGCGAACCAGCCTAACTCGCCCTCTGACCTCCTAGCAATGCGTTTGGAGTATCTATCTCTGGTGGAAGCTCTCGCTCAGGCAGGAGCGCACCTGCGGCCGGCCGGGTTTTATCGAGTTTGGGAGTTGGTGAAGCTCATTTTCAAGGAGGCTCGCGTGGCACAAGTCCAAGTCGCAGGTTTTCTAGTGAAGTGGACAGAGGCTTCTCTACTCCGCAACACGATGACGTCCTCTTCGAAATTCGTTCTCACCTTCCTCCAAGAACTCGCTCCGATCATACGTACCATCTTCCCGACCACAGATCTCTCGCCGGTTTTAGACACCGTCGCCCGACTCGCCAAGGGCTCTCTTTATTCGAACGACTCCACTTTCTTGCGCGCTGTAACGTCTATTTGCAGTTCCGCCCTCGATGCTTTCAGTACCATAATCGAAAATGTCGGCACGGTTTCTCAAGAGATACAGGCGAGCATCGTAGAATTGCTCAAGGCGTGTGTTGGGGTTGCTGGGGAGGATGTCTTGTCCGAGCTTGAAAGGAGGAATCCATCCTACGAGTTCTTATCTGAAGTCGTCTTGCCGTTCGTACTGAGCTTGAAAACCTCTCCTCAGGCAACGGCGGAGAACGACATCGCTCACACTAAGAATCGGCACACATACCCTCGTGTCTGGGTTCGGGTCCTTGCATATGCTGTTTCGGTGTGCCAGGGAAACGCCAAAGGACCCCCGGCCCCGCCAGGAGAGAAGGGGACCGAGGACGATCGAGCGGAGAGGTCGGTGTTGACGATAGTAGTTGGGCTTCAGATAATCAAAGTGGTGGTGATCAGAGCGGGCGACGATGTAACTTCCATTCTCCCCGACGTCTGGTGTAGAACTGGACTGTTCCTCAGGGAAGCTCTAAAGGGAGGCAGCACGGCATTTGCCTTCTCCATCGGTGACTACTCCCAGCCTGGTTCGCCGTTACAATCGCCGTCGGTATCTCCACACACTTCGATGGCGGTAGATCAGATGGGCGGACTCTTCTTCCCTCCTTCACGGAAATCAAGCCATATTGTCCAACCAAGAGTTCTGGATTACATGATGTGGTCACTTTTCGAGATCCTTTGCGTTCACCGTACCCAGCTCCTACTGGAGATGCGGCCAATGATGCAAGAAAAGGTCAGGATTCTCGAAGACCAACTCGGGATGGAGAGGCTAGCCACCCGGCTCACATCGTCTTCTCGCCCCACCTCAGGGTTATTTTCAAAACGTGGTCGGCTCTCGAGATACCAAACCGTGACGACGCCAAGTCAATCCCCTAGGACTCGAACTACAAGCCTGAGCTCGCTCAATCCGGACATATCCAACGTGGCCATACGAGGTCGAGATCCTGGATACCTCTTCTCTTCGCCTTCTAGTACGTCGCCCGTGGCTGGACTCCCTCATATAGTCCACCTAGGGCCCGTTAGACATTCCACGATGTTCAGAACTTTGGAATCGGAAGGAGGTGGCGCCATTAGGCTGTCGCAGTCCGTCGTAATCAAGTCGGGACTCCTCACCCGAGCGATATTCAGGAAGATCAGGCTCGTTCAGACATACCTGGGTTACAGCCATTTGCTCCCAAATCCAGATTCGGTGAGCGTCGACGATGATCCCGTGGATGTCTCTGGATGGACGAAAGCACGGATCTTGCAATCGATTGTCGATGAGACCAAGCTACTGGTGGACGAGTTCAGTCAGAGGGCAAACCGTGGGGAGGACTTTGAATTCGATGATGTTGGGGACAACACCGTGGTTGTAGACCAGGAAAATCCATTCACTTCAGCAGCGTAGATCACAAATTTAATGAACGTCTTGGAAGTTTTTCAATGGTTATTTAGGGATTCAAATGTCATGCGAGACGTCAAATGTAGCATATTTCAAAAAGTAGAAATGGGTATACCCCAACCAGTTGGTACATATCTGTATGAGCCCGTCCGGGGAAGTTTAGAAGAATTGCAATAAGAAAAGGCCCGCGGCGGTAGCTCCAAGCATAAGTAGAGGGTTGGTAACGTGGCCACCAGCAGCGCCGTTGATGGTGGTCTCGTTCGAGAACTCAATTCCGGGTGTGAGGGTAGTTGTGTTGGGGGTGTAAACGTAGGAGGTAACATCAGGGGAAGGTTTCACGGGGTCATTGCAGGTGATGTTGATCGACTTGATGAGGGTGTAGAAGTGGCCAGCAGAGACGTAGTCGGGGTCGTTCCAGTTAATCATGCCTCCAGCCCACTCAATGGTACCCTGAGAAGTTCCGTTGATACCAGCGGGCCACATACTGGTGTAGGGGCATGGATGTCAGTTTCGTCCCAAGCAATGGAGTTAAGAGGGAGTTGTACCTAATTTGAATACGAGCGGGAGTGGTTGGATAAAGAGCGACTCCATTCGAGTTGATGGTATCGGATTTCTTCAAGGTGCGGACCACGGTTCCATCGATCAACCATGTCAGAGTGTCAGGCTGCCAGTCGACCTGAGCAACAAGTGAATTTAGGGAGATTATTCGGTGGCTGGAAGGAGGAATGAACTCACGGTGTAGTCGTGGTAGTTGCTGAAGGTGTCAGTCAGACCTCCGTGGGTGCCCCCGTTGGTTTGGTCAGCTATGAGTGTGTGTGAATAATCCAATTCTGCAGAGTGGCTGGAGAATACGTACGAATGAAACCCTGCCAGAAGTAGTTTGACTGAGCTTGGGTGGTGTTAGCACCAGGCCATTCCCAATCAATCTCATCTTTAACGGAGGACATCGTGATGAAAGCAGTGACCACACCACCCCATTTACCGGTCTTCACTGAAAATACAATGTGGTTAGTGCCGATCTCTGTTGAACCACGAGCATGGGCGCTTACTCGTCGCAGTTACAGTTCCGTAGTGGAGGTAGCGAGTGGAAGAGATCCTGGTGCCACCGTTTGTCTCGGTCAATAAGAGAGCAAGCTCTCCTCCACTCGCGTTGGTGTTCAGCATGTTGCCCTTGTCCAAGGTCCAGTCTAACACGCGTAAGTTCGTGCGTGTCCACTCATAAGCGATCGACCTACCCCATTCAGTTGCGTTCCCATCGAAGTGAGTGGAGTTGGAGAGAATACGGGAATTATCGGTGAAGACGTGTCGAGCACTTTTACAGACCGGATTGGGCAAGCAAGAGTCGAGTGAGTGGGAGTGAAGTGGGTTGCACCCGCCGAGGCAGAACTAGGCAACCAAAATATCAGGTGGACAAATCTAGGAGAGTGCATACATGCGGCTGCTCACCTCGTCAGTTCCACAGAAACCGAACTCGCTACAGCATGGGGCAGAGGATGGGCATGACGAAGTAGCGTTGCCTGTGATTTGGGACTTGTTGTGAGTCTCAGCTCAGTCTGTTGCCGTTGAGAAGGTTGAACACACAAGTTGCTCCCTGTGCACTGGCCAGGGTTGCCAGCTGGATTAATGGTATCAAAAGTAAGAGAGAGAGCATTATAGGATGGTATACGCGTGCGGGCGGAACGGGAGTCTGGCGGGGAACAGAGGGAGTTGAAGCGAAGGTGATCTTTATATAGACTTACTACCTGCCGAGGGTCATCATGAAAACGGACCAGTGGTCAGGTGCCTCTTTCCGATCTTTGTCGGTAGCGACGAGACAAATCCAGTTGGAAACGACCTTGTGGTCGATATGATCTCCCAACAAACCGAGTTACAAGGAAAAGTAAAATAGCACAAGACAGGGTATTCTACGCGACGGGATGCGTTGCCTGACACAAAATACGCGTGGGCTAATGTCAAATAAACGTGACCAGAGACGCGATCATCATCACACTTTCACCGCGACTGACTCCGCGTCGCGTCCAGTTCGCCGTCCGTCCATCCTCCTCGACTCTGACAAACAGCCGCAGCCATGTCTTCATCCAAGTTAAAACCGTCGCAGTCCAAAGAGAATCTCAAGCAGAAGAGCCTCATGTCCTTCTTCTCTAAAGGCCCACAGCCACAAACGCCGGTGAAGCGGCGTCTCCAGGATACATCCTCGGACGCTCCCCCGTCCTCTTCGCCGTTGAAGCAGACCCCAAACCCTCGCAAAGCCAGCTCCTCCTCTGTCATGAGTGCGACGTTCACTGGGTCCTCGGACGGAAAAAGTCACCGTACGGGAAGCCCCCCTCCCAGTAGTGATGTCGTTGATGTCGATATGCTCTCTGACGAAGAAGAACAACCTAAGAAAGTATGTCTATGCTACTCCCGTTCACTTACATCGCATACAATTGGATCTTGGGTTGCAGCGGATCAAACGAAAGATCTCCGTGCAGGACTTTGATGACAGCGATTCAGCTCTCGCCAAGGCGCCAGGTAGAATGAAGAAACGACGTCTCTCGAGACCTCCTTCAGAGGAACCCGAGGAGAATGAAGATATTGCTATCGGGAAAAAAGCGTTTACCAAGAAGCTCCAGAAGTTTAAGAAATCTCCGCAAAAGAAGGTTCCATGTATGCGCTCCCCCACACTCTCCACTTTCATGATCGTCGCTGATGGCCTACCCAGACAAGAAACGCAAGCCAACGAGTGACGGTGATGACTTTGTTGTCCCTGACGACGCAAGCGATTCAGACGCTGCCTCCATCCCTTCTGAGGGTGATCGCCGCTCGACTTCTCGATCGTCCGCGCGCTCCGCGTCTGGTCTAGACTCGGACGAAGATGAAGACGAGGTACCAAAGCCAAAAAAGGCGGCCTCGAAGCCCTCTGGAAAGTCCCAGGCTTCGACCACTGCTGCCCCATCCTCCTTGCCGTTCCTAACCGCCGCGGAAAGGAGCATGCAGGACAAGAAATCAGAAAAGAAGAACGTCGAAAAGCCCTTCGGTTTTCTCCAAGATGTTAAAGACAAGGATGGGGTTCGGCCTGGGCAACCAGGATACGATCCAAGGACCATCTTCATACCGAAACCGGCTTGGGCGGGGTTCACTCCTTTCGAGAAACAAGTAGGGCAATGTCCATTTTGTTGCTGGGTACCCAACTTACTGATGTTTCCTAGTTCTGGGAGATCAAACAAAATCATTACGATACGGTGAGTGACTCCTGATACCCTTTATTTTTCCCAGCTCATTGTCACGTCCAAAAACAGATCCTGTTCTTCCAGAAGGGGTGCGTGCCTTTATTACCATGATATAGTGCGTTCGATCCTAATATGTCCGTTCCAACCTTTCTAGAAAATTCTTGGAGGTAAGCGTAACTCGTGTCACCAGAATCGCTCACTTACGCCATTTTTCCAGCTATACGAAGAAGATGCAATCATCGGCCACCGCGAGTTTGACCTTAAGCTTACACAACGGGTCAAAATGTCCATGGTCGGAGTTCCTGAAATGTCGTTCAACTTTTGGGCTGCGTATGTTCTACTCCGATCCATTTACTTCTTTCTCTCCATGACTGACATTTACCGTAGGAAATTCTTGGGCAAAGGTCAGGATCAAGGTGAATTTATGCGCGGCCTGTGCTGACCGGAGTTCAAAAGGATACAAGGTAGGCCGCGTCGATCAGGCTGAGACGGCGCTCGGTGCAGAGATGCGTCTCGCTGCAGATAAGGGTAAGGGTAAAAAGACTCCAGGAAAGAATGGAGGGGACAAGATCGTGAAGCGGTACCTCGCTGTTAACTCAGTCGTCCAAAGTCGCTGACAATAAATTTAGGGAGTTGCACAAAGTATACACCAATGGGACACTCGTCGACGAAGAACTCCTCACGGACGATCAAGCGGGTCATTGCATTTCGATCCGTGAGGGTAGCGGGAAAGACGAAGAGGACAAGTTCGGGATTTGTGTGTTGGACAGTTCTACTTCGGAGTTCAACCTCAGCGCGTTCACCGACGACGTTTGCTGCACCAAGCTGGAGACCATGTTGAGGCAATTGCGACCCAAGGAGATCCTCTTCACTAAGGTTAGTTGATTACTTTAACCGGTTCCTTTTGACTGACTGGTCCACAACAACAGGGAGCGCTTTCCGTTTCGACCACAAGGCTTCTCAAGATGATCCTACCGTCCGGGTGTTTGTGGACAACTCTGCGGGATGTTGAAGGCTTCGATTATAAGACTACCTTGGAGGAATTGAAGAAGATGTACCCTCCTGGCGAAGATGACGACATGACCGACGACGTCCTCCCGTCCAGCGTTCCCGAAGCCATTAGGAATATGCTCGGAATGAAGGCTCCGATAGAGGCTTTGGGGGCAATGGTCTGGTACCTCCGTCAGCTCAATATCGACAAAGATATCATGAGCATGCGAAACTTCAACGTGTATGACCCAATGAAGAGGGGCAAAGGTCTGGTGCTCGATGGACAGACCCTTGCTCATGTCGAGGTCAGTAAAACTATCTGCGCTTGCCCTCACATCTCTCACCCTCTATCCAGGTCCTCGTCAACAGCGACGGCACTGAGGACGGGACTCTGTTGAAGTTGTTGGGAAGGTGCATGACACCATCAGGTTCGTGAGTTCGTTGAGGCCAGGCGAGTTGGCCTGACGGCTATGTAATAGGGAAGCGCTTATTTCGGATATGGCTCTGCATGCCCCTTCGCGAAGCCGAGGACATCAACGCGAGGTATAGTTCTCTCGCGCGACTATCTCGAACACCATGTGACATTTTGTACAGGTTGGATGCTGTGGAGGACTTGATGAACAACCCTGCGTTCGAGGAAGAGTTCACGGCGCTCGCCAAAGGTCTCCCCGATCTCGAGCGAATCGTTTCTCGCATACACGCCAAGAATTGTAAGGTCAAGGACTTCTTGCATGCGCTCAAAGTGAGTTCGAAAGCATCTGATGTGTTGTGCGACTGATAAGTTCTGCGGCGCAGTCGTTCAAGAAACTGAGTAAGAGTTTGAAGGCGCTCGAGAAATCAGCTGAGGGCTTCAAATCGAAGGGCATCCCTGGATTGTTGAGGTCAGCTCCAGATCTGATGCCGAACATCAAACACGTCCAAGAGATGTTTGTGCAAGCAGAGAAAGAGAAGGGATCGGGTACGAATCTTCTTCGTATGCCTACCAGCGATGATAATGATGCCACAACTCCGCAGACCCTGATCAGCTCCTCCCAGTTTCTGGGAAGGACAAAGTGTATGACGAAGTGCAAGAGGAGATCGCAACGTGGGAGGGGAGTTTGGAGAAGGAGCTGAAGAAGTTGGAAAAACAAGCGGGGTTAGTGGGTTTAATTTTCCAGCCACAGCTCCGCCTTACTCCCTCCGTAGATTCAGCCTCACCTATTGGCACAGCCATATCGGGAATAAGGTACCTGTTTGCGGTTCACAGGTGTCCACCCGGTGACATTGTTGACCGATCTTGCGCAGGATATTTACCTGGTCCAGACAAAGGCCGATCAGAAGAACGTTCCAAGGGACTGGATTAAGAGCGGGGGTACAAAGGTGGGGCTCTGTTGTATCAACGACCCCAATCGACACGGACTAACCGTATGGTCAGGCTGTCACGAGGTGGAAGGTCAACTCCCTGGTTCCGATGATTCGAAGTTTGAAAGAAGCGACTGAGAATCGAAACCAAGCCATCAAAACATTCAAGAACCGGTTGTTCGCTGAGTTCGATGCGGATCGCGGCGTCTGGCTGCGTGCGGTCCGGGCATTATCTGAACTTGACTGTTTGATATCGTTGGCCAAGTCTTCTGTGGCGCTCGGTGAACCGAGATGTCGGCCGGAGATTGTGGAGGGGGAGAGCGCGTTTGTAGACTTTAAGGAACTGAGACACCCCGCCTTATGTGCGAGTGAGAGGTTGAAAGGTGATTTTATTCCGAATGATGTTCAGCTCGGTGGAGACAAAGGGAAGATCGCACTGTTGACAGGTACGTTCATTTTTCAGTGGTCGATGGAATCGAACGCTGAAAATACTGTAGGACCCAACATGGGGTGAGATTGCATCGGACATATGTTCCTCAGGCTTTTGGCATTCTGACTGCTGTCTTCTTCGTGGTACACAGTGGAAAATCTACAGTGAGTTCATTCCAGTTGCCGATGGGGACCGTGATCGCTCACCGCTCTCACCCCAGGTTATGAGAATGACCGCTGCCGGACTGGTCGGTTTTTCTCGGGCCGCTGTCTATCATTCCCTGCCAGCTGATGACTCCGTTAGGTTATGGCACAACTTGGGATGTTCGTCCCGGCCTCTAGCGCCCGGTTGGCTTTTTTTCCGTGCCTGCCTGTATGCTCGCGTTTACGCTGATCCGTTGCTTTGGTGCTAGGGTTTGTCCCGTGGACACGATTCTTACACGTATGGGCGCATATGACAACATGTTCTCGAACGCTAGTACGTTCAAGGTCGAGCTTGATGAATGGTACGTATCACCTCACCGAAATTTCGGGGTCGCTGTATAGACGCTCATTGATTTTGGATAGTTGCAAGATCCTCAGGGATGCGACTCCAAAGTCATTAGTTATCTTGGACGGTGAGTCGACGCCATGGGTGATGATTCGCGCTCGTTAATGAGTCTCGCGGCCTGTTCCTGTTTACAGAACTCGGAAGGGGTACTTCGACGTACGACGGGATGGCAATCGCAGGGGTACGTTATCTATTCACTCTGGACAATAATTGTGGTTTCAAAAACTGACAAGGAGCCATTATCCAGGCAGTTCTACACCAACTTGCGACGCACACGCTGTCCTTATCGTTCTTCGCCACCCATTACGGGTCGTTGACGGACGATTTTGCATACCATCCAAACATTCGAAACATGCACATGAAAACTATGGTCGATGACGAGAAACAAGAGGTCAGCAGATCTTCCATTACACCTCATATCCCCCCTTGGAACCAAGCGTAAAAGGCGCGAAGGGAGGGGATTTTATTCCGGTCACTAAACCACCGCCCGTATCCAGCTCGTTTTTCTATACAAGCTTGTTTCGGGAATCGCTTCTTCCTCCTTTGGTACTCACGTCGCCTCTCTGGCCGGGGTGCCAACCACGGTAGTAGACCGGGCCGATGTGGTTTCAAAAGACTTTGCGAAGCAGTTCAAGGAGAAGGTCGAGGGGAAGAGGAAGCAGGCCCGATTGCCGTTGGTCCTCCAAGCGGACTTTGCGTATCTGATGGGGTTGGTGAGCGGGAAGGAGAAGTTGCCGGAAGACAAGGCAAAAGCGGGGGAGGTGTTGAAGGGCTTGAAGGAAGCGGTGAGGATGGGATTGGTCCATGCTGCTAGGCCACCTGCCGTTGCCGCAGCAAACTCGTAGATCTTTGGAATCGTTCCACCACCCGTCTGTCACTCGCTCCGTGCCTGCTTTGATCTTGCTGTTTCATAGTTATCGGACGTTCGTCAATATACTCTATTCGCTGGTATTGATGAATATTGAAATGGAATGAGGGGTCGTAAGAGTTAGATTAGGAAAGATATTTTACAACTAGGTGGATTATATACAAACACCCGGGAGCGTGGCGTAATGTTAGTAATGATGGAGAGATCAAGTAGACGAGTAGAGTTCAAACTCCCAGGGAACTCGCTGATCCAAGGGCCAGGTCTCGGAGAGCCAAACCCTGCGTAGTCTGCAAGTAGCGTAAACCTTGATGTAGGATATGTGTGAGAAGGTGCCACTCGGGACAGGTCGCATCGGACCCGAAGGACATTCGCGATCAGGAGTGGCCAGAAGGCTGGAAGCCGAAAATGACGGAAGGTACGTTGCGACGTTTAGGTCCACGCTGCACCACGAAGTCAGAGGGAGTGATGACGTGGGCGGAAACACGAGGGAAAGATGGAGAAGCGGTGGTGCATCTGGTGATAATTTCAGCGAAGGTTGCTTCTGGAGGAGCCGAAATGAGTAATGGAACAAGAATGGGAGGGAAGTATGCCGTTACCTTGAAGGTGGAACACCGGATGATGCCCTCCCGGCCCGCGTGGTCGACTATGCCGACCTCAAACGACCATTCGCGGCCGAGCTGCTTTACTTGGATGTGGAGCCACGGATGTTTGAGATGGAGATCTGAACCAACGGAGGGACATCGAATAAATGTGGTAGGAAGGGTAGGGGACTGTAAATGAAGCACAGTCTGGTCGAGTCTGGTCATCTGCCTTGAGGAGTTGGTGTCATCGTTCGATACGAGGTTCTGGTCTCTGGAGGGTGCAGGGAGGGAGGTTTCATCATTGAGTAAGTGAATGAAAGAGTCTTCAGGAAGAGCGTCGTCTTTCTCGACAGACCAGAGGCCGGTAAATGGATCGGATCCGGTAGAGGAAAAGAGGGAAACGATGCTCGGCTGGAAGGACCTCGAGAACATGGTCGACCAGGTTCAAAATGCATAACCGTTTTCGATCATCTGTGATGGGTTGCGTGACGTCACGCGGCGGCAAAGAGCCACAGAGGACGGAATTGTGTGCTGTCAACCCTGGACGCTTATGACGGGGTGGCTCTGGACGCGATGCCCAAGGGAACTCGCCCACGTCGCATGGCGCAAGGGTCAACACCGTAGTTTGACGAGTCTGCCGCCGAACGGGCGGTTCGATATCCTGTTTCTTGGGAGAGACGAATTCTCCTGCTCGGTGCTGAGGCAATTACACGCTGCGAAAGGTATGACGCATCTTTTCTGTATGTCAATGTCTGGTCCTAGGGTGATCATCTGTTGAAAAGATGTGTGGCAGAACATAACACTCGTGACCCATCCTGATCATCGTACTGGCCGACGCGGGAGCCGATTGTCTATATGTGCGTTTGGATCAGTCGACGATTACTCTCGCGCGTGTGGGTTTTTTTTTGACGATATGAATTAGCACCTTTGAAGTTGTTAGGGCACGAGCTGGGCCTCGCGACCCACACGATACCCTTGGCGAAATCGGAATTCAGGGACTGGATTGTGAGTGGGGAGGAGGTCATACGATTATGGGTGCAGATCAGCTCATCAGCATCGTGGTCGGATGGACACAGCCTCCAGCGCGGTTTGCATCCTCGTCGGACGAACCGACTCCCAAGTCGAACCGGTTATTGGTCACGGCCTCGTTTGGTCGGATCCTCAGAAAGGGACAACTCGAGCTTTTCTCGCCCGGAAGGAGACTCAACGTGCACCCATCCTTGTTGCCTCACTACCGGGGTCCAGCCCCCATCCAACACGCGCTCCTTAACGGCGAAAAGGAGACGGGCGTGTGTGTTATCGAAATGTTAAAAATCAAGGCTGGCGCGGTCGATTCCGGTGACATCTGGGGATGCAAAAAGACGGTGAGAGCGATAAATCGGTTTATTTCAGATTCGGAAAGGTTACAGGGTCGATTAGCAAATCGCGGACGGTGACACCTTCAGCCAATTACGGAAAGCTCTAGGGAAACAGGGTGGCGATCTTCTGGCCTCCGTTCTCAGGCAGATGTCACATTCCAAGGTCTGTCACTCCTCTTATTATTAATTTTTGTTAAATATCTCTCACCCCCTTTATCCCTCCAGCTCGAAGCGCGGCCACAAGAGGTCCACGAGGAATTGAAAGCGGCGCCGATGATCTCGGCTGCGAACAGTTTCGTAGATCCAAGGTTGCACACGGCGGATCAGATTGTCCGAATCTATCGTGCCCTCGAGGTCAGCTGGCCCTGTTCAAGATCAGACCAAGATCTCTCTCAACCATTTCTATTTAGAAACCAGTTTTCCTCGAATTTCATAGACCGGACCAGAATCAAGAAGCCGAGGGAACACTACTGCAGCTCCATCAACCGGCAGTTCTTCGCGGCAGTCCTGTCAATCGGGCCACAAACCCCCTTTCTTCGGAGCAGGAAACAACAAGACCAGAGACGGCGGCGAAAACTCCAAAACCACCGGTCGGGTTTGGAATTTACGATCGAAAAGGAACCAAATGTCTCATCATCGGCTGCCGTGACGAAACGTACTTGAGGATCAGATCGGTCAAGCAGGAAAACCGCGCTTTGCTGGATGCGCACTCGTGGTGGAATGGTCTAAACGCCGGTGACCGTCCTATCAGGATGTTTAAATTAGCATAGCAAATTTGTCACACAGGAAATTGATATTTGGTCCCCGCGTTACAACATTCACGCCTTGCCTCGTAAGAGTTGGCGCCGCGCGCCGATTTTCGGGGTTTCCATTTCTCGTTAATTTTCCGATTACGGGAGAAGCCCTTCCTTCTTTCTTACTTTCTTACCTTTTTGTCCCGCCTCTGGATTATGGAACAAGTTTTCAGTGACGCCCTTGGACCGTTTGGAGCGGAGATTGAGGAGGACGATGGGTACGTGTACTACGGGGGATTGGGGGTGGTTCCGAAGGTATGAAACAAGTTAAACTTGGATTGGCTGATTGTTGATGGACGTGTGTAGGAGGGTAAGGTAAGAGAAGCTGTTCCAGGGACGAAGGGAGTTTGTAACTCTGAAATTAGGCTATAAGTGTCATGGCCAACGCGCTATTCTCGCCTTCGATTCTACTGGCCGAATCAATTGAGACGGCTCAGATCGTTGTCAAGAATCAGACGAGTTGAGATCGGGCGCGCGTGCATGCCACGAGACTTTAGAGCTGATTCGTTCCGTTAGTCGTAGAACTAGGCGCAGGGTGTGCTCTCCCCTCCTTGTTGGCCGCGACGTTGCCCAAGGGGAGACACGCATCGCTGGTGGTTGTCACAGACTACCCGGATGCTTCGATCATGGACACGCTCAAGGGAAACGTTGAAAGGGCGAGGGTGCAGAGGGGAAAACCTCATCCCACGGTGGAAGAGGGAGGCACCGAGGAGAGCGAGGAGAATGAAGAAGAGTGTTGTAGGATTGAATGCGGAGAGTATGAATGGGGGTCCGACGTCTCGCAGCTACTGTTGAGTATCCCGGCCGAGTTCTCTTCCATGTGTCTGGCATCTGATTTTTTTGTTCCTTCTTCCGATCCCTTCAGCCAATTCCTCCCAAACAACGCCGGCCCCGGTTTCGATGTCGTCATCATGTCGGATTTGTTGCATTTCGACAGTTCGCACGCCGCTCTCGTAGACTCTCTCGCCGCCTTGCTCTCAAAATCCGGTGGATCTCGAGCTTACGTCGCCGCCGGTAAATACACCAAACAAGACGTCTGTGACCGTTTCATAGACCATGCTCGACGCGCCGGTATCATCCTGGTCGAGGAGTGTTACAAACAAGTCGACTGGCAGGGAAAAATGGCTGTTCGTGGACCGGGATGGTTTAAAACGCCGGAGGGACATGAGTAGGCTCTGGGTCGGTCGATGGACGGATCGAATGACCGAGTAGACCGAGAACAGATTTACGTCCGCGGAGTTTGTTTCCAGTATCTCTCCCCTTACGCTCTCGAACTCGCTCGAAAAATATCAATCAGCGGAAATAATTGAATTCGCACGATCGCTAGCTACCTTCCGCTCTTCACATGTCACATACCAAGAAAGGAAGTCTTCTGCGGATGATATGCCGGCGGTTCAAGGAATTACGAACACGTCTCAAAGTTGTCCTTGCCCTTGGAAATATATATATCAGAAATCATGTTTTCTGAATCTTCACCCTTACCCTTTTTGAGCCCACGATGCAGTCATCCTTCGACCCTAACCCCTCGGAAAGGCGCTGGCCTAGTTCCGCCATCCAAGACGTCTCCTGCGCCTACTGGCCAATGTCCTCCTCATCGTCCCCACCTCTTTACCAGGACTACTACTCGGATTACAACCCGCGCTCTTCAACCTATCCCTTGCCCGCTCTCTCTCCTACCCACTCCCCATGCTCATCGGCAGACTCGACAAAATCGTCTTCGGCAGACTGCATCTGGGACGGAAGAGGCCTATATATCCTCGATGATGACCAGCACAGGAACTTCTCATCCCCCGACGCAGGAGATAAAGACCAGGACGACCGGGAGCACGACGGGCATGACCTTCACGTCAAATCAGAACCCGTCGACACCTCTTTCATAATCGAGGCCCCCGCCCCACCCATTGGCCACTGCGTACAGGCTCCAACCACCACCGCCTGTCCATCGCTGCGTGCGACACATGCGACGAAGGACATGAAGAAGATGATGGGCGTCTTTCGCCTTGATCCCTTCATCTTCAAAGGAGGGTCCTGGCAGCAAGAGGAAAACACGGGGTTGAAGGAGGAGCCACAGTATCTGCAGTTTTACCTCGAGTTCAACATCGAAAACGTCTTCGACCGATGCATGTGGTCCCCCCAACCTGAGGAGCATGTCGATCGTACGTACAGAGAGGAAGCAGGGATCAGGGGTCAACAACACCCATCGTACTCGAACCAATCGGTGACATACGCATACGAGGGTCGGTGACATCCTTGACTCTCTCTATACATGCCGCCTGTTACTGACCTTTGGTTACAGAGCCTTACTATCCCGGTGACGGAAGTTGCTATTATAACGGCTCCTCTGAAGATCATCACCGTGCTCTCTATCGAGGTAAGCGCATCGTCCATCAATTTTCTCACCCAGCCTCCGACCGACCGCCCCGTGCAGATCGCCAGCTTTACGAGCTTTGATTAATCCCCTTCGCCCTACTTGCCCCGTTTTCTTGCTACTCACCGCCATGACCAACATCATATTGCTCCATGCTGTAATATCACGATGCCGACGATATCCATCTCATCATACTGCTTTTGTCGCAACGCTTTGTGTCTTTTTGAATCTGTTCCGGTTGCTTTGTTATTGGCTATAGACGAGAGTAGGTAGCACTTTAATGTATGATATCCTTTTGCCATTGATTCCGTAGCAAACAAAGACACGGTGTCGCGTCGTGAGTTCAACCACTCACGTGGTCTGTTAAACATGTCCGTGTTTGTAAATCTAGTATCCGAATCAGATGCTACACGTGTATAGAGGCCACGGAACGCTCGATATTCAGGTGATGAAGAGCAAAATAAAGTCCCTCTTGGATATTGGCGATATATTCTCCTCCCCAGGGAGATCGTGGAACACGACTGGTGCAAAAACTGCGGCTGTTGACGCGTTTGGTGTGGTCAGCTCTCCCTCTTCCCGTAAAGTGTGGCGGGGGAGGAATCCAGTGCAATAAATGACGTACCTAACGCTTTCGCTCTGTCAATCCTCTCCTCATCTGGATCGCATTGTTGACAAATGTAATGTAGGAACGCTGTGACAGAGATCCAAACCTAATCGGATCTCGGTCAGTCACCCAATCTTTTTGTACTTATTGCCATAAGTGCGTTAGTTGGCACACGGAGATTGTCCGTCTTCGTGCCATACACACACCCAGGAAAAATCAAATAGCAACATATGGAAAAAGTTCCGACGTACGTTCACGGAAGCATGTGGAAACCTGTCTAACAGCTGTTGGGCGCCAATGATTAGAATAAGCAACAAGCATCACCGAATGATGCGTGCTACGGGCACCACCTTCGTTCGGCTCGGGGTGACCGCTGCCGAACGGGAGGGGGACCTTGCTCACCTCGAACCCTTGATCCTTTGATGTCGCCTGTCCGCAAGCCGCGTTCAATGCGGTCGGAATGACTGGCTCTGTCAAAGATTCAAGCAATCGCAATAACGCCTCGCCAAACCCGACCGAGATCACCGATCCCGTGTAATTCTTTGGAAACACGAAATCTTTTCCTGTATCAAGACACTGTAGGTGGAATGCATCAGTCAAACAACTTCCGTGCGTACCACCCTCCAAGTGAGTGTGACAGGTAGAAAATTTATCAAACCTCTCGTATGATTTCCACCACCTCCAGGTCTCCGCGTGTAGTGAATAGGTTTGACTATCCACAAAAAAAAAAAAAGGCGAGACATTAGACCCAGGGATGCGCACTAACCAAACTTCGAATAATGAGTGTGACCACTCACCATATCACCATCTCCAGACATCATGTGGTTTACGAGCCTCATCACTTCCCTTGGCGCGTTCTTGGCGTCTTCTTCGGAGAGCAGGTCGTCCGCAGACTTCACGTCCCTTACCGGACCCTTGAGGCGGGTCAAGTACGAGAGCGTGTTTGCGAAGCACGTAGGCTCTAATCACGTAATGGAAGCTCGCGTAAATCTTTCGGCACAGGCACACACACACACACACCCAGGCCCAAAAAAAATCTGCGGAGTGGAGAAGGGAGCGAGACGTGTGGAGCAACACATACCGTAAGTCGCGAACACAGGTATGAAGTGATCCTTGCCGAGTCCAACGTGCAAGATCAACGTCGCCTCTAGCTTGGGTTGGAACTGGTTCAATTCCGCCGCCATCTCACCGTCAATGTCAATCGTGAGTGACACGACCGTGCTCTCGTCAGGTAACAACAGACCCTATGGTTTTTTGCGTTGCAGTCACTTTTACGTCAGTTCCATTCACGATCCAAATTATCTCGTATGAGATAGCGGTTAGGGAAGATGCGACGAACCGTCATTGGTCCGATCCTCAACCACTTCGGACCTGATGTTTTCGCGTCGCTCGCTGAGTCTAGATCTGATGCCTTAAAGCCAGAAACAAACGCACAAACTGGCTCCTCCATCTCCAAAGGCACGAACCGGAACACGCATGGTATCTAGGGTCCTCCCATGGATCAAACTTAATCGACAGAAGGAGAACGTGCACGTGATTTTCTTTTCTACGGACCTTTCCAGTGTTCCTCACTTCTAGCACTTTCGTCCCCGATCTCAAGTACCCAACAGTCCCAAAATCGATCGAGCTGGGTGTGAGGCTGACCTTTGGAGGTGATTCCTCCTCTTCCATGTGCAAGACCTGTCGGTAGTTTTTCTTCATGGTCCTCTCATATTCGTAGAGGTCTAGGATATCACACTGGGGTAAAGGTGTGAGGAACCATTTTATGGGAAGGTAGGAACCCTGGATCCGCTCTACATACCGATACCACAAAGTCTGCTGAGACGGGTCGATGGTCGCTCATTGTGATACCTGGATGGCCTTGGTATGAAAGCTGTTCTACCGGCGTGGTTTTCGAGTGCATGTAGAGTATCCTGTCCGTCCACGCCGGCTTCCGCCTGTCGAAGGGTTCATCAGGAGGGTTGATTAAGAGCAGCATTCAAGACCCACTTGACGTCATAACCAAGCTGGTCTGCAAGCAGCCCAGTAGCAAACCGGTACGTTCTAGCCCGTGCTCAGAGAAGTATCACTAGGAGGTGAGTGCCAAATACGTACGGGAGGTGCGTAAGCTTGGCTTCCTCGAAGTCCTCGAATGCCTTGCGCTCTCTGACGGCATTTCGCAGCTGTAGCCCCATCCTCAGCGTCACACGAAACACTACCCTGAAACTAGACTCACCTGGTCGTACTTCCGCAGCTCCGCTAAATTCGCTTCTGCAGGCCCAGGCCATGTTAACAGCGTCCGAATAGACTGGCTAGGAAGGTCTATCCGATAATTCAGATCTATCCGATCCCTGAGTCCAATCACGTAATATCTTCGAGGGTGGGATTTTTCACCCACCTCCCATCCAAAACAGAACATCAGTATCAAACACAGAAACGTCCACCTGCGGAGAGGTTTGCGCGGGTGCTTCAGCATTCGAGTCCACGTTTCGGTTAAACTGGAACCTCGATGACAAGTCGTGGAAATCTGTGTTCCTCCGCTCGACCATCTCGTCGAACGCAGCCAAGTGCGAATTCACAAATGTCAGAACGGTTGGCACGGAGGCGTTCCCTAATGGATGCTTCGGGTGAAAGCTGAGTCGAATAGCGGTGCCACCTTTGTTTCCCTAGGAAAGGTCACATTCCCGTATCCACAACTAGATTTGGGTGCTCTCATACCATCACGCCTAGGATCCCTGCCCCAATGTAGGTCGTTCTGATGTCTTCAAAACATTCCTTCATGCTCTTCTTGACGAAGACCATGATGAGCATTCCGACCAGTTGCTTCGAAGCTAGCTACCAGAGCGCGAGAGGATGGATAACATTTCGTTTGCTTTGAGAGAGAAACATCCATCGCGACTAACTTTATCGTATAGTTCAACCTTTTCACCCAATCCGGCGAAGACTGCGGATGTCCAAGCTCCTTCACGGAGCGGTTCGGTCGTGTATAAGAGTGCTCCTGTGGAAAGATCGAGTTCTTGGAAGCTAACGGCTAGTATATCTGGATCGTCAGCAGTTTCATCTGTTCCATCAAGGTCAGCAGTCTAAAGGTATCGACGGGCGATGCCGATCCTCACCTTCCTTGTTATCAGATTCTCCGAGCGTGATTTCTGAATGTCTCTTGAGAGGTGGTATCAACTTATCCGCATCGTGATCACTCCCCCGAACCCACGCCCCCAAGTCCTGAGTGGGGAGTTTTCCATTCACATTAAACGTTCCAAGGCGGATCCTATAAAGAATCCCGAATATATGCGCTCGGATTACGAGAAAAAAAAGGGGGGTCCCTCACCTAAGATTATGTCTCGCCCTTGTTCTGTTACAGATGGTCCTGGAAGCTTCCGGAATCCATTCCTTGCGGATGAGTTGAATGTCCGCGAGGTCATCGCCCGGTAAACCAGCCCCCGCAGGTGAAAGGCGTGTATACAATGGGCGCTGAGATAAGCGAAGATCAGAGGGTATAATGGCTGTTTGAAACGATGTGAGCCGTGAAAAAACCACGGTGGGCACACGAGGTACGCTGGCATACAGAATGCAGGAGACGTCATGTTGTGGTAAGGCAGAATCCAGGCAAATGAGGCGGACCCCGTGACTGGGTCGACGTTCCCATCTGGACAACCCGAATTAGAAGGTTCGGAGAATGCAGGAGGACAAAGGACGAACCCGCGATCCGCTTCAGTCGTTTACACTCTTCGAGGACAGATCGTAATCGCTGAAGGTCGTTCGCGAGAAGAGTGATCGGCTCTGTGTGCTGGTCCTGGGTGAATTGATGGCCAGGATTGATTGTGACTCTTAATTCTGTAAAGTGAAAGACGGCGATTACGAGAGAGAGTTAGGTGTTCGGCGTTATTGAGTGCTCAATGGGGGAAAAAAGGGTGATGGTGCTCAAAGGACACGGGGAGACACGTACCTGTTCGTGGTTGATTCCTCGTCAATGGAGACGAAGTGTTTCGCAGGTCAATCGTATTCCGTTTAGACAGTGCGACGTCAATCGAGAAATCCCCGAAGATAGGGATAACGTGGTCAATCACGAGTTCGGCTGACGGGTTTGCACTTCCTGTACCGTCAGTCGGCTTGAATTTGAAGATAAAGAGACTGATGGGAAACCATGAGTTTCCGAGACGGAAGAGTCCCAAGGGGGCATATGTGATGGGGAAAAATTTACCATCCTTGCTCATGGGACTGATACGCATTGCCCTGGTGGGAGATCACGGCAAGAACGCGCTTTATGCGCTCCTCGACAAAGACAGGTTTTGTCTCCTGGTCGGACAGCTGAGGTGAATGTACGACGACGCATTCAACGACCACCTTTGCTTCTTCCGTAGAGAGGAGGGAATAGTGGACGTCTGTTTCTATGGCCTCGATCTCGGCCATGTCTAGCAAGCTTGAGGGTGAAGAAGCACTGCTGCTCCACGTGACTGCTGATCTTTTCTTGCATCATTTACCCCGCGTTTTACGCGGTATTGGAATAAACGAGAACATGGTCGAAAGAAATGCTCAGTTCCTGGAGGTCAAAGGAATATTTTTATTATTTTTGTGGGTCGGTCCGGCTGGGAGTGAGACCTTTGATCCACAAGAGGTCACCGGTCACAAGGCAGGGTGGACCTTTTAATCATCTCCTATATAAACCCCAGCCAATCGAACCGCCGTCCCTCACCCACACCTTCCATCATGACCCGTACCGAACGCTCTCTCTCTCCCCGTGCCATAATCAAGGATAGGTCCGAGTCCAAGTCTGGCATGGACAAAGCTCTCCGTAAGGGTGGCGCGGGGAGTCACAACTGGGGTAACATCAACGATGAGTATCTCATCGAAGCCGAAGCTCTTGATGACGAGCAACAAGAGTCCGCCGCCAACAAAGGTGAGCATCCCGCCACACTCCGTACGCGACTCGCCACTCACCAGCGTCCTCTCCAGAAGCATCCGCTGACAAGCCCGAGCTTACCAGACGCAGCAGCGTCACTTCCGAGGAAGACCGCACTGCCGCTAAAGAGGTCCGCAAGCGCGCTCTTAAAGACGGTCAGTGTTGTCGCCGATCGTGTGTCACCTAACGTCCCCTGATCCACCTCCCAACCAAATAGGCATTGACCTTGCCTCTATTGCTCGTTCCTCCGCTGCCGTCTCGTCCGCCACTTGAAATAAACGTGCACACCATGTTCCGTGGCCTCGAGTCATCTGCTCCTTGCCTCAATCAATAGTGAATTTTAAAACCAAGAATCATGTATTTGTACTTAAAGACCACGTCGATGCAATCATACATTCCCACCCGCGACCTCTCAGTTACCCCACTTCACATGGTACTCTAAGCGAACATTTTCTTGAACTTGGCCTTTTCGCGCTCCTTGTTGGCCTTGATCGCTGCCCTGACTTTCTCGAGCTCTGATGAGATCGCTTGGTCATTAACAAGCTTTGTCGCTTCAACAAGGTCCTTCTCAGCTTCCCGTTCTTCCTTGAGAGCAGCACGAGCCAGCGCCCTCCGGTACAATCCTTTCGCTGAGATGATTGTCATTATCCGATATCTCCATATCGACTTATTGACTGGGAACGCCTACCTTGATCAGCATCGGACAGGGCAAACCCTAGAGCCCTATTTGTCAGGCTGATTGCAGTTCGCAAGTTAATCGGACCAGCGAGCTTGATCGCTGCCAAAGCAGAGTTGAGTAGAAGGGGGCTTAACAACTCTTGGAACCCCCGCCTCGTCTTCACTTCTTCTTCTTCGGGAGCGTCTGGGTCTTCCGAAAGCGGTATTTTACCCCCAGGGTAGGCGGAAAATTCTGGATGGTAATCTAAGTAACGGATCGCCTCTGTGGTGGTGTCAGTGCAAGTTTAGTAAACGATGGAAAGGGAAATAGGAATAACCCACTCTGCCACTTGTCTAATGCATCCCAGAACTTGCCCTCCTTCCACACTTTGTTTCCAGCTTCACGGACGTCTTTCGCCACCTCCAGTAATCTAGATTAGCGTCTCTTGCGATCAAAGCGAATGTCCACTATTTACCTGCAATGCGACCTCGGGTTTCGAGATATCGACGCTGGTCTCGTCCTCTGGGAATTCTTCGTACCTGTCTCCCGACTCAGCGACGCCCTCGGGGGGTTTCAGGGATGGATCATCGGGTTGTAATTGACCACAGGCGGTAATCACGCATGGAGAAATGGGGCTTTCTCCGCTCTTGGTGGGCGTTTGTTCTACCTTCCTAACTGAAAAAAGTTCAGTTTGCGGACCATACATACGAGAGCAGGGGTGGGAGAAGAGCTTTTACTTACCAACACCCTTTCCTCTGATGACCTCACCAAACACGACATGTTTGTCGTCGAGGTGCGGAGTTAGCACGGTAGTGACGAAGAACTGGGATCCGTTGGTGTTGGGGCCAGCGTTGGCCATAGACAAGAGGAATGGCTTGTCGTGTTTCTTAGGGAATGCCTCATCTTCAAACTTTTCCCCGTAGATCGACTCTCCACCGGTTCCGTTACCAGCGGTGAAATCACCACCCTGGATCATGAAGCTATCCAGATAGCGATTTAGCAAGGAGTAATCCAAGAGGCACAGCGTTCACTTACGATTTGATCACTCGATGGAAGCTACTGCCCGCAAAGTGCAAGGGCTTTCCCGACTGCCCGATACCCTTTTCTCCAGTACATAAAGCACCTAGAACATACCCTGGTTTAATACAGAGATAAAGTCGAAAACTCAAGACACTCACGGAAGTTCTCAGCGGTCTTTGGAACGAGATCGGCGTAAAGGGAGAAAATAACTCGTCCAATCGGTTGACCACCGATGGAGATGTCGAAATAAGTTATCGGTCTATCTGATTCTGAAGTCATTTGGGTATAGCTGGAAGCTCGAAGAACTGTTGATGTCGATGAACCGATCTGAGCACAGTGGTATGTTCGCTTCTTCTATATATCCGCCACATTGGGGGGTGGCGAAGATGATCGAAGGTGCTAGAACGAATTGATTGCCTGCCAGGGAGACAGTGCGCTCGAAAATACTCGTTCGTGGGTTCGATTGGAAACGCGTACAACAGCCTTACACGACTGGAAATACATTCTGTCACAGATGTACATAGCATATGTCTGTGGGTCATATGGTTGAAGCCATCGCGTAGCCTACTTGTCCTTTGGCAGTTCGTAACCAGTGGCAGATTTGAAGGCCATCCTAATCGCATGGGCAATTTGTTCGTCTTTAAGTTGCTCAACAGCAGACTCGTCGCTCTGTGAATCACCCTCAGATTAGGTGTAAGATACAGGCTCCCGTTTGCCCTTACCTGGTTACCCTCTTTCAAGATGTGCTGTTGGAAGAGGTCGACCGCTGCATCCTCTGTAAATGTGACTGATCGCCCCATGGTGAAGTAGTTGCGTACCCTTGTCCAGCTTATCCTCGCTGAGCTCCCCGGCCTGACCTCCACCAGCCATCTCGTTGACCTAGCAAACACAATGAGGGCGACGATGGATGAAAAGTATAACCAAAATTAACCTTATTCGCAAACCAATTCTTCTGAGCCTCCTTTTCTTTCTGTTTCTTCCCTTGATCCCCCGCGAGAACATCTAATATCTTGTCTCCAACATCCTCTCGCCGTTCCGCATTTTGCTTGGCCTCGCCGCCCCAAAGTTCCCTGACCTGAATGGATCGGATGTAGACTTAATCCCAGGTCACTGCGAGGGTTGTAATAGATCGTTTCTTACCCGATCCTTGAGACCATACTCAGCCGCTGGTTTTGACCCGGCGAGCCGGGGATCTGGACCATCCAGGACATCGAGGATCTGTGGGCGAGTTCGTCATTCGCATACGTGGTTTCCCTTAATCCTACTGAGCGAACCTCTCCGCGGAAGCCCATCTGTCTGTCTCGTTCATCCTTGGCCTCGGCATCGATTCGTGCGAACTCGGCCTCTTCTTGCTTCTCCCTGGCCTCCCCATGGTCCAAGAGATCTTGGAGCTACATGTGCGCTTTCAGGAACGATTCACTTTTTGCGCCAGCGTCGGGTATACCTTGCCAGCAAAACCCCGTTCTTCCTCGATCCTCTTCCTGGCCTCGGCTTTCTCCTTTTCTGTCTTGAGTCTCAAAAGCTCGTCTTTCTTCCTTCGTTCCTCATCATCGCCATCAAGAACGTCCTTGATCTGAGTGTGATATCGATTGAGAAAGGTGTCCGTGATAAGATCAACGTTCAACGTTCAACGATTGAACTCTTAAGGGAGAACCCACCCTATCGCTCCAGCCGCTCTTCTTTTGGATGTTTTGTACCTTCCTCTCTTCTCCGTGAATCTCGTTTCTGACCTCGTCCTGGGTCTTGCTGTGTCCGGCGGGAGTCTCCTTTCTGTCGTCGTCGTTGATGACGTCATCCAGGGCGTCCCTAAGCTTATCGAAGCCAGAAAATACGGACATGGCGGAATCGAAATGGATATGATAGGGGGATGGAGAAGAGGATGATTGGAGGTGGATATTATAAGTACCGTCGAGCGGAGAGCTATTGCGTCAACGGGCAGTCTAGTCAGGTGTGACGATATCGATTGTTCCCTTGGCGTCGCGAGACTGATTGGAATCGCGTCATGGGATTCTTTGGAGAAATCCTGCACCGCAACGGACGGGATCGAGTCCACATTGGCAGTGGCTATGTCCTCCAACGAGCTAGCTCCAGATACCCACCACCACTGACGGTCGATATATAAACGTTAAACCCTCGAGAGGAGTGCTGGAAAACACACCACACTCACCCTCGACCACCGTATCATCCGCACCATGTCTAACAATTCGCGATCCACTGGAGGTCTCTTGAACAAGGTGCAAATTCTGTTGGCATCGGCTGGCGATGCAGTGTTGATTGTTCGCCTCCTTTGGACACGACGTGACTTAGTTCAATAACTTTGCCGGTGGCGGTCAGACCGGCGAAAAGAGAGAGGGTGAGTCACCTAACGCCGAATCGGTCCAGCACCTGTTCGCTGATGACTCGCATATATGTCCAGATGTGCTGGACAAAGGTGAGTATTGTCACGACGTCGACGACTTTTCAACATCCTCATGCCGCTCAGCCGTCGACTATGTACAAGGGAAGATGGGTGGTGGTGACCAAGTGAGTGACTTTGAGATCCAGCACAAGTGGCTTCGTTGATCTTCATCCATGCAGTCCAACGAATCCGCCATCGAACAAGCCAAAGATGAGCAGATCAGTGACACCATTCGTCGTGGATACAAGAACGTCACCGGTTCCGACTTCCCCGTCGCTGACAAGTCTTGAAACAACTTACTCGAGGGTATCCTCAATCTGACTTCGTAAACCTGTATTTGTTGTCCTTCACGCGTCACGCCCCGAATACACGATCATCTGATACGAAAACTGTTACCAATCGACCGAATGCGATCTTAAGAAATGGTGTAACCTGTACATGGTGACAAAGAATGCGAAAAGGAAGAGAGGCAGAAACGATAAGAATGAAGGAGAGAAGAGCGGCAATTGGTAGGAGGGGCACGTCGGATAGGGTGGAAGAAAAGGGAAGCTGGGCAAATGCTGGGCAGATGCAACGGATGGGGTGGAGGGGAGGGGGAAGCTGGTAAAATGCTTATGTCGGATGAGATGATGGTAAGGGGGATGCTGGGGTCTCTAAATGGACCGTAGTCAATACAATGGTTCGTGAAGATGTCATACGGGGGGGGTAAAAGAGAGGAAAGAAGAGAAGACGAGTGAAGAGAGAATGAGGAGTTCTAGTACGTTGCTAACGCAGGCTGGTACACGTAGTTGAAGTAATCATTAGGATGGTAGAAGTACTGGTATTGCGGTTGCTCGAATGGCTCGGGTATGATGAATCCCGTCTCCCCGAAAGAGTCGTGGTGAGGAGGCATATCAAGCGAAGCCTGGGGGATCGGCACCGGCGAAGGGTGAGGTTCAGCAACTGGCTGAGGAGGCGCGGGGAAGTGGTCGGTGACAGCCATGGGGTAGTTCTCCGGGTATTGTTGGGGATAGAAGTTGGCGTCTGTGGTGATGTATGGAGCGGCGGCTGGATAGGAATGGTGAAGGGGGTTGGCATCTGGCGGGGTGTAATAACCGTCGAAGGGAAGTTGGTGGCAACGATTGTGGGCGATGGATGACCCGTGGCACTCGGTATACGGGTTTTGGGAGATACCTCGAGAGTACCGGGGCTCTCGGGGAAGTTCTACGTCGTAAGAAAAATCGACATTGAGGCCAAGTTTATCCATCTGGATCTCGGTATGTGCGGGAGCACGACGTTCGATCTGCACGGATTCCTGGTATTCAGCCGCGGGAGCCCCATTGATTAACAAAATCTCGGTCATCTGGGTACTCGGAATATTTGGAACCCCCGATCCAATGGTAACGTAGTTGTTCGAGTCATATTTTTCTTGTGCCTTCTGCTTGGGCATTCCTTTGAGATGGAAGGACTCATCGAACGGAGGTGGGATAAAGTTAGGGTCGGATATCATCTCGAAGTCAAGTGACAACCCGGCGAGATGCTGGATTTTCACAGGCTTTATGGTGGTTGGTCGAATCTTCCCATGGGTACTACCCTTCTCGTGCCCGGTAGCCTCACGATGCCTCGTGCAAGCACTTGGATCGGTAAAGCTCCGACCACACGAGCATAGAGTGCACCGGTTCTTAAGGCTGAATGCGCGTAAACCCCTTGTCCAGAGTATAGCTATGGAAACGTACTGTGCATTTAGGTGGGTACTCATGTTGGAGTCCTGCTTCATGACTACGCCACACACAGTGCAATAAGCACGCCTGGTACGATGGGCAGGGATGAGACCGAGCTGGAGAAAAAATGTGCGTGGCTTACTTTCCGAAGTGTTCTGAACCAACATGCTTCAACATGTCGGCGCGGCGACTAAAAGTACTATCACACCACCAAGCACGACAGGTAACATGTTTGGTCTCATTGGTTCGAGATGAGGGAGATTTGGAGGGAGAGTGGGAGGCGAACTATCAGTGACACCGATGAGAACCGATACTAGCATGTGCAATGATTCACTTACGTGCGGATTAGATGTCTTTGATTTCCTCGATTTGAATGAGCTGGGCCTAGCGGCGGGCATTGATTCGACGCAAGAGGTAAGAGATATTTAGGGGGCGGGATACGGAAAGTATCTGGGGAGCGCGCTCTGCGGGAATAGGGAAATTGAGTGGAAGGAAGAAGAGGCGCGGCACGTCCGACCACGGGGAATCGGCGCGCTCTTATACCCGCCTCCTGCCGACTAGACCTCTAAGTTTTGGACCCACAAAACAAGGTGCGCCGTCACGCGCCTACGAGAGCCCACAGTACGCCTACAAGCCGAATGGGGATAGAAAGGCGTGTACGGCAAGGATGACGGTGAACTCATGGGGGGCACGGCTAACCAAGGTGATTCGATCAAGGAGTTTGCCGTTGTAGTAAAAAAAACGTGGCTGAGGCCATGGGAAACGTCCCTTACAATATGAAATTCGTGGTGCTGTGCGTCCCCTCTATCGAGTATGGGGGCTGACGAGGCAAGACGGCGAGCGTCGTTTGCCAGAGAATACCAGCACGCCGGTCAAAGGTCGCATCAATTCCTCGGCAAATGCCGATCTGGCCATCGCGAGGAGTCCAACTGTCGGCCAGCTCAAGGAGAAACCAGGGCGCCCCGACAGCTGGGCCTACAGACACGTGATTATGATGCGTTTCAGCTCAGCGGACGTGCGTCCTTGGGTGGACGTTCCAGATGACGCAGTTTAGACATCTGAACTGTTTACTAACGTAGGGAGCAGCCGCGAGAGTAGTTTAATTTGACGCGTAGTGCTCACCTGACAAGACGGAAATTGAAGCGTGTGCATCAATTCGTTGAGCTGGGCAAGTTGAGTTGAGGACACAAAAAGTATCAGAGCAGCGCCTGGACACTGCTTGGGAAAAGGAACCAAGGGTAATGAGTCAGGCGTTGGCTGGATTCCGCCATCCGGGATGCGAATGAGGTTTTCGTTGGAGTTGGAGCACTTCGCTGCCAGGCGGAGGAAATTTCTCTGGGGACGCTTTCGATGTCCGTCAGCACTTGTTGTGAACTTTTACGTCCCTCTTGGTGAGTGTCCCCTCGATTAATATTGAATATTGAAGATTCACTTTGTGGAGTGTGGGAGGAGCATGAGACAGAAATGCGTCGGGCCAGCTCGGATGCCGTGGCCCGGTTCCCTCGGCCGAGGTGAGCAACACTTTTCCGTCCACTCCTTTCTCCTCTGCTATGGCTGCCAACTTTATGTACGTCTTTCTTTCGGACTTTCTGTGTGTTATCCGCTGACCGCTCCAATCGGAATCCTCAGTCAACCATGGATGATCGTGCCAACTACGGCCAGTCGTAATCATGGATCACCGCCTCCGGACGGAGCTGATGCCAAAACAATGTGGTCCGCTCAATCGCAAAGCCCTGAACAACCCAAGACCATCGTCATACCCAAGGTCCATTTACACCCGTCTATACCTGCTCAGCTTTCTACTTCGATCACCTCATCCGACCTAATCCTACTGACCTGCACCTCATACCTGATCTTAATGATACCCAATTTGACGCTTCAACCAGAACACACTTGTTTCTATCATTATGGCGCATTTACTTGTAGGATATACGACCAATGCTGTCGGTCTCGCACTCAGAGTCACTTGTACAACACCTAGCTTCGTTTTCCATCTGCTAGCATCTGCTTTGGAAATCAGCTCTTCTCGTCCCAACGCTCAATGCTATCGTTTTTTAGGCTCGCGTCGTATACCTCTTCAATCGTTTCACACATAGTGTCAAGGTCATTCAGCGCAGTGATGAGAGCTTGTAACGCTGACAGGTTATCTGTGAAAGGCTCAGCGCGGGGCCCATGCCAAGGGATTAGGGGAATGCGAAAGACGTACCATACATCTGAACACGAATGTTTATATGGTTTTCTGATGGGTGAGGAGCGCTGCAGGCCCGTGTTCAGATCAACGGATTAATAAATTCACGGGGAACCGAACAAGATGGGGAAAAGTAGTGAATGAGAAAACCTCTGGCCCATCCTAATCCTATTCAACTTGAATGGGGGGCCCGCTGCGAAGACATTGTTCTGCGGGACGGACAAAGGGGCGAAGGGGTATTTACCTGTAGCCGCAGAATTCAACTTTTGGACTGCCCCGAGTGAGCATGCGGGACACAGTGAATCGTATGGATAGAGACACGGACTTCTTCATAATCATCCAGCGGAGAGCATTGCCTATTGTGTGAGACTCGTCTGCAATTTGGAAGGTCGCGGCGGACAAGTCAGGTGTGGCACCTCTCAACTGCGAAAAACATATCAGGTTGGCACGGACCCATGGAAAAAATATTTGCTCGAGTCTACCGGTGGCTCACAATTTTGATTTTCCTTGTAACGAGGTCAGTCATCTGGCTGGCTTGCGATTTCGTTCGTGAATGGGAGACAAAAGACGGTGAGCCGGACGTGTCTCGATTAGGAAGGTAAATTCACCACCGATTACCTTTTATGGAAACACCCATTATTCCCCCAGCATAGGATGCAAAGAGGACCCGTTCGCTCCTCGCTTTGTGTGTCGGCTGAAAACAAGCGACGGTGTTAATCCAATATTCTATAAATCACCCATGTGATCCTCGTCTGGTCCCACACCCCCCTCTCCCCTTTTTTCTCTTTTCCTTTCTCTCGACCAAACTTAAAGGCAGTGCCTTTGGGTACCCAGGCGGACCTCTTCCTCTCACATCCCCACCCTTTCCTCCTTACGCAAAACGAATCTGAAACATTTCTGCGAAATGTCTACCCGTCCTACTCTACCTCCCCTCCGCACTCTCGATCTCCCCAATCCCTGTCCCAACCTGAGGGAGCAGATGGCCGCTCTCAGAGTTAATGATAGCTACGACACTTACGACACGCTCGTGAGTGCATTTTCCCTTCTCACTCTCTAGCGAGGCAGGATTCACTGATCCCGTCATCGAATAACAGCCCCCCATGCGCAACCTGTCCATTTCATCCTCGATCACCGATGTCTCACGATCGTTCAACTCTCCTCCACTCGTCACCGCCAGGACAAAATTATTGTCCTCCTCTCAACATAATGTCCCCCGCCTTTCTACGAGCCACAACCGACCACGACGAGGGTATCGGTTGGTCTTGTCCACGCTCGAAAATGCCGACGCGCTTTTGATTGTTCCCGACCTCGGCGAGCAGCCCGCCGCCTCTGGCCGCGACTCCCAAAATATTCCCCCGAAGCCCAAGATGGGCCGGGGTTACTTGCTTGTCGGAGAAGCGATGCACATTCATTTGCGCCAAAAGAAGACACTCAAGGGTGCTCGCGTCCACCCTTACCGCTTCGTATCCCCCCCTCCCTCACGCTGAACAGGCCCGTGCTAAACTCCTTCTCTCTCATACGAAATGGACCGGTTACATTACGGTTTTATTGCTCTCTTTGTTTTGCTAAGTTGTTAACTGTATCAATTGCTTCCGAATAGCTGTAGCTGTGTATTGTTGTCTTTTTCTTGCTTGCATACCATAAGGTTGGGAAAGCCGAGTAATGTATACCATCTTGTAGATATCCTGTCTGTCCGCGATACCCATTGTGCACGCGTACAAAAGAATCAATGACCCCCGAAAGTCCGCTGACCATGACCGGCATTGATCGTAAGCTGACCCCGATTGATCCCACATGTGATTCAAAACCGCTAGGATGGACACATTTATCATGACTGACCACAACTTGACACTTGCTGTGCCAAGGTTGTCTAGTTTTCCCCGGGCTGAGGTCTCTTCGGTGTTGGTGTCACACCCACACCCGGCGCAGCTGCCCCAGAACCATGTCCTGGTTCGTGTCGACCGGTTTGGGTTCACAGCGAACAATGTTTCTTACCAGGTTTTGGGAGAGGTGCCGCATTTCCGGTGAGTTTGTTTAGGGTGCGTTGGATTCCTCACGGAAGGCTCAGCGTGCCTGTAGTTATTTCGATTTCCACACTGCTCCTGTCACGGACGGAGTGTCTCCGAACACACACGCGCTCTTCCCTGTCTGGGGATTCGGAAACATTGTCGCATCCAATCACCCCGTCGCCAAATCTGGGGAACGTGTTTACGGATACTTTGCTCCGGCAAGGTACCTTGGTAAGCGCTCTTCCAGGACACCGGTCGATAGGTTGTCTCAAGCTCATCACAGTTCTGGAATTCTCTACGAAAGACTTGAACGATTTCTTCTATTACGTCCCGCGGCCTCATTTACCACCGGGTATCTATTCAGTCATGCGCTGTATACCATCAGAACAATCCTAACTCAAACTGTAGACCGGCGACCGTATAACCAGGTCATTCGTTGTGCCGCAGATGCACAGTACGATTCGGATCCCCTCGCGGAGGACCTTACGATGCTATATCGCCCGCTGTACTGGACCGCGTTCTGGTGTGAGGACTGGTTGTTTGCCTCCGACTATCGCGGCGGGGCGAAACACATCTTCATCTCCTCGGCATCTTCCAAGACCGCGTTTTGTCTTGCGTATTGCATCCAGACACGGATCAGAAACAAGGAAGTCCCTACAGACACGAGAATCATCGGGCTTACATCCAAGCGGAACATGGAGTTTACCCGACGCCTTGGCCTGTATCATGAGATCATTTCCTACGACGACATCAATGGAGGGTCATTTACTCCGGGAGTTAAGGCGATTTATGCTGACGTTGCTGGTAGCGACGAGTTTAACAAGAGACTCCTCGCGGTGCAGGGGCCAATATTCGTTGCTGCGATCAAACTTGGGATGTCCAACGTAACACCAACGAAACTTGACGTCACGAACGCCTGGACCAAAAACACCGGGCTAGAAGAGACCGCGAGAGGATCCAGCTCTACGAAGGTTCTGGCATTTGAAACCTTCTTCATGGTGGAATGGCTGGCGGTGCGGGTCAAGCAACTTTCGGTCAAGGAGATTGTGAGGATGCAAATCAAAGCTTGGAAACGACTTCTCGTTGACGCGAAGGGCTGGGTTGAGATCACGAGGGTGTATGGTGGTGAAAAGGTGAAAGCGGCCTACGACTCTGCGCTGAAGGGTGGGTTGCGCGCCGAGGACGGCTACGTGTGGAGCCTGTGGGACTCGCAGATGGATACTATAAAAACCATGGGACAGTGCAAACTGTAAGCTCGATGCCGCGAATAGAATAGCCGAACTGTTGCCGAACAAACCGAAGAAGGGTGGAATGATCGTGGGAAAAGTGAAGAAAGTCAACCTACCACCCGTCGTCGCCTCTCGAGTGTCCTGTCCCGCCGTTCTCTCTCTCAAAACGGGCTCATGTCCACGTTTTCAGACGGTCAGGACACGCTCTCTCCCACAATGTCCGACTTCCTTTCCCCGGGTGTCCCTTCAATCGGAGACATGAGGGCCCACCTCCAGCTGCTCCTTGATAACAAAGAGAAGCAGCTGCAACAAGTCGGTACCCTCGGCCAACGTATCCTCTCCCAACAGGTCCAGCTCGATGAACGGGTTCGTCAGCTTCACGAGCTCGAGGCAGAGCTGGACGACAACCAGGATCTTGATTCAGAAATCCGCGAGCGGTACAGAGAGTTGACGGAGATGGTTAAATCCTGGGATACGGACAACACTCAACTCACCCAGTCGTTTGGTCCAAAAGTACGTCCCTTTTCGCGTCCTTTCTTTGATCCGAGAGAAAATTAAGCTTGACTCGTCATAGCCCGTGACGAACGGTACTCCGTCACAGGCGTCATCAAGAACGGCTGACACTCCTCGAGATTCAGAACGGTCCAAAGCTGGTCCTTCAGCTGCAGCCCAGTCTCGGCGTGCTAAGAACGCGGCTCATCGTGCGGATGATGTCGGTCAGTGCCTTGTTTATGGTCGTCTGCCATGGTGTCACCCTTATGACGTATCGTTCACGCAGAATTTGCATTCGAGATTGGGAGCGGTCTCCTTACCGAGGTTCGGCGACTGCAAAGTTTGCTTGGGGAACGTGACAAGGCCATTCAAGATATGAAGGAGGAAAAGGACGATTTGGATAAGACCGTTGAGAGTCTGCGATCAGGGCTTAGGGCTCAAGAGCAGAGTGCAGGTGAGCTTTTGGATGTTGTTTCATCGGGAATGTGTGTTAATCCACCCTCTTAGACAAGTTCAAAGAGGAGAACTGGAACCTCGAGGTCACGCTCCAGGAACTCCGGGCCCAGCTATCCGATTCACAGGCGTCCACCCAACGACTGGAGTCTGAGAACAAAAGACTCACGAAGCTCTTAGCCGCTGCCCGCGAGGGTACCGACCAAACCAAGACGGAGAATGAGAAGCTCAAGGTTGCGTTTGACGAATTCAAGGCCAAGCACGAAACGGATATCGCCCAGGCTCGCAAAACTGTCGCGGGTTTGCAGAGAGACAAGTCCGACCTTCAACAATCGTTAGATGCTCTCAAAGCCGAGATGCAGCGTAACGCCCGCCGGCTACCTAAATTCGGGTCCCCGCTCACTCCCAATGGCGCTCATACCGGTCCTAATACCCCCCGTGATGACGAAGACGATCCATTCAGTCCTGCACACACCGTCGCTTCTACTAGGAATAGGAAACAGCACGATACCTCTGCACTCTTCCCCGTTGACGAACTCGGTTTCCTTGATACCTCTCCTGATCCCTCCCCCCTCCGACCTGTCATCGCCCCCAATCATCCCAGCAATGAGATCGAAGCTCTTCAACAACGGCTTGCCCATGCTCAACGACAGATTTCGACACTCAAGGGTTCCCTGCAAAGGGAGAAGGAGATGCGACTTGAGGCTGTTAGGAAGTCGGTAGACTCCCCCGGGTTTGGTCCATTTGACGGCGACGAGGAAAATGCTCCTGAGGGCGAGTCTTCCCCTCCTCAGCGCAGACTCACACCATTCCGGGTGGGTGGCCGAGGAAAGTCCCGCCGGGGCCGTGGCAGTCTTCTCGCACGACTTGGCCAGGCAGCTCGCAGCCCCACCCGATCCGAGTATGACGATGACGAAGCTCCCAACTTCGGCACACCTCCCCCCATGCCCCACATGCCTGATCACTTCCAGGATGCCCCTGAGGGGTTGTCTGATCACGAGGATCACGAGGATGAGGATGAGTCGAACCCAGTCAATATGTCTCCCTCTGTTCAAGCAGCCTCGAAACGTGTCAGTGTGGAAGGAATGGATCCCGATTTCGCCAATATTCTCAAGCGATCCTCTTCTTCTGCATCTTTGCAAAAGAGCCCTATGCGGAGGGCTTTGTCAAAGGCTACTCGTGGTGGAACCTTCCCCAGAAGACGCGGAGGTGCTGCTTATCAACAACCCCGACCCGCTTCGCTTGTCGGTCAGCCCGAGCTGTTGGCTGCTGAGCTGGGTATCGGAATGGATTCCACGGGTGAGATCGACTTGACGCCGCTCAACGAAGAGAACAATATTGTCGAGACGGCAGAAATTGCCATCCAGACGGAATACGAAGAACCCACCATTAGGGCACCCATGCCACCTCCGGTTCCTATTCGAGTCCACCCTCCCACCTCCGAGATGGCAGTTCAGGTAGACCCAGAGCCCAAACCCGAACCTGTTACCGTCGACTCAGAGACCCAGACTCTTCTAGAGGTTCTCCCCGTTCTTTCTGATGCAGCTGTCCAGTGGTCCCCCGCTCGACCGCCAGTGAAGGAGATGGAGATCCAGACAATACCTACTGCCAGGTCGGAGATGGAAACTCAGACCCCAAGGCTCCTCACCGCCGAAGTTGAAGTCCAGACTCCTAGGCCTCCGTCGTTGCCCCTGGACCCTATCGACCCAATGTTGCTCATTCCACGCGACTCTCGCCGTACAATTACCCTTTCCAATGCCTCTCGTCTCACCGTCACCCCGAGGACGCTGCCAGGAGCTCTGTACCGTGAGGATAGCGGTGATAGCACCATCACATACGGCCGTCCTCTCTACCAGACAGATGACGAGGACGAAGACGATGGAAATGAAACGGAGACCGGTGTTGAGACAGAAACAGATGCAGACGATTACCAAGACGCGAGAGCCAGCATTGGTTTGGCCACTCCTGCATCATTCAACGACGCCGACGAATACGTTGACCTAAGGGACACGCTTGACTTGGTCACTCCGTTGTCTCATGTCGCGTCGGCCAGTCAAGACGACTTCCACTCAATCATGACAGTCACCGACAACGACTACTCCTCAGACTCAGACGATAGTCTCAGAGTCACTCGCACGGCCAGTCGCCGAGGTGTTTCAGTTTCTCCCTCAGACGCAGTTCCCACACCCATAGAGTCCCCAGTCGAGAGGCCGATTGCGCTTGCCCCCAGGTCTATTTACGCGGAATCGTCTGTGGAGACAGATGCACAGATTGAAGTTCCTAAACCTGTGTACGCTTCGATCTCCGTTGCCACTGAGGTTTCTGAGACCCCCAAACCGACGTACGCCTCGGTGGCCACTGAGACCGATGTTTTTGAGGAGCAGGGAGTCGTCCCAATATCTCTAGAACCCGAGCCCGAGCCCATCGTTGAACGCGCACATGTCCCACTCCGTCCTCCCAAGCCAGAGCTCAAGGAGATCTCGACTCAGACAGATGAATGGGTCCCTCCTGCCCCCGCTTCTATCCCCGTCCTTGCATCTGAAACCACTCCAATCCTCGCCACCATCCCAACCCCACTTCCTGTCTCCATTCCCATCCCCACTCCTCCGATAGAAACCTCACCCATCCCCCTAACAAGTTCACAGCCGGTGTCTCCTAAATCCGGCTTCCTCTACCGTGTTGGTCCCAGCAACCAACAATTCCAACTTGTTTCACCACTGTCCTCACCCAACACTTCCGTCCCTTCCCCTGGCCCTACCCCTATACCTCAAGAAACATCAATCCGGGACCCCAATGCCACCATCCTCGCCAGAACTCGATCCGCCCATCACGATCGACGGCAGTCCATCGAGTCTACTCTTTCTGCGGCTATCGAAGATGCGCCGCGTGCCAGGGTTTTATCTGCCCCCGTCGACAAGTCGCGGCCTCCAATGATGGTTCTCCCCCCACCACCTAAACAGCCTCCTCCACCAACCAGTTCTATGGGACCCCCGAATTTCATCCCCGACCGACCACCTGGACGTCCTCTCTCCCCGCCCCCGCCAGAACTCATCCAACGCGCGACCAGCCCCGCCTTTGGCTCAGCATTGTCCATTCCCAACCGCAACGTCTTCGGCACAAGACAACACGGTTCTAGCATGCCACCCTCTCAGACTGGAATGCGACAACCTCCATCGACCAGCAGTTTCAGGTCTGCTATCAACACTGCTACATACTCACAACAGTCTATCGCTGGGCCTTCTGTTAGGCGG
>Ga0307512_10000430_pt1 | contig 61694 bp, 72 predicted proteins | sample 14_EM_MG_FD_200267 | JGI IMG/M metagenome (GOLD analysis project Ga0307512, IMG submission 200267) | Populus trichocarpa ectomycorrhiza microbial communities from riparian zone in the Pacific Northwest, United States - 14_EM | ecosystem: Host-associated > Plants > Roots > Unclassified | place... | reverse complement strand
CGTGTCCAGGGCCGGGTAACTTTCAACCTTATATAGACGACTGCCATGACACTTAGATCTGTACCGATAATCTTACCACTTACTTCTACACTCGTGCTCACTCGCACCCGCATGCAACCGTATCTAATTGATTACCATACATATCCTTACACTGCCGAGCGCAGGCATACGTGGCCTTACATGACCGAGGAGAAGCTATCCAACGGCGAAGCTCACTTACGATGAGAATGAAGATATTGTGATCGGATACTCGATGTTCATCTACGATTTTGGCGAATACCCACCTCAATGACCATGTCGATTGCGGTCGAGCGAATACCAATCCCGCGAGATTCAATTCAGTCACCGATACCTGAGATGCTATGAACGCTGATGGTCGACCTACATACCTACATACCTGCCAAGGCCACAACTATGCTGAGCTCGATGACTGTCGGAAGCACTGCGGATGCTGCACCCGACACCTAGCGGGGATTCAGAACTACTACCAGTCATGAACAACTATCAAGCGACCAGGAAACGAGCGAATTCCCAATTGATCCTGCGGTACTATGTTGACCGCCAGCTTTTCTCTCACTGGAGATGGCAACCGCGTGTCCCAATGACTAGTGCTGGGGGCCCACAAATACCGAGACTTCTTGATCTCGAGGCTATTTATACCACCTACTATGGGGTGAGGCAATGTTTATAGACCACCTGTGCATGGGTGAGAAAGATGCACGCAATCAAAATTTTCAGCTCTTACGGTTCCAGCTCGGAACTAGTTGCAGATAATAATCCCCGGCGGTTGGACGGCAATCGGCTGCTGATCCTCTCGACCCTGCGAGGAGTAAAACTCACGATTGTCCAGTCGTCAACCGACTGGCATCGTCCTGGAGCGGGCATTAGCCACAATGTGTGGACTTGCAATTAGGATTGCTAGAGCTGCGGTAGAGCGGACCCATTGAAGCTGTAGATTGACCAGCAGAAGTGGTAACCCTCGTAGGCTTGATGAGCGAGCAAGGAGCAGCGGCAGTAGTTGCGGCAGAAGAGCGTCCACATGGGATCCTTGAATGACTGCTACTGGCTCGCCGAGGCACGAAGGGAGTGACTGGACGGCGGGGCCTGGTCCATTCGTGGGCAAACCGCAAATGACAAGGCCTCCTGGATCTTACCCTTCATCGCCTCCATCCTCTGTTGATTCCTTAGCTAATGGAGATGATAGAGCAGAAACAGTCGTACGAATTCGTGCGATCTGGATTTGAGATATCTCAATTTACAGACGGGCCTAAGATACTATGTCCCCTGAGTGATCGAATGGCGCAATCATCAACAGATATTGTGGCCCAGAAGCGAGTATTCTCATACAACGATATATCACTGAGGTTGAGCGGTAGCCGGCCTCAATCAACCAAACTACGAAGATCTACAATGAACGCAACCGAATGGGAGACATATGAGTCCTATATGGTTATACACAGGTTATGTGGATTCCTACCAATTCCCGAGACTACATTTGTGCTATGATAATTGCAACCAAAAGCAGATATACAACATATCGGCAGAGCAACGACTTTCAAAAGAGGGGGATGACCGTACCGGAATTGCAACCCCTACCGCAAACAATTAACGTACCGGAAGTGCAGGAACAAAACACCATGAGGAACCCGGCAGATAGACCCTCTAGGCGACCTGATTACGAGATCGGATATAAGACCTACTGCACGACTTTTAGCACCTTAGCAGCAGTTGAACCTTACGATGACTACCGGCTATCAAGACAGCCCAGGCTACCGACACACTGGCTACCGACGTGACCAAGGAAATCGTCGATATCCCAATGGTCGGCTACCCTGACCTGACAGAATGGTAGAGCGGAGGGTGCAATGGACTCGCATAAGAATTGGAAAGTCGTCTCAGGGGCCCTGACCTACGAAGGGAGGATATACGTCTCCCGAAGGAGTTCCGAACGAGATACCGAACGACTGCGATATGGCTACCCAATTGGTCCCAAAGGAGATCGAAAATTACCACCGAGCGTACCGAATAGTCTACCGAATGGCATCACAAGAGATAGTCGAGATAACTAGCAACAGATGATCACCGAGATCTCACAGCGACGAATATCACTACCGAAAGACTTCACATGGAGATCGAACGAGAGGATTACTGGAAGCCCAACCGGACAAAGCCACTGATGGAGATGTTTACCGAATGGAATACCAAAGGATGAAGAATCAATAGCCGAATGGCATACCGAACGGAATGCCGAACCACCATACCGGAGGCCTACCAATGACTACCGAGAAGCCAATGGATATTCTACCAAAGCAGCCTACTGAGCTGGGCAAGAGAAGTCGACCAAGAATGCACCGAAGCCCTCATCCGAATGACTTTCACGGAGAAGCGGCCCACCGAGACCCTACCAAATGCCGAATCAAGAGATGCTGAAATCTGCGTATGCATGTACAAAGCGGCTTTCCGAGGGCAGAAGCGCGCTCCTATCACGGTGAGTATGACCACCTACTGTGAAGCTTACGGGTTAGATATGGATCAATGATATATCGCCCACGCCCGATGCATTCTACCACCTCGAATGGTCACCAGCGAGTCACTGATGAGAACTGACGGCATGACGATGCCAGGAGCGGAAGCTCACATTATTGCCCAAAGTCAAGCCGAGGGCCATGTGATGATCGACTTTCTCCCGATATTACCCTGGCCAATCCCGACGATGGCCTATGCCTAGACTCAACTTTACGAAGCTAAAGCCGAACCAAATTACGTGGCGAATCACAGTGAAATTACGATTACGATCCTGAATCACGATTAGACTGCTACCGAGCTACGATGGCAATGGACAATCGATACATATAAGTTGTCGGCGGAGCAACGAACTTTCAAAAAGGGGGGAGATAGCCATGTCTACACGATCAAGTCCTACCGGCAAGTCGAAGCCCACCAAGAAGTCGACCGAGAAGTCTACTGAGAAGTCGACCAGCAAAGTCTACCAAGCCGGCCAACATGCTACTGAAGCTGCCTATCGAGAGCGCACCTATGAACTTGCCGGATGTTCACCGAAGCGGACTTCGAAAGACGACTGCTTTGTCAAGCAGCATCTACAAGTCAATGCCGAGTACCAATGATTACCGGCTGCAAGATATACTCTACAGAGAATGCGGAAGCACTGCACAGAGCTCAGACAGCGCTAACGCGCTTGAACTTAGTAAGTATATCCATGTTAGAGAAGCTTACATGTTAGATATCGACGAATAAGACAAGAGTGACGTATACGATTGACGGCTACGACCGATGCTGGCAGCGGAAGCTCCCATCGATGCCGAGTCATCAGCGGGAGCTCTACTACCTTGACGATTCCGACAATGACCTACGCCGAGATACGAGCTACGGGAATGATGGTCCTTGGAGCATGGGTTTGGAAGTGGAGATATGGAGACGGGATCACTTTTGGATGTTTTCTTGTTTCTCTCTTCTCTTCTTCCCTTCTTTGGATCTCGGCCCGGTATAAATGGCGTCGGCACGGGTTTTACCACCTCCGGTTCTCAGTCAATGGGAGGTGGAGTTTCCCTGTGCACCGGATCCACCGAAAGGTCAACCTGATCGGTACTGATCGGTTGTGGGACTTATGAGTTCGTACGATTGCGTACGTAGGATGATTGTTCCATTCTTTGTTTCCCTTTCCTTCTATTCTCATATACTGGCTTTGGCAGCCCAGGAGGTCTGCGCCTAAAGAGAGGGATAATGTAACAGCACGGCTGTACGTGACGTGTCCAGGGCCAGGTAACGGCCATTCTATATAGTCGGCTCGCCACGAGCCTTAGATCTCTAGCAATAATCTTACCTTGACATCTACACGTCTACATATATAGTCACTCGAGTCCACGTGTGCAACCATATCCCTATGAAGCCGGACGCTGGCGTATGCATCCTTACATAATGCTTTGAAATGTTTTGGAATTTCGCATCTTTCAGTTAGCAAGGTGGAGGTATTTGAAGGATCAATGGAAGGGAAACATTTAGTTATAACCTGCACATTGACCGTGTATAGTCAAGAAATACCCACACATGTGCTGATCGCCTGCGGAGCTACAGGCATAGCATTTATGGATTAAGACATTGCTCGCCATCATCAAATACCACGTCAAGAGTTGACGGAGAAACAACAAGTCGAGGTTATTGATGGGATACCTATTGAGTCTGGGGATATTACACATATTGCTAAGGTAGGAATGATGATCCAAGATCATAGGGAGCAGTTACCTATGTTCGTTACGAAATTGGGACATTATCCCATTGTCCTTGGAATTCCCTGGTTACAATTACATGGTATTGCAGTGCGGTTTGCATCCAATACGGTCGCTTTTGGATCACAATACTGTACGACACATTCTCATGATGCACCCGTTACGGTACAAGGAGTTACAGAGGAACCTCCCCAGCCAGTTTCCGCCCCTGGTGGAATATTTGAACCACAGATACGCCCTCAACAACCCTTTCGAGGGAATATCATTATGCTTAATGGATCTTCGTTCTCTTGAACAGTTAAGAGAAAAAAGCTGAAGCTGTTTAAGGCATCTCTCTATGATATTAATAAAGCCATTGAAGCAAAGGATCTTAGGGAATGACCCCTGGATGAGATTGTTCCGAAACAGTATCATGAGTTTCTTCCTTTGTTCAATACAGTTTTAGCTGACCGCCTTCCACCACATCGACCAGGCATCGACCATGATGTACGCCTGAAGGAAGGAGAGACACCAACTTGGGGCCCCCTTTATTCAATGTCAAGGGCTGAGTTGGCAGCCCTTATGGAATGGTAAGAAGAGAATATGTCAAAAAGATTCATCCGTCAGTCATCATCACCTTTTGTGACACCAGTCCTCTTTGCAGAGAAGCCGGATGGAGGGCTTCGGTTCTGTATTGATTACCAAGATATCAATAGCAAGACCATTAAGAATCGGTACCCCCTTCCTGTAATACGGGAAACTCTGAATTTACTTCGAAAAGCTAGAATTTATATGAAACTTGAAGGCTGTAGGGCTTACAATCTGTTACGCGTTAAGGAGGGAGACAAACATAAGTTAGCCTTCCGGACAAGATATGGATTGTTCGAACCAATGGTTATGCAATTTGGGACGACAAATGCGCGTACGGATTTCCAGTGATATATCAATAATACTATAAGGGAGGCTTTGGATGGTTTTGCATTGGCGGATTTGGATGATATCTTGATATATAGTGATTCGGAGGAAGAGCGCGTGGAACACGTGAAGTGGGTCATGAAACGTCTTTTGGAGGCGGGTGAATATTTGAAACCGGAAAAGTGCGAGTTTCATAAGGAGACCGTACGATATTTGGGTTTGATCATATCAACAACGGGGATATCCATGGATGAGGATAAGGTTGAGACCATGAGGAATTGGAGTCGAGAGGAGAAGACAAAGAACGGCAGGCTGAATAATCTCTTCAAAGTCCAACTGTTTTCTGGGTTTTGCAATTATTACCGACGATTTATCCCTAAGTATTCTGGGAAAGCAGAGCCACTGACAAGGCTAACCAAGAAAGATGAATCATTTGTATGGGAAGTGGAACAACAGTTGGCTTTCAAAATGATGGTGACTGCCTTTACAACAGCTCCAGTACTCCGACATTTCGATCATGATAGGGAGGCGATTATTGAAACAGACGCCTCTGAATATGTATCTGGAGGAGTTTCATCTCAGCATGATGATGATGGGGCATTACATCCGGTAGCTTATTTCTCAAAGAGACATCCACCGTCCGAATGCCATTATGATATATACCATAAGGAGCTTATGGCTATTATCAAGGCGTTGGAGGAATGGAGACCAGAGTGTGAAGGGGCTGCATACCCTCCTAAATTGATAACTGATCATAAGAACCTTGAGTATTTTATGACAAAGAAGCTCTTACATCGACGACAGGCCCAGTGGTCGGAATTTCTAACCAGATTCAAATATGAGATGGTCTATAGACCAGGCAAATCGAATGGGAAGGCGGATGCTTTGACAAGGAAGCCGGGAGACCTCCCTGAGGGGGGGATAAAAGATTAAAAAATATGGAACAGGTGGTTCTAAAGGCGCAGAACCTACTGGAACAATTGCGTTTGTTGGCGGACAGCCCGCCCACCCAGGGCCATCCCCCTATTTCTGATCTTATCATCAACTTGCATATGAGACTGACCCGCTACCAGGGAAGATACTGGAAGCAATCCGGACAATGAATCGGTTACAAGAGATTCCCATTGCTGCATGCATACAGGATGAGGGACGAGTAAGATATAGAGGGAATTTATATGTACCAGATCACGACGAACTACGCCTATGGATTATACCGGAACATCATGATACAGGGTTAGCAGGACACCCGGGATGAGCGAAAACGTTTGACCTGCTTGATCGAGGATATTGGTGCAAGGAAATGCGTAAGGATGTTGATCGATATGTTTGGAATTCCCATGATTGCCAGTGGTCCCTGAGTTCAAGACATTCTACCTTTGGGGTTCTTCGGCCTTTGCCAGTACCGGATAAGCCATGGGAACATATTTCGATGGATTTCGTTGTGGGATTGCCGGAATGTGAAGGGTTTGATGTGATATGGGTAGTAGTGGATCAGCTGTCGAAAATGCGACATTCCGTCCCTTGCCATACGACTATAGATGCTTTACGTTCGGCAGAGCAGTTTCTGCGGGAAGTGGTACGCCTTCATGGACTCCCACTAACCATTGTTTCAGATCGAGGTCCGCAGTTTGCATCAGTTGTCTGGCAACAGGTGTGTAGTTCGTTGCGGATTGATCGAAGAATGTCAACAGCTTTTCACCCCCAGACAGATGGACAGACCGAACGAATGAGTGCTAGTATGGAACAGTATCTTCGAGTGTTTGTGAACCATTGGCAGGATGACTGGGTGAAGTGGCTTCCATTGGCCGAGTTTGCTGTGAATAATGGGACGTCCGGGACTACTAAATGCACTCCGTTTTGTGCAGTGCAAGGAACAGATCCCCGAATGTCATTTGTAGGATAACCAACGAAGGATCAGTACCAACGACGGGTCAGTGTTGACCTGGTTCAGGCAATGATGCAGCAGATCCATGAGCACCTCCGAGTAGAAATGAGACGGAGTCAAGCAGTGCAGGAAGAAGGAGCAAACCATGGACGAATTCCCGCTCCGAATATTCAGCAGGGTTCCCAAGTGTGGTTAGATGCCCGACATATATGAACAACGAGGCCTACACGGAAATTGGACTGGAAGCTGTTGGGACCCTTTATGGTGGTTCGTAGAATATCCCCATATGCATATGAACTGGAGTTGCCTGTGTTGATACGAATTCATCGAGTACAACCTGTTCCGCTTCTGGATCTGGTGGCGGATGATTCTCTTGATGGACAACTAGTTAAACTGCTACGGTCGGTGGAAGTTGATGGTGAAGAGGAGTATCAGGTTTGGAGTGTCGAAGATAGTCGGATGAATCGGAACCAGTTAGAATATCTAATATATTGGACTGGGTACAATTCTTTGACATGGGAACCTGCGAAGTTGGTGGATGGTTTTCAAGCAGTGGGGGAGTTTCATAAACGATACCCTGGGAAGCCAGGACCTTTGGAAGATGTTCTCGGAGGACCTCGAACCTAGGAGGGGGATACTGCCATGGTTCGGGTTGAGAGTGATGGATTTAAGGATACTTATGATTAGTATCAGGCGGACGGAAAGAATTAGTGTTACGGCAAGATGAAGACGTGGAGGGACGCGGGAATGGCGTGAGGATGTTGGGAGATGGTGGCGGCATAATTTGTTACGATAAGGAAGTGGGTTGCGGTGTTGCGAGGTCAAATGATGTGGTACGGTTGTACTGATATGAGTTGCGTTGGCGATGTGTAAGATCATGGTTGGATATTCAGATGGTACTTCGGAGCATGAAGGATGATTCAAGGATGGCAGATGAAGTGTATATAAAGAGAGGTTGTTTGGTGTTGGAGGATTTCCTTTTCTTCTCTCTTTACTCATTCTCTTGTATGGCAAAGCAAGCACGACTTTGATCCAGCCTTGATTCTTGTCCGGTTTTGATTCCTCAATACGAACTTTGAAGTGTCTTGTCCCCATTATGATATCACATTATCGATACCAATATCACCTACCCCCGACCCCGCCGGTTACAAAACGCACCGGCGAGCGTGTCCCTTTGTACGGTAGCGATAATCTCAGGACAAAGATTGAACCGCCACACTGCCGGCGGTACAAACCAGGCAACTTCCTGGCCGTTAGACCACTGAATCGCGATGAGATAATCGACGACAATGATGATGATGAGACCTGGGTCGATCCCAGAGCACTGAGCAGTGGAAGGAGCCGTCCTGGCGATGGCAATCACAATGATGACAGCAAGGGTGAGGTTGACACGCAGCGCGGTGACAAAGAATCAGTGAAAAGGAAGGGAACAGAGAATGGGAAGGGGAAACTGAGGGAGACTGAGGATGGGACGGGGATGCGGAAGGCAATGAAGGATGGGAAGGGGAAGGGGAAGGGGAAGGGGAAGGGGAAGGGGAAGGGGAAGAGGAATGGGAACAGGAAGGGGAAAGGTATTGTTAAACAAACCCCAGGGGGAGAAACCTCGCAGAGCGGTGGAACGGTTACAGGGAGCAAGGGGAATGGGATATGGAGGGCTAACTAGAGCAGGAATAGTTAGAGCTGGAAGCATCGCCCGCCATGTCAATTTCGTCAGATGATGATGCCGACTCTACCGAGGAGCCGGATGGCGAATATGACTCAGAACATCATTTGGATGTGTATATGCGCATGGAGGATGATGTGTACGCACCGGACATCGTTGTTTTAGACAGCGATGTCGATATGGAATGGGATGGTGACGATGAAGAGGAGGAAGATGAAGAGGAGGAAGATGAAGAGGAGGAAGATGAAGAGGAGGAAGATGAGGAGGAGGAGGAGGAGGATGAGGAGGAGGATGAGGATGAGGATGATGGCAAAGAACCTCGGACGATTGGCCAGGGAGAGATGGTAAATACATCGGCTGACGATGTAGATACCATTGTAGACAATCAGCCAATCATGCTACCTGAGCAAGGCCAGGAGATGCGTGAGCATACCTCATGGCTACAACATCTGGCGCCTGCCCCATGGCCACAAACCCTGGAGCCTCGCTCATGACCACAAAATCTGGAGACTCATCCCCTTAGTGGGCTGGAGTTTCTGGGGCCTGTGACGCCGCGAAAACCTCACCCAATGGCGCCAACTCTGCGACAAGCTGGGGCAGATGGAAACGCCTCGGATGTCAATGGGGATCAGCAGCGACTCGGCATATCAGCAGGTAGCAACAGTTTCCCCAATGTCCCTCTCCCCGATGTCCCTCTCCCTGAGGCGAGCCCACATAGCCCGCCAGGCGAGGAGTGAACCAGTCCTCACATTGTTGAGGAGGGGATGTTTGTTGCGTTCGGGTTAGGGTTGGGTTCTTGTCTTGTGAGTTTTCTGTGCTGTAATCTACTCATCTCAGGCACTGATTAAGGCACATGTGGAGGTGTTTTGTTCACTGAGGGTTGTTTTGTTATCCGGCTCGTTTGGGTTTGGGGTTGTTGGCTTGTTTATTACTTTTGTTCCAATCAATGTATCTCGGGCATTGATTATTACATGCGTCGCAAAGTTGTTGGATCGCTCAGGGTTTACTTTGCATTTTATTCATAGTTTTCTGGGACATTGCGCATGCAGCGTTTTTTCAACTCCTGGCGTGTAAGGAACCTCCTTGTAATGGTGTTGAGGGTAAATAAATCTCGCAAGTTAGCTGAAAGTATCGTGAGCCTACACTGACACCAGACTGCTCAGGCCCAGCACCAAGTTTCATTCCTTTCCACAGTGAATATTCCACTTCTTGCGTGTCGTCAACAATGCCAGAGATGACCCCTTCCTGTTGCCCTGAATGTTCATGCCGAAAGAAGTTCACCTCAGACAGCTGGCGACTTAATCATATCAAATGATAGCATCCTGAACATCTTCAAGTTGCATGCCAGAAGAATCTGACTATTCCCAACGTGCCCCGACAAGTGATAGCAATAGTTCGGGACCATCACTTCGGGTCCGGGTCCGGGTCCAACCCAACCTGTTGCCAACTTGGCGGTCCAGGTTGTCCATAAACCTGAACCATCAACTCGGGTACGGTTCGATGGTAAACTCCCAACCTGTCTGAACTGGGCGGGTTGTCAGCGGGTCCCCCAGCGGGTCCATCCATAGATTCACTTAAGGCTCTTGCTTTTGGAGTATGTGAATAGTATGTTATCAAAATCGTGTTTTCAACAACCAAGGAGATGTTTTTGCATGCTTTACAGCTTGCAATATCGATCAATTTGGAATCAGTATTTTACCTTGGATAGATTGAATTTTTGCCTATCATGGCGGTCAATGATTCCATTATGAACGTGAAGATCAGCAAGATGCATTGATTACCAAATATGCAACAACTAAAACTGTTGACGCTCTGTTGATGCTCATTTGCAAGATGCAGCAGGGAGCATGTCGCTGTTGTTTTTGCCAGTAAAGGCTGCCAACAGTTGATAAATGGATGTCTGCAACCAATCGGAACATAAATTACCCAAGATGCGAAGCTGAACATTGTTGACGCTCAATCTCAGGATGCGGCAGCGTGCATGTCGCTGTAGTTTTTGCCAGTAAAGGCAGCCAATATCGGATAAATGGATATCTGCAACCAATCAGAACATGAATTATCCAAGATACGAAGCCAAAAATCGTTGATGCTCCGTCAACGATCATTCTCACAATGGGGCGGTGACCGTGTTGCTGTCTGTGATGCCTATAAATGGTGCCAATACATTGGTTATGCATAACAGCAACTAAATCACTGTGTAATTACTGTACTAACAAAACCAGAAATTGTTGACGCTCCGTTGACGCTCATTTTCAGAATCGGACTGTGACCCTGTTCCTATCTGTTTTGCCTATAAATACTGCCAATACATTGGTTATGCATAACAGCGACCAAATCACTGTGTAATTACCGTACTTACTAAACCACAAATCATTGAGGCTCCGTTGTCGCTCATTCTCAGAATTTGGCGGTGATCGTGTTGCTGTCTCTTTTGCCTATAACAGCTGCCAATCCATTGGTTATGCATAACAGCGACTAAATCACTGTGTAATCACCGTACTTACAAAACCACAAATCGTTGACGTTCCATTGATGCTCATTCTCAGAATGGGGCGGTGACCATGTTGCTGTCTCTTCTGCCTATAAAAGCTGCCAACATATTGGTTATGCATAACAGCGACCGAATCACTGTGTAATTACCGTACTTTAGTGTTAGCGATCGGTCCCGGTAATCTGCCAGCGGTCCGGGTATTGACAGGCGGTTAGGTTCAGTTCGGTTCCAGACCCGTCCAAAAAACCGAACCGCTCTGTCTTGGCGGGTTTGTAACCCAGACCGGACATAAACCCGCTGTCTTTTGGCCGGGTTTATCATACAGCAGAGCCTCACTCTTGTGAACTCAGATCTTTGGCTCCAATTAAGTATTTGAGTTGTGATCGTATCACGATATGATATATACGTAAACGATGCCGTTTTAGATGCTCATTCACCTGCCATTCTCCAATTTGTGATATGATCACTATTCGTTGAGTGGCTGCGAAACAACACCGAAAATTAGGCGTTTTTTGAAGCAACACAACGAATAGTGATCGTATCGCCAATTGGAGAATGGCAGGTGAAAGAGCATCTAAAACTGCATCTTTTACGTATATATCATATTGTGATACAATCACAACTCAAATACTTAATTGGGCGCCAAAGAGTTGAGTTTGTGAAAAAGTGGAACCGGCCAAAAAACTGCGGGTTCGGTGCAGTTTGGTTTTTTGATGTGCTAAACCCGTTGCAACGGTACCAGTTCGGTTCCAACCCCGACCCGGAACCGAACCGCCAATTTGGAACCGTTGCTAACACTACCGTACTTACAAAGCCACAAATCGTTGACACTCCATTGACGCTCATTCTCAGAATGGGGCGGTGACCATTCGCTGTCTCTTTTGCCTATAACAGCTGCCAATACATTGGTTACGCATAACAGCGACCAGATCACTGTGTAATTACCGCACTTACAAAACCACAAATCGTTGACGCTCCACTGATGCTCATTTTAATGTCTTGTCCATTCGACATCTGCTGCCATCGATAATAGTTTTCATCGTGATTTCAACTTCTTGGTAGTCTTTCTCACAGATTGAGACTTGGCCCTGTGGCAAAGCTGAGCGCAGTTACATTCTTGCACTGTTCGCTCTCACACGACTAGAATTTATGTATCTTGTCAAATGGTCCATTGCGCCTGCTATACATCTGTTTATCAACCGGTATTCACAAGGTAGTGCTCACCATTCGCCCATATTCTATCTCTAACTAAAACTCTCTGTCAAGATACATAAAGAAGGTGGTGAAACATTGACGCATTCTGTCCAACTTTTTCTTCACTCCCTTATTCCTCCTCGTTTTGATTGCATTGACTGTCATTGACACCTGTTCAGCCTGCCTTGGTGACCTCCGTGTAGGCCAAATCAATCTGGGAACATTTGGCGCAGTACTCAGATCCCGCTGTTCTGGGCATTCCTGATCCTCGATGCTCTTGTCTTGCTCTATATCAGATTCAATGTCTGCTGCGCAATCGTCTTCGCTGTCATTTGGATTATCTAAGTCCCCATTCCAGTTACGCCAATCTTCAGTGTCCGAAATGCTGACAGGTGCGCTATTCTCATCACTTTCAGCTGGATGATGGTTGATTCTTCGGATTCGGCGGACATTCAATATTTGAGTTCGGCCTCCAGGGAGGTCCTTTGCAGACCAAGGTGGTGGCAAAGGAGATCTTCCTGACAATTTGAATGCAGCTGCACAATCATGTTGAAGGAGTGACCATGATGCTCTGACAGTCGCTTACGTATCCGAACTGTATCACCCGGCAGTCATCTCTTTGTTTCGAGTGCAAGATTCTTTATGGTTACCACATAGGTTTTGGCTGCCCTGCCACATCGCCAAAATGACGTGAACCTTGGCCATTCTGTGCAATTTCCTTTCTTCGGCCTCTTTCTTCATTTCCGAGTCGTTTTCTGTGTTCGTTGCATCCAGTTGTGGGTCAGCGCCTACCAAAATCCCGTTATTGAATCAAGCAAACTGCCTTACAACAACCTGTTCGCGAAGGGTCTCGCCTGTGGTTTTTGACTGCCTCGAGCTGATAACATCTCGGCCAACGGAAAAACTGGCCTCCACTCCAACACCATGTGGTGTGATAGAGAATATGTCGCACGCGACATTGGAATGATCGGCATACTTTGAGTGCGTTTCCTCCTGTTCACGCCACCAGTTTGTTATGTCAGGTAAACAAAATGTACTGCTAATCTCCATTGGGTCAGAGTGGTAATCATTGAGATTTGGATTGATTTGCCCCCAGTTCTTTGGTGCTTCAGGTGGAAAATTCAAATAGAGCCTGGCGCCGGTCAATAGACGTGCTTCGTGATCGCTTTGTCCGGGTGTCATCTCAGCCACATTGTTAGGCGTTAAGTATTCTTCATCATCGCAGGACAAATCATATGGATCAATGGATGATTGACAGGATCCTGAAGCCGTTACAGAGGGGATAAGATTGCTGCTCGGTAAGCTCTCATGCTTATTGACCGGCACACGTCGATTCTTGGCACTGTATTCATTCTCAACATACTTCAGAAAGGCCTCTTGGTATTGGGTAGTACAGGATGTCTCATCCTGACAATTTATATCCATTCCCTTGTCCCACTTTCTAAACGATCGCAACTTCCGAAAAGGATTGGGGATATGTGCAGAAATGAGAAGCATGCCCGTTGATGGAGTCACTTTCGCGTAGTATTTCAACAGCTTCTGTCGAGCTCACTTCACAGCGAAGAACATGTCTTCCTTCCATGGAGTCTTCTTCTTAGCCAAAGCTTGCATCACGCCATCCATATGATGGAACACGTCATTATACACTTTCATAATGTGTTGCAATGTGACAGTATGCCTCTTCGACATCCACAGGGTCCAATATCGAAATGGCCCCAATACTTCTATTACATCCTTCACAATGGTCCACTCATCGTGAGTTGTGAAAAGCGGTCAGCAATCGGTGTAATTTGGATTATGCAGCCACTCGCGTGTGAATTCCCGTAAGAGTCGGTTGGTGCGCTCGAGCAACTCCAGTGTTGGGTTCCACCATGTCTTCACATCCATAATCGGTAGTACTGCGATGCGAACTTTGGCTGTTTGACAGTCAATGACTTCATTTCGACGACCAGTTGTCAGCGTAATCCATACTGCAGGCATTTTTCGCTATATGAAGGTCAATTTCTGGACTTATAAAATATCATGAAATACGCACTTTCCAAATCATCTTTGCTAAACCTGGTTTCATGGCCGACACCTTATTGATTCTAGCGTTGCCTTCTTTTCGAAGTCTTTGATTCTTCCCATTGTCTGTGCTTTCATTCTCTCCAGATTGCTGATCGCGTTCATGGGCTTCCCAAGACTTGGTGCGGCCTTTTACACTGAGACTGCTCATGAATGCACCTAAAGCCAGGTGTATGATGTGCGCCATGCAAGGTATGTGGTTGCTTAAAGCAGGCCACTGGATTGCAGAGGCCTCGAGTGTTGATTGCAGCTCGCATGTCATCGAGTAATTTGAGGAAGCATTATCAGTCGTAATACCAAGGAAATGGCTGTCGGTAAGCTCAAAACAATCATGCACATCGTTCCCATGTACGGCTAGCCTGGCTCCAGTATGTTGGCCCTTGACCTATCATCCTTCATTAGCTTTCGAAACAGGAAAAGGACAGGCGATCAACCTCATTGAAAGCGAGTTCAACTTCACGTAATGCCCAATTCAGATCCATATAGTATGCAATCACCGATGTTGTGGCTAGTTTGTTTGGTGATGTCCATCGGTCCAAAGCTAAATTGACTTTATTTCGTGACGGCAATTGCTTCTTAATTGCATCCACGGTCAGTGCATAATCCCACCGGCAAATGTTGCTAAGAGTTGTAGCGGATGGCAGCACTAGGTCATCGCGTAATGCCTTATATGACCATCGTAGCTTTAGATTTGATATAGCGTTCCATGGCATATGAGCCGAAACGAATCCGAATATGAGGTAGCAATTGCACGTGTCTTGGTGGAATTCGGAAGTGTCAGAGTCATTAGCTGCCAGTCTGGAACGTTTTGTCTGTCATTTCGGTCAATATGGATTAACCTTGATGTCAAATAGGATCTTCCTCTGCGAACTTACTATTGTGATTCCTCGACTTCCTTGCCTGTTCAGGATGGCCAACTCAGTCTCATCGACCGTCGAACTAGTCAATTCAGTAACCTCTGACTCTGTCAATTTGTTTAACTTTGCGATGTGAGCTTTCGCCAGCAGGTGTTTCCCCATTGAGCTGGTCCCTTGGTCCGATGGATGGCAAAGAACTTGATGACAAATGATACATATGATGCCAGGGCTGCCTGTCTCCTCCATTCCGCAGTGTAAATAGAATCGCCACCAAGGCGCATGTCTAGAATTATTCCAAGCAATAGGCCACTTCGAGTCTACATTCATTGATGCCCACCAAGCATTGAGGATGATTTGCAAAGCAAGGTCGCTCAATTCACGAATAAAGACAGGTTTATTGTTGGAAGAGATCATAACTTCAAGCAATGAGGTGTTCAACAGTTGTGAATCCGACATGGTGGTACGAATTAGACTGCTGGGTAATCCGACTCGAAAGACTGCCAAAGGTAACGATACAGTACAGCAAACTGTGGGTTCTGAAATATAGACTCTATAGCTACAATCAAAAAAATCAGATCTGTGAGACATAGCATGCATACTTGTGAAGATGAATACAAGGGCATATTGCAAAGACTGACTGCGTAAGACTCAATTCCGTAACAATGCGATGCAGTTCATTGCTGTGTAGCTTACTGTGCCCCCACAAAAATTGTTGACCCTCGGTGGGGACTCAATTGTAGGAGGCGGATGCGATATCGTCAGTCGCATTTATGCCCTTAAAGGCAACTGATAAGTGGATCATGGCATAATGTTGTTCCATAGCACTTAGATTATTCAAGATGCATGACCAAAAATTGTTGACGCTCGATTGACGCACATTGTTAGGAGGTGGTAGCGATATCGTCAGTAGCATTTTGGCCCATAGAGGCCGCCGCTGCATTCATTATGGGCCAACGGTGATGCACAGCGCTTTGAGTGTCCATGATGCAGGACCTAAGATTGTTGACGCTGCGTTGACGCTCGTTTTGAGGAGGTGGTAGCGATATCGTTACTATCATTTTTGCCCTTGGAGGCAGCCATTGAGTTGATTATGGGTTAACGCCGTTCCGTTGCCCTTAGATTGTCCATGATGCAAGACCAAAAATCGTTGATGCTCCTTTGACGCACATTTTTAGGAGGTGGTAGCGATATCATCACTAGCATTTTTGCCCATAAAGGCAGCTGATACATTGAATATGGGTTACAGCCAATGCACACTGCATTGAGTGTCCATGATGCATGACCAATAATCATTGACGCTCCATTGACGCTCATTTTCAGGAGGTGGTAGCGATATCGTCGCTGCCATATTTACCCATCAAGGCGGTCAACACTTCGATTATAGCTTAATATTGTTGCACAGCTGTTTGATTATCCAAGATACAAGAACAAAAATCGTTGACGCTCTATTGACGCTCATTTTGAGGCGATAGTAGCATTGTTGACGCTAGCATTTTTGGCCTTAAAGGCAGCCAATACTTTGATTATGTGACTATGCAGCCATTTGTTTGCCGGAAATGGAAGACTAAAAATTGTTGATGCGCCATTGATGCTCTACATAATGACATACTAACAGTCAGTGGATGCTCAACAATTGGATGTAAAAATGCATATTGTCGTTATTGGCAGCCAATAAATCGTTTCCATGTATAAATATTTGAATCGAAAAGCTTCCAAGCGTCTCAATATCTGAGCCACCACGAGACGCGTCATCTGAGTGATGAATGACGTTGGCCTATCACGTTCCAGCGCTTTCGGCTGGCAATTAACCGTGTATGAATCCATACACTAGTTTTCAATATATTTAGCCCAACTCCCTCACCTTTCTTCATCCAGCTCATTCTCCACGATTTGCATGACCTACCATAAGCAATCTTCAACATCTCGACCATGTGCACCAGGTCTGTGCAGAGAGTGATGCAGTTGGATGCATGATCATATGCAGCATGACGGTCGTCATTCATTCCGCTTTGCATTGCGCTTTGACCGCTGCATCTATGACTCATATGACATCACTGACTTATATTTTGTTAGTGAGTTTCGTGTGTAATTTAGTTTTAATTGTCTAACTTAACCACAACAGGCAGGACGATATCACACTCATTAGTTGTCAGTAAATGAGATTTGCAGTCTAGAACATTGGCATGGCCTATCTGACCCTTGCACATGCATAGACAAATTATCATGTCTCACAATTTGGTCACTGAAATCAAGTAAAAGCTGACACGCAGCAAAATAGGTACAGGTATTGCATGTCAAACTGATTCAGTGTCACCAATGCCAATTTGCCTATTCATTCCTCTGGCAAGGCAGGAGCCGTCACCATGTCTTCATCGGAATCCGATTTCAATATGGTAATTAGCTTGGGATGCGGTTTGCAGGGGTTACAGCTTACGGGTTCATCATGCGTTGATTGCTGAGTTGGTGACCAATCGGGCATCGGGGCAGGTGGGAGGGATGGAATGAGTTCGTGAGTCTGCAGTTTCGGTGAACCTAGCCTCATATGACTACTCCCTTGTCGAGAAGTCACTTGCGGCATTTGCATTTTTCCGAGGACGCTATTAAGAGTCTCCATAGGCACACCAAATGTTGTCGGCACAGATGATGCTGCATTGTCTGCCGGTTCAGGTTGAACGACAGCTGGAAACTTCAATTCGGTTGTCCCATACTTCTTATCCCTCTCATGGACGTAGACGGCCGTGTCTCCCTGGCCTGGTTGCATCAATTCGTCAAACCTCATCTGCTTCTGCCGCAAACGCTCCATGCGATACTGAACTGTTTTGGAGATTGTGCCCGTCACCCAGCCGGGTTCGTCATCTTCGCAAAGCTTGCCCCCCACAGGCTCTTCTTCATCATCATCCTCGTCTTCCCCATCCTCCCCATCATCAGAACTTGCAAGATTGCTCAAACCATCTCCGATGGCTTGCAACATCTTCTCACATGCCATTTCAGGCTTGGTGGTTGTCAATCCCGCCGTTCAGCATTTCTCTTATCATCCTGCTCCTGTGCAATTCCTGTCTCTGCGTCTTCAACTCGCTTTCTTGCCACAGCAGTATCTCTTTCCACATAATCCTCGATCCATTTCTCCTTCTCTTCATTGCTTAAGAAGTGAGTCTCTGGTCGTTTCCCCACCGCAAGCTTCTGTTTGGATCGCAAGCTATGCAACGCTCCAAGGGCTCGGACCCATTCTACTTCCAAGCCGCCCTTGCCTCTATTTGCTTGGTGACGTTGTTGAGTTGAGTGCTTAATCAATTTCCGTATTTGCCTGCCAGTAGTGGTGAAAGGTTCTTTTTCGGAACATTGACCATTGTATTTTGTGTTAACTTTGTTGATGGACGAGATGTTGGATGTTGCAAGATATGTACCACAGAGAGGCAAGCTGGGTCTTTTATGTCAAGGTTGGTATGCTTAATCGACTTGAACAAAGCAAAATCTGCGTTTTGACTGTCAATAGATTGGGAATAGCAATGCTAACCATACATCATGACATGATATTTAGCGTCTGTGTCATTTACGATCCCAGGGATTTCTTGAGACAAACATCAGCAGACATCCTTTCTGACGAAGAATGAACTGTTTTCATCTCAAAAAAACGAGATTTCGGCAGTCGCTAACCGTGATTTATCCCTGCAAGCAAACAGACAGCATGGGACCGACTTTTTGCAAATCGCATGACGGTTGGCAATCTGTGCAACCGGCAGCTAGGCGCGACAGGATTCATCTTGTGTAGAACGGGCAAGTTGGCTGTTACGCATGCCATTTTGACTTGATGCTAACTACATATTCATCAGCAAAATGTATTGTAGTCACTGGAAGACTCCAGGAGTGTCTGAGAGGATGTGGAGTGTAAACTGAGATGCGTCAATTTCAGGAGAGGATCAGGCTCTAGGAGGGCATTCCGGCCGGCATTCAGAGTAACTAGCATCTCCGATAACTGCTACAGGAGTACCATGGGAGTGATTGTGCTAGGTTTGGGAACACCTCGGAGCGCCGGAGAGAACTTTGGGAGCACCTGGGAGCAACTGGCAGCGCCGGCGATAAGCCTGGGAGCGCCGAAGACAAGCCTGGGAGCACCTGCGAGCGCCGGCGACAAGTCTGGGAGCACCTCAAATCACGGTAGAGCAGTCTGAGAAAAACAACCTCTTCTTTGGGAACGCTGCTGGTGCGCCTGGAAATCTTAGCTACTACATATCGATCAACGATTGTTAAAACTCACGTATTTAGGTTGTATTCTCATCTATGTATCTATATAGCTACCAATCTACACACGGTACATCTGGATTGGCTGCAGGCGGCGCTTGAGAGCAATGTGAGGTGCGGCTGCAAATTAAGATCGAGTGAACTGAGAGATATACTCCGAGGCCGCGATCGAGCGACTTTGGAGATGCACTTGGAGGCGGTAATCATGCGTATTTGGAGACACACTTGGAGGCTGTGATCAAGTGAACTTACAGATGCACTCCGAGATCGTGATCGAGGTAGTTTGGAGATGCACTTGTGGAGGCCGCAATCGAGCGAGTTTGGAGATACACTTGGAGGCCTAGATCGGGCGAGTTTGGAGATATGCACTTGGAGGCCACGATTGTGCGAACTTGTCGGATTTAATCGGGCGAGTTTGGAGATATACTTGGAGGCCGTGATCGAGCGAGAATGGAGGCCGTAATCGAGCGAGTTTGGAGATACACTTGGAGGCCGTGACTGAGCGAATTTGGAGGCCGTAATTGAGTGAGTTTGGACGAGTACTCAGAGGCCGTCGATGGACGGCGCACTGGGCGTTGATACTCTATTCATAAGTTAGTTAACTCGCAACTGTGGGAATGTTACAAGGTGACTTTACCTTTGAGCTCTCATGGAGAGCTGGCTGATAGCAGTCGATCGTGTAGGGAGGCACGCCGGAAGCTGAAGCCAAATTCAGGAGTCACCTCGTAATCATGACAATGAAGGGACGACAAACAATCTTGGGTACTCGGTGTATGCTGTACTTGGTGTATGCTGTACTCGGTGTATGTTGTACTCGGTGTATGCTTGTACTCGGTGTCAACTCATGATCATAACATGGACAGATAGCGAGGGATAACTTAGCTTTGTGTTCTGTAATGATGTTAGAGTTGTGGACGAGAAAGAGAGAGCTCGGGGATGAAGATAAGAATGATGTGGAAGATACGAGCGGATATGAGAAGTCAGGGATATGACTTGCCTGATTGGGTTGGGAAGACCTGGTTTCGGTGTAATTACACGCCGGATCAGGACTCGTACCTGCTGTATTGGGGACGGTAAATTGACTCGCACACGAAATTCTCTGAAGTCCCCGTTTTTCACGGTGATTTCCCCCATCTCCTCTCATCTCTCTCTTTCTCGTCCTCAAGTCTACTATCACCTAAGAACACGAAGTTAAGTCATTGCTCTCTATCTCTCCATGCTATGATCAAGAGTTGACACCGAGTACAGCATACAACGAGTACAGCATACACCGAGTACAGCATACACCGAGTACAGCATACACCGAGTACAGCATACACTGAGTACAGCATTCACCGAGTGAAGCATACACAGAGTACTGCATACACCGCGTACTGCATCATCCCAAGATCCACCGTCTCCCGCTCCCAGCTAGTCTCTCATCTCTTGGCAGACCATGTTAAACTCAATTCTCTACATTCCCACAATCACGGGTTAACCAATGAATGGAGTCTCAGCTCCCATCGCCCCTCCCTCCCTAACTACCGCCTCCAGATTGACCGCCTCCAAGTACTCCTCCAATCTCGCTCGATTATGGCCTCCAAGTGCATCTCCAAACTCGCTCGATCACAGCCTTCAAGTACATCCCTAAGGAGCGACGGCTGGTGTACGGAGATACAGGCGTAAAGGAGGTGGAAAGAGTGATGGGGAGTATATATTCGGCAGACCCCAGAGTAGTTAGGCATCATCTCATCATACAATGACAATACACACTCTATCTTTCGCAACTTTTGACCTCACTCGCTCTGTCCGCGATATCGTGGATCCATGCAATTGCGTGGGATCCTCAACGCCGGGTAGTATGATATCTTCTCACCCGATTCCTACCCTCCTCGAACTAGAACCGCTCTTTCTCATGAATTCCACTTGGATATCGCGAGAGGTGCGTCGGAGTGTTGATGGTGGGCTCTCTTCCTTCTAGCTCCATCGTTTCACTGCAACGGCCTCCAACTGGTGCATCTCTAAAAGGTCTCTCAATGGGCGTGGCCAGGTGCCCCTCCGATTATGCACGAGTACCATCTGCAGCCAGATTGACCGTATGTATATATAGAGAGAGACTGAAATAATGCATGCCATATTATGATGTAGCGAATCTTGTGACTGTAACAAAGATGAATATGATAAGACAAAATGCCTTGTGGTTATGTAAGAACCACTGCTGTGAGAATACGGCATCAAGTCTCCTGCAGGGTTGTGCAGCAGTCTCGGCCGCTCTCGATGTATCCCACAGAGCTGCGCACCGATCTCAGCTTCTCCCGAAGTCTCCCGCAGATCTATGCAGAGGTCTCAGGAGCTCCGAAATTCGACTATCCTAGATGGAGCACCTGAGAATGCTCTTGTAGAGTCTGAGAGCACTTCGCTTAGCTCCAGGGGGGTCTGGGAGCGTCTGGAAGTACTTAGAAGCACAGGTCAGGTCGCCCGGAGTGTCTGGGAGGATTGCGTGCGGCTTCCGGACCGAATTACATTCTGCTGATGCAAACACGCTCGACTACTGCCTGCAAGTTTGCAGAATTATAGCTTCCAAGGGCATCTTGAAACTCGCTCGATCACGATCTCGGAGTGCATCTCGAAGTTCACTCGATCACGGCCTCCAAGTGTATCGTCAAATCCGCTTGGTTACCGCCTCCAAGCACATCTCCAAACTCGCTCGATCATGTCCTCGGAGTTAATCTCTGAGTTCACTCGGTCGTCATGTTCAGGCGCACCTCCAATTGCTCTCAAGCACCGCCTGCAGCCAGTCCAGATATACTGTGTGTAGATGGGTAGCTATATTGATATATAGATGATAATACAAACTGAATACATGAGTTTTAAAAATTGTTGAACAATAAGTATTAGCTTTGATTTCCAGGCGCACCAGCAACGTTCCCAAAGAAGATGTCGTTTTTCCCGGACTGCTTTACAGTGATTCAAGGTGCTTCCTGGTCCTCCCACGCTCATCGTCAGCGCTCCCAAACTTGTCATCGGCACTCTCAGACTTGTCAATGGCACTACCAGGCTTGTTGCAGGCGCTCCCAGGTGCTCCCGGGTGCACCCAAAGTTTTCTCCGGCACTCCGAGGTGTTCTCAAACTTATCGTAATCACTCCCATGGTACTCCCGTACCAGTAATCCGAGATCCCAGTTACTCTGAAGGCCAGCCGGAATTCCCTCCTAGGGTCTGATATTCTCCTCAAATTGACCCATCTAAGTTTACACTCCACATCCTCTCAGACACTCCTGGAGGCTTCCAGAGACTAAAATACATTGTGCTGATGCTGTGGAACCATCCAACACGGCTCCCAACACACCTAGCAGTGGAAAGAGCACATGCAACTCATGGCATAGGATAGAGAATATGTCAATGTTCGCTTTGCGATGCTTTTAGCTCCACCAAAGGGAGATTTCCACTAGGAGGCTGAAGATATACACAATAGATGGTTCGAAGTATTGTGCCAAGAATCAGTGCAATACTATGATGATCCCGCCAAGAAGGCATAAACACCCTTCAAGCGGTGCAAATAAACCTTCAGACATTGCTGTAACAGTGAATATCAATGCTGAGTTTAATCTGAGTTGAATCTGATGGCAGTTAATCCCATAATTGAATGGTTTTCAAGGGATCTCGTCCCGGAGTATTGTCATGGGCAATAGTGATATAGAGTCTAGCACAGTATACACTGCACCTACCAGTATTTTCGAATCCCTCCCTGGTTGCTCAAATAGGAACCTACCTCGCCTGCCGATGCATATGCATGCAGAGGAAATTATTCCTACATTCTTAACTTCAAACATCTATATTGGACTATGCCTTCCCAAAGTCCTCACCATGACTTGATTCCGGTCGTACGAAATGTTCAGCAAAACAAAAGTCTAGGCCGTCGTGGAATTGTGAGCTTCCCCCGGCTAAGAGACACATGTCCACACCAGCTGCCGAGAGGGATTCCTCTCCGGGAGGGAGTTCCGCAGCCTCTACAATACATGGTCAGAACTTCACCCCCTCATCTTCGCTGAACAATTCTGGCATGGCAGATATCACTCACTGTGTGACATCCACCCCGTCCACTCCACTCAGCGGTCTTGAAAACCTGCCTACCCCCATCCCTAATTCATAAGCCCGCACAATCATTACAAATCCACTACACATGCGAGCTACAGCAAGGTATCAGAGACACAGGCAGTGGCAATTACAGATGCAGGCGGTGTCTACACCTCGATCAACGGTCTGCGGCAGTCGCAACTTTCCAATGATTTCGACACCCAGATGTGACGCGTCCTGTATTTGCAAAGGGCAGAGTCATGGAGCACTATATGTGGAACAGACAGCCATTGATGAGTCCAAGCAACTTGGAGATGATAAGTTATGCAACACGACTCGTTGGGAAAGCATTAGCTGAAGCCCCACACTGGCCGATATTTGAGATGTACTGGAACACCACTATGCAGCAAAACAACATTTGGTCCATAGCATTTGAGGCATGCACAAAGGAGATCTTGAAAGAGGTATGCTTACGCAACGGCCGATGTTGGATAGTACATGCTCAAACTGGTACCAGGTTCAAGCACAAGTCAACAAAGTTAAATCCCATTATATTCAATCAGCATGGGACAACATAGCAGGGCTTTATAATCTCCACCACTTTGAATCTGACGCAGAGCGTTTGGAATTCATAGATTCTCTTCTGGCAGATAATAAGTATCTTTTTCCTGTGGCGGAGCCTGTGGAAGGTGGTGTACGTGGTCTAAATTGAACTCAGAGAGTGTCGAAAGCTGCTAATAAATGGCCAGTGTCCACTTTACTTTGTGGCGGAAGCAATCGCGGGGTTTATCTACGTCAAATTTTATCATCAGGCGAATAACCGCAGTAAGTACGCTGATGGATTTTATAATTCCATGATTGATGACAAGGACGGTCATATACCCTCGCCACTGATCATGCTTACCTGCACCGCGTTGGGCCATGCTCTCCTGGAGTGGTAAAAGGACACAGGTGTTGCTCCAAAAGCTTCCAAGTCAAAGGAGAAAGCAGACAGACCTGATCGCTCGAACGACTTCAACTGCAAGACCGACAGTGGTAAGAATGCATCCTGCTGCGCTGCAACGCGTCGCAAGTTATTAACCTCGCCTTGCATTGCAGACACCTAGATATTCTTGATGAATACCTGGAACACACTACCGGAGAGCTACCAACAGAGGGTGTATAACAACACTCTTGCTACAGTCAAGCATCAGATCCAACATGCGGAGAACCCAACGCCTGCCATGGTCATCAGCACAGAAGGAGCTCATGTTGACAATGCTATTCTTCTTGACTATTTGACCACCGAGGTGGCGCTTGAGGAGCGTGAGATTGGACGCACTAATCCAGACAACCCTATAGACAACAATTGTACGGATGACAAGCTGCATTTCGGGATGCCAGGGGGCAGCGGGAATCACACAGAGGAAGGAGACGAAATCGACGAGAGTGATGCCATCGCCACATCGGCAAAATGTAAATCGGTCCGAAATCAACACGCAATCCTCCCCGACACTCCAGGCGACTTCACCAGTGCTTCTATGTACTTCTAGATGCTCCCAGGCCCCCCTGGAGCTAAGCAAAGTGCTCTCAGACTCTGCAAGAGCATACTCAGGTGCTCCTGAAAGCACCTGCAGTTATGGAGGTGCATTCAGGAAGCTTCAAGATTTGACTTATAGAATAGTCAAATTTGGGAGCACTTGAGACCTCAGCGCAGATCTGTGGGAGACTTCGAGAGAAGCTGAGACCGCGGCACAGCTCTGCGTAATACTTGGAGAGCAGCTGAGACCACTGCGCAGCTCTGCCGGAGACTTGGTGCCGTATTCTCACAGCAGTGGTTCTTACATATCCACAAGGCATTTCGTCATATCATATTCGTCTTTGTTTCAGTCACCAGATTTGCTACATCACAATGTGGCATGTATTATTTAAGTCTCTCTATATATAGACATACGGTCAATCTGGCCGCAGATGGTACTCGAGCATAATCGGAGGAGCACCTGGACACGCCCATTGAGAGAACTTAGAGATGCACCACTCGGCGGCTGTTGTGGTGAAACGATGGAGATCGATGGCAGAGAGCCCCCTATCAACACTCCGCAGCACCTCTCACGATGTCCAATTGAAATTTATGAGAACAAGCCATTGTGGTTCGAGACGCATAGGAATCGGGTGAGAAGATATGATACTACCCGGTGTTGTGGATCCAAGCAATTGAGCGGTTCTACCAAAGCTGGGACAGAGCTAGTGAGACCAAAAGTTGGGAAAGATAGAGTGTGTATTTTCATTGTATGATAAGATGAGATGGAAATGAGATGTCAATCTACTCCGGGGTCTGCGGAATGGATACTCTCCGTCACTCTGTCTACCTCCGTTACCCCTGTATCCCCGTACAACTGCTGTCGCTCCTAGAAGATGTACTGTGAGGCCCTGATTCAGTGTGTTTGGAGATGCACATGGAGACTGAGATGGAGTGAACTCAGAGATGCACTTGGAGGCCGGGATTGAGTGAGTTTGGAGATGCACTTGGAGGCTGAGATAGAGTGAACTCAGAAATGCACATGGAAGCCGGGATCGAGCGAAGTTGGAGATGCACTTGGAGACCGAGAGATGGAGTGAACTCAGAGATGCACTTGGAGGCTGTGATTGTGCGAGTTTGGAGATGCACCTGGAGGCCGAAATCGAGTGAACTCAGAGATGTAGTTGGAAGCCATAAGTGAGCATGTTGGGAGATACACTTGGAGGCCATGATCAATCAAGATTGGAGGAGTACATCAGCAAAATGTAAATCAGTCCGGAAGCCACACACAATCCTCCCAGACACTCCGGTACCCCTCACCAGTGCTTCTCAGTACTTCCAGATGCTCCCAGCCCTCCCTGGGGCTTTGGAAAGTGCTCTCAGACTCTGCAAGAGCATTCTCAGGTGCTACTGAAATCACCTGCAGTTATGGAGGTGCATTCAAGATGCTATGAGATTTGACTATTAGAATAGTCAAATTTTGGAGCCGCTGAGACCTCTGTGCAGGTCTGTGGGAGACTTCGAGAGCAGCTGAGACCTCTGCACATGCTCTGCAGGAGACATGGTGCTAAATTCTCACAGCAGTGGTTGTTAGGGTTCCATAACCACAAGGCATTTCATTTGTCATATTGGTCTTTGTCACAGTCACAAGATTGCAGGGACCAAGGGTAGCGGAGGGGAGCTCCGTCATCGACCCGGCTAGCCCGGAGGCGGAGGGGATATCAGGTCCTGTCATACTCTAGTAAGAGTGAATACAGTATGAATAAATAACAGTCACAAGATTTGCTACATCATCATATGGCATGTATTTTCTGAGTCTTTCTATATATATACATACGGAGAGACAGGGATCATGGAGATGGACCCAGCGACAGGATGTAGATATTTGGAAGACCTCGGGGTAGATAGACATCATCTCATTATATGAATTACACACTCTATCCTGAGTCCCAGCTCTTTGTCTCACACAGTCTTGCTGAGCTTTCATAGATCCACGCAATTTGTGTGGTTCCTCACACACTCTTGCCAAGTGTGCATAGATCCATGCAATTTGTGTGGTTCATCATGGACGGGTAGCCCATCAGATCCTCTCACCATCTTCCTACGTTCCTTAAGCCAGAACCACTCTTTCTCAAGAATTCCCTTCGGATGGCATGTGAGGTGCGGTGGAGTGTTGATGATGAGCTGCCTGCTTTCTATCTCCACCGTTTCACCACACCTTGATCGAATGAACACAGATATACACTCCGAGGCTGTGATCGAGCAAGTATGGACGTTTCACTCAGAGGCCATAATCGAGGGTGTTTGGAGATTCACATGGAGGCAGTGACCAAGTGAACGTAGTGATGCACCCCGAGACCGTGATTGAGCAAGTGTCGAGATGCACTTGGAGGCCGGAATCGTGCGAGTTTGGAGATACACATGCAGGCCGTAATCGAGTGAACTTAGAGATTCATTCCGAGGCTGTGATCTAGCGAGTTTGGAGATGCAGTTAGAGGCCGTATTTGTGCGAGTTTGGAGATACACTTGGAGGCTGTGATCGAGCGAGTTTGGTGATGCACTTGGAGGCTGTGATTGTGCGAACTTGGAGGCTGTGATCGAGCGAGTTTGGAGATGCACTTGGAGGCCATGACCGAGGGAGATTGGAGGAGTACTTGGAGAGGGTCAATCGGGAGGCGGTAGTTCGGGAGGGAGGCGCGATGGGAGCTGAGACTCTATTCATTGGTTAACTTGTAATTGTGGGAATGTAGAGAATTGAGTACAACATGGTCTACCGAGAGATGAGAGACTGGCTGGGAGTGGGAGACAGTCGATGATGGGATGATGCACTGGCACGCGGTGTATCCTGTACTGAGTGTATGCTGTACTCGGTGTTGACTTTTGATCATGGCATGGAGAGATAGAGACAGATCACTTAACTTTGTCTTCTTAGGTGATGGTAGAGTTGAGGACAAGAAAGAGAGAGATGAGAGGTCATGAGACAAATGATCATGAGAAACTAGAAGTTAAGAGAATTTTGTGTGCGAGTCAATGTACCATCCCTGATGTGGCAGGTACGAGTCCCGATCTGGCGTGTAATAACACCAATACGAGTTCTTCCGAACCCAATCATGAGTGTATTTACACCGATACACGCTCTTCCCAACCCAATCTGGCGTGTAATTACGCTGATACAAGGTCTTCCCAACCCAATCTGGCATGTAATTACACTGATACGAGTTCTTCCCAACCCAATCAGGTAAGTCGTACCCCTGATTTCTCATGTCTGCTCGTATCCTCCACATCGTTCTCATCTTCATCCCCCATCTCTCTCGTTCTCATGTACAACTCTACCATCATCGCAGAACACAACGTCAAGTCAACCCTCTCTATCTCTCCATGCCATGATCATGACTGGACACCGAGTGCAAGCATACACCGAGTACAGCATACACCGAGTACAGCATACACCGAGTACAGCATTCACGAAGTACAGCATACACCGTGTACAGCATCCACCCAAGATTGTTGGTCATACCTTCATTCTGATGATTACGAGTTGACATTTGAATGTAGCTTTAGCTTCCAGCATGCCTCCCTACACGATCGACCGCCATCTGCCAGCTCTCCATGAGAGCTCAAACATAAAGTCGGCTTCTCGCATTCCGACTGTTGCGAGTTAACTAACTGTTGAATACAGTCTTAACACCCAGCGCGCCGTCCGTCGACCGCCTCCAAGTAGTCGTCCAATCTCGCTCAATGACACCCTCCAAGTGTATATCCAAACTCGCTCAATCACCGCCTCCAAGTGCATCTCCAAACTCGCTCGGTTACAGCCTCCAAAGTTCACCTGATCATGTCCTCCATATGGATATATCTGAACTCACTCGGTCAGGGCCTCCAAGTGTATATCCCAACTCGCTCGATTACAGCCTCCAAAGTTCGCTTGTTACTGGCCTCCAAGTGCATATCTCCACAATCGCTTGATCACGATCTTGGAGTGCATATCTCAGTTTACTTGATCACCGCCCCCAAGTGTATCTCCGAATACACCTGATTACCGTCTCCCAGTGCATCTCCAAAGTCGCTTGATTACAGCCTCGGAGTGTATCTCTGAGTTCACTTGATCGTCATTTTCAGGCGCACCTCAAATTTCTGTCAAGCACCCCCTGCAGCCAGTGCAGATATATCATGTGTAGATGGGTAGCTATATAGATCGATAGATGAGAATACAAACTGAATATATGAGTTTTAAAAATCATTGAATGATGAGTAGTGGCTATGAATTCCAGGCGCACCAGCAGCGTTCCCAAAGAAGATGTTTTTCCCAGACTGCTCTACAGTGATTCGAGGTGCTCCCAAGCATGTCGGTGGCGCTCCCAGGTTCTCCAAGGCTTGTTGTCAGCGCTCCCAGGCTTGTCGCCGGCCCTTCCAGGTGCTCACAGATTCACCCAAAGTTCTCTCCGGCGCTCCGAGATGTTCCCAAACCTATCATAATCACTCCCATGGTACCCCTGTACCAATCATCAGAGATCCCAGTTACTCCGATGGCCGGCCGGAATGCCCTCCTACGGTCTGATACTCTCATGAACTTGATGCATCAAAGTTTACACTCCACACGCTTTCAGACACTCTTGGAGTCTTCCAGTGACTAAAATACATTTTGCTGATGTACTTGGAGGCGGTTGATCTGGAGGCAATTGATCTGCAGGCGGTCAATCGGAAGGCAGTGAATTTGGAGATAATAAATCTGGATGCAGTCAATCTGGAGGCGGTAGTTCGGGAGGCATGTGCGATGGAAGCTGAGATTCTATTTATTGGTTAGCATGTAACTGTGGGAATGTAGAGAATTGAGTACAGCACGGTCCGCTGAGACACAGGCTGGGAGCGGGAGATAGTCGATCTTGGGATGATGCAGTATGCGGTCTATGCAGTCCTCAGTGGATGCTGTACTTGGTGTATGCTGTACTCGGTGTTAACACTTGATCATGGCATGGAGAGATAGAGAGGGATGACTTAACTTCGTGTTCTTAAGTGACTGCAGAGTTGAGAGGATGAGAAGGAGAGAGATGAAAAGAGATGGGGGAAATCATCATGAGAAGCTGAGACTTAGGACAATTTCGTGTGCGAGTCAATTTACCGTCCCCGATACGGCAGGTATGAGTCCCGATCCGGCCCCTAAATACACCGATACGAGCTCTTCCCAACCCAATCAGGCACGTTGTACCCCTGATTCCTCATGTCCGCTCGTATCCTCCACATTGTCCTCATCTTCATCCCCCATCTCTCTCTTTCTCGTCCACAACTCTGCCATCATCGCAGCACACAAAGTTAAGTCATCCTTCTCGATTTCTCCATGCCATGATCATGACTTGACACCGAGTACAAGCATACACCGTGTACACCATACACCAAGTTCAGCGTCCACCCAAGATTGTTTGTCTTCCCGTCTTTCTCATGATTACCAGTTGACCCTGGAATGTAGCTCTTGCTGCGGGTGTGCCTCCCTACACGATCGACTGCCATCAGCCAGCTCGCCATGAGTGCTCAAAAGTAATGTCACCTTGTCACATTCCCCTGTTTGCGAGTCAACTAACTGATGAATATATTTTCAGCACCCGGTGCGCTATCCATCGACCGTCTCCAAGTACTCATCCAATTTCGCTCGATCACTGCCTCCAAAGTGTATCACTCAACCCCCTCGATTACATCCTTCAAGAGCATCTCTGAAGTCGCTCAATCACGGCCTCCAAGTGTATTTCCAAACTTGCTTGATTACAGCCTCCAAGTTCGCACAATCATGGCCTCCAAGTGCATCACCAAACTCGCTCAATCTCGGCCTCCATGTGTATCTCCAAACTCGCTCGATTACGGCATACAAGTTCACATGATCTTGGCCTCCAAGTCCATCTCCCAGCTCGCTCAATCATGGCCTCGGAGTGTATTGCTCAGTTCACTCGATCTGCATTTTCAGGTGCACCTCGAATTGCTCTCAAGCACCGCCTGCAGCCAGTCCAGATATACTGTGTGTAGATGGGTAGCTATATAGATAGATAGATGAGAATACAAACTGAATACAAGAGTTTTAAAAATTGTTGAACGATTCGTAGTAGCTATGATTTCCAGGCGCACCTGCAACATTCCAAAAGAAGATGTCGTTTTTCCAGTCATCTTTACAGTGATTCAAGGTGCTCCCAGGTGCTCCCAGGCTTGTCGTCGGCGCTCCCAGCAGTACCCTCGGGGCTCCGAGACTTATTGCCGGCGCTCCCAGGTGCTCCCAGGTGCACCCAAAGTTCTCTCCGGTGCTCCGAGGTGTTCTCAAACTTATCACAAACAGTCCCATTGTACTCCTGTGCCAGTCATCAGAGATCCCAGTTACTCCAAAGGCCGGCCGGAATGCCCTCCTACAGTCTGATACTCTCTGGACATTGACGCATCTTAGTTTACACTCCACATCCTCTCACGCACTCCTGGAGGCTTCCAGTGACAGAAATACATTTTGCCGATGCACCGCCAGCCGGTGACGATGGGCCGCAACTGAATTCGAGAGGTATGAGTTGGGAACCAGTGGTGTCGAAGGGTATGGGGGCGACGATGGCGACGTTGGGGATGCTGATGAGGAGGAAGAAGCATCGCAAGCCGATGATGGATCAATGCAGAATTTGGAGGACTGAGGGCATTGTACTAGAGACTGAGGGCATAGAACTAGACAGTGTGAAGATTGGACAGTATATTTCAGACCTGTAAAATACAATAATGCATCAGCAAAATGTATTTTAGTCACTGGGAGCCTCCAGGAGTGTGTGAGAGGAGGCAGAGTGTAAACTTGGAAGCGTCGAGTTCAGGAGTGAATTATACCCAAGGACGGCATTCCGGCCGGTCTTCGGAGTGACTGGGATCTCTGATGACTGGTACAGGAGCACCATGGGAGCGGTTGTGAAAAGTTTGGGAGCACCTGGGACTGTCGCCCAACCAATGCGGGAATCCCATACTAACTCTGAGAGATGCCTGGGTTCTTATGGATATTCATTCGGAGGACTGCAGGTGTTATCTGAGATTCTCCGGATGTACACGAGCAATAAGAATACCCTGCACGTATGATGCATAGATTATTGTTCATTATCAACTTCTAAATCATACTATAGTACCCAGCATCTCATTCAACACTCTATTGTTTGCATCGCTGCATTAAGGAGACCCAAAGAAAATAATGAGTGATTCAAAAATGAAAGTAGGTAAAACAGAAACATTGACTCGATTAAGCGATCGGAATGCAATCGAATATAGTCTCAATGTCATCCACTAGATCTCCCATCTCCTCAGGGCCGACAAACGCAGGAACATATGATTCATCCACGGCGTGAAGAAGCTGGAATCGCTTGTTGTATTTCTGAATGATTCGCGCCACGCGAGTATGTGAAATTGAATTCCGGTCTCATTTGCCTCGGTTTGTGATATCTAAAAGTTTGGAATTGAGGGCAGTGAGGAGTGACTCAAAATGGGGTTTGAAAAACAAATATGATGAATTCGGGGGAAAACTAGTTGCGCCACCAGGAAACGAGGAGTGCCTGTTGTGGAGTACGAGGTGGGCAAGGGGGATGCTGATGGTGATGGAGGAGCGCAGAATGAAATTGAGGGGCGAAAATCCAGCCCGGGGAGCGCCGACGAGGATTGTGCAGTGCATATCCAGCTGAGCAGCCCATCCATGCTAGGCAGCACTGAAAGGGGAGAGTGGAAACGAGTCTGGAATGAAATAGAGGCGCTCTTATTTGAGGTCGAGGAGGGGATTGAGGAGCACCCATTCTTGAGGAGAAGCATGCACAGAAAAGGCAGTAGGGAGCGCTGAATAAAATATTGAAGCGCCATTCGAGACTGAGGTGCGCCAACGGGGATTGAGGAGTGCGTCTTATAGCTGAGGAGCACCATTGGCAGAGGTATGAAGCAGCCCCACCATGTGTAATTGTGATGAGTGCAATTGCTTCTGCAGTAATTCAATCTGTCACTGTGGAAGGGCAAAATTTACCTCGATATTCATCTTGAGGAAATATACCATTAACCATCTCTCCAGTGGCATCCTCAGACAGCGCACAACAAATAGCTGCGGCCACAAGCGCCAGTGTCTGCAGTGTGAGAGGTTGAAAGAATTGCGATGTGAGAGGTTATCACCCCAAGCTATTGGCGGTGAAGGAAAACTGATGGTAGATTAAGTCAAGCACTTCCATCCGCATCAACCAGGCTATCGTATCATCGATGACCTTCGAGAGATATGCATCGTCGTGCAGGAGCTCCATAACCTGTATTCGCAGCTCAGTCTCTGATCCTAAATCCAACCGGTAACTACGTACAATAGTTCGACGAGCTCCATCTGCCAACCGCCCTCGAATGGTGCTAATCTTTAGTTTCAACTATGAATATTTTTGGGGTTTAGCATCATCATAAGTCCAATCGAGGAGCAGAAAACAGAATATACACTTACAGCTTCTCTGGGTTGCGGATCGATTTTAAGACATGGACCACCAGGCAATTGACACACTGATGGTGCACCTACCGGAGCACCTGCTAATGCCCGCTGACGATCCTGAGCATCAATGGCTAGTTGCCAAGCTTTGTCAACCATCGAGTACTTCTCATCAGAAATGATGGGCCAGGGAGTCTTTGTGAATACGATTGCCTCCATGAACCGTTTCGCTACCTCAAAAGTACCCTTTTGGTGTTGGGGAACGTTGTGATCACCACCACCACTGGGCTTTTGTTGAGGACCATTCTGGTCTCCACCAGCCTTGGGAAGCAGGAGCGCCTGTACAATGTCAGACTTGCGTGATATGTTGATGGTTGACTTTTGGCGTTTGAGCAATGGTGGTGGTATGGCCCCGGCTGGATGTCGGAGATTTGGAAGTGGAGTGCAGGCAATGACAGTATATGCACGGCTGCATTCCTTTCGCGGTGGAACCCTTGTAGTTCGTATCGTCTTATCATGGCAGGCCTGGTCTCGATGTAGGACCTCCTGCTGGTTGTCCAAATTGTCTTCTTCGATATCAGATGACAAGGTGGACTCTCCAAGGTCATGACTTTCGTTGTTGCTGATCTCCCGATCGGTTTCGTTATCATCCCGCTTCATCACAATTATAACCCGGACATTAGAAATCTCCAACACTATACTCGAATGGTGGGTGGGAAGTTCAAACATTTGATCGGCAATGAAGATTGGCTGTCTTCTGCAATGCACGTGCAAGTGCTCTCTCAAGGTGGGCTTCTTGACTCTTCTGTGAATAGCGATTCCTCACCTGGCTGGCCGTAGGTTCCATGTTGGATGAGGTGAAGTTGGGGAATGTAGACACAAGTATACAAGGGTAAATATAGTACGAAGTGTAACAGAATAACATGAGAATAGGGCGACAAGGTAACACGCGGTCGCGGAGGATGCAATTCGAGGAGTGCCGGGAAATAGTCACGCTCAGCAGGGGAGGATGCAATTCGAGGCGCGCCTGGAAAGAGTCGGGAAGACCTGTCGGCGGTTCATATATATATTCTTGATCCCCCTCCTTCATTGTGATTTGTGAAGCGGCAGGTGCACCTGATTAAAGGGATTCTTCATGCCCCCAATTCTCGAATGTTAGCACTTGTATCCAAGTACGCCATTGATGCAAGAATTGGAGCTTGGTTTAAGCGAACATACATAGAATTGAACCAGACTCACCTGAAGAACTCGAGACATTGACATGGTTGTATCAAGAACTCACTCTCAGGGCCGGGCATATGGAATACTGAGAAATGGGTTGATCATGATTGCCCCTGCATATGACTCTGCTGAAGGTAGGTCCTTATGCCTCTAGTTTGAGCATCTGAGCAGTGACCGCGTGGCACAGAATTGTTGGTGTGTTGATGAATCTTGCAGGATTTGGACAGAGGATAGAGTTGGGACCTTGGTTCATGGCAACAGTTGAAGTTACATGGGTTCAAACTGAGTTTGTTGCTGATAGTGGATAAATATGAATCTCCAAATGTGGTAAACCAGTCGGAAGGACACCCTATTTTCACAATATTTCTGTTGTTTTAGAATTCTGCAGCAAAGTTAGCGGTGGACTAGGCAATGTCATGTGCAGAACTTCACTTTCAGCGGTCTGAGTCTGCTGAATCACAATATGTATGCAGTCAGTGTAAGAGAAGAGGGAGTATTTGGGGTTAGAATGGAGAGATTCAACATACAAAAAGAACGGTAAAGGTACGATGAAGATTCAGGGGTAATTCAATCGATTCCAGTTCTCGTCAATGCCAAGATTGCTAGCGAATGGGTCATAACTAGTCACTCACATTAGGATATTGTGCATACTATCTTGTAAACACCACACCATTCAATCACAAACTCATTTTCAGTCTCAATGCTACTGTTAGCAATAGTTCCGGACTAGCGCTTCGGGTCCGGGTACGGGTCGGAACTGACACGGTTCCAAATTGGCGGTCCGGGTCGTCAATACACCTGAACCATCAATTCGGGTATGGTTTGATGGACATCACACAACCGATCTGAATTGGGTGGGTTGTCAGCGGGTTGTCCAGCGGGTCCATCTGTAGATTCATATAATGCTCTTGTTTTTGCTGTATAATAATACTATCTTATCTAAATCGCATTTTCAACATCCAACAATGACTTTTTGCATGTTTTGCACATTGCAATACTGATTATTTTGGAATCAGTATTTTTCCATGTCTGTTTTGTGTTTTTACGTTACAAGGCTGTCAATAGTTTTGTTATGAGCTCTAATATCTGCACGATACCGGATTACCCTATATGCAATACCAAAAATTGTTGAGGCTCGGGTGACGCTCTTTTCATGATGGGGTAACAAAGAAACGTTGTACTATTTTGGCCGAAAAGGCAGTCATTACTTGGCATATGAATCTGTACCACCAAGCAACATTTAGATTCACCAGAATGCAAGACCAAAAATCATTGACGCTCCATTGACGCTCATTCTTAGAATGGGGCAGTGACGGTGTCACTTCCTTTTTTGCCAATAAATGCTGGCAATACGATGGTTATGTGTATTCGCGACCAAATTGAATAGTGATTACCATACTTACATGACCAAAATTTATTGACGCTCCGTTGACACTCATTTTCAGAATGGAGCCGTGACCTTGTCGCTTTCTTTTTTGCCTATAACGGCTGCCAATATGTTGGTTAGGAGTATTCGTGACCAAATTGAATCGTAATTACTGTACTTACATGACCAAATTTTGTTGACGCTCTGTTGACGCTCATTTTCAGAATGCGGCAGTGACCGTCTCGCTTACTTTGTTGCCTACAAAGGCTGGCAATATGATGGTTATGCGAATCAGCGACCAGATTGATTTGTAATTACCGTACGTACATGACCGAAAATCAGTGACGCTCCGTTGACGCTCATTCTCAGAATGGGGCAGTGATCGTGTCACTTTCTTTTTTGCCTATAAAGGCTGCCAATACATTGGTTATGTGTATTTGCAACCGAATTGAATCGTAACTGCCTTACGTACATGACCAAAATTCATCGACGCTCCGTTGACGCTCATTTTCAGAATGGGGAATCGACTGTCTTGCTATCTGTCTTGCCTATAAAGACTGCCAACACGTTTGTTTTGAATGGCAGGGACCAAATCAATACCGAATTACCCTACTTACAAGACCAAAAATCGTTGACACTCAGTTGATGCTACTTTTCAGAATGGGGCAGTGACCGAGTTGCTATCTGTGTCGCTTATAAAGACTGCCAACACGTTTGTTTTGCATGGCAGTGACCAATTGAATATTCAATTACCTTATATACAAGACCAGAAATCGTTGACGCTCCGTTGACGCTCATTTTGATGTAATCTCTAGTCAATATCTGCTGCCATTGATAATTGTACCGATGATTATTGAAACTCATTGGATGATTTCCGGGCTGATTATGACTGGATCCTGTGGCCTTAGTAATATTCTGGCATGGGTTACTCACATTGTATTAAAAGGTATGTATCACGTTGAATAACGCATTTCGCATGCTATGCTTGTGTTCATCAACTACCATTTAGACATAACTGGTCAATATTCTCCCATCATAATTCTCTAAGTGGAATTCTCGGTCATGCAACATAAAGAACCTGCTGACAACATATTGTCCCATTCTGTCCTACTATTTTCTGTTTCCCCTGATCCTCTTTGTTTCGGTGGCATTGACCGTTACTAACCCCATTTAAATCGTTTTCTTTGACCCCCCTGTTGGCCGAATCGATCCAGGCACATTTGGAGTGGCACACACATCCCGCTGCTCAGGGCATTCCAGATCCTGGAAGCAATTGTCTTGCTCAACATCCGATTCATTGTCTGCCTCACAGTCGTCTTCGCTCTGATTTGGATTATTCAAGTCACCGATCCAATTAAGCCAATTTTCAGTATCCGAAATGCTTTCGGGTGAATTGTTGTCATCACTTTCGACTGGATGAGGGTCGATTCTCCATAATTGGCGAACATTCAGTCCGTGAGTTCGTCCTCCAGCAAGTTCCTTTGCAGACAACGCTGGTGGCAAAGGTGATCTTTCCGACAATTTAAATGCAGCCGCACCATCATGTTGAAAGAGTGACCAGGATGCTTTGACGCTTTCTTCCATATCTGAAACGTATCCTATGGCTGTCATCTGTTTGTTTTGAGCACGTGATTCCTTCTGTGTAGTACGTAGGTTTTGGCTGCCCTGCCACATCTCCAAAAAGACGTGGACCTTGGCCATTCTGAGCAATTTCCATTCCTCTGCCTCTCTCTTCAATTCCAAGTTGTTATCGGTTTCCGACCTATCCAATACAGGGTCATCGCCAGCCGATATCCCATTATCAGCGCGAGCATACTGCCTTACTACAACCTTTTCCCGAAGGGTCTCACCTGTGGTTTTTGACTGCCTCCAGCCGATAACGTCTCGTCCAAGGGAAAAACTGGCCTCCACTCCGACACCATGCGGTATGATTGGCACTATGTCGCGTGCCACATTGGAGAGATCAGGGTACTTTGAGTGCGTGTCCTCTTGCTGTCACCACCATTCCGTAATATCCGGTATCCAAAATGTACTGCTAATCTCCATCAGGTCGGAGTGGTCATCATCGAGATTTGGATTAACTTGCCCCCAGTTCTTTGGTGATTCAGGCGGCGAATTCACTTAGAGCCTGGCGGCGGTCAATAAGCATGCGGCGCGATTGCTCCGTCTGGGTGTCATTTCGGCCAAAGTTTTAGGCGTTAAGTATTCTTCATCACCACTGGACAAATCATATGAATCAAAAGATGATTGACCAGATTGAGAAGGCATTGCAGAATGGATGAAGTGATTGCTCTGTAGTTTTTCATGTTTAGTGACCGACAATCGTCTGTGTTTGGCACAGTATCCGTTCTCCACATACTTCAAAAATGCCTCTTGGTATTGGGTAGTATAAGAAGTCGCTTCTTCAGGATTGATATCCATTCTCTTGTCCCATTTCCTAAACGATAACAACTTGCGAAAAGGATCAAGAATATGTGCTGGAATGAGAAGCATACCCGTCGTTGGAGTGACTTCAGCATAGTATTCGGACAGCGTTTATCGCGCAAACTTCACAGTGAAGTATAAATCTTCCCTCCACTGAGTTTTCTTCTTATCTAAAGCTCGCAAAATGCCATCCATATGATTGAACATGTCATTATAGACGGTGATAACATGATGCAGTGTGACCATAGTATGTCTTTTCGACATCCACAGAGTCCAGTATCGGAATGGCATCAACACTTCCATGATGTACTTGACGATTGTCCATTCATCCTTGGTTGTGTAGAGTGACCGGTAATCGCTGTATTTTGGATACTTCAGCCACTCGCGCGTCAATTGTCATAATCAATAAGCTCACTCAAGCAACTCCAGTGTCAAATTCCACCATATTGTCACATCCCGAATGGGAAGGACTGCAATTCGTACTTTGGCTTTTTGACAGTCAATGAACTCGTTTCGACGACCAAGTGTCAACGTAATCAACCCAGCAAGCATTCGCTGCTATACGATGGTCAGTTTCAGAATTTTCAGAGTATCTTGAAATACTTACTTTCTGAATTATCTTGGCCAAACCTGGTTTCATAGCAGACACCTTAATGATTCTAGTGTTGCCCTCTTTTTGAAGTCTTTGACTCTTTCCAATATGTGTGCTTTCATTCTCTCCAAATTGCTGATCGCGCTCATGTGCTTCCCATGACTTTGTATAGCCTTTGACACCGAGACTACTCATGAATGCACCTAAAGCAAGCTGAATGACATGCGCCATGCATGGTATGTGGTTACTCAATGCAGGCCACTCGATTCCTGAGGCCTGAAGTGTGGATTGTAGTTCCCGAGTCATCGAGTAGTTTGAGGAGGCGTTATCAGTTGTAATGCCTAGCACGCGGCCGTCAGTAAGCTCAAAGCAATCTAGAACTTCCTTCAAATGTGTGGCTAGCCTTCCTCCAGCATGTTGACCCTCGACCTATTATCATGAATTAGCTGTTGAAATAGGAAAAGAACAGGCTATTGACCTCATCGAAAGCCAGTTGCACTTCCCGCATTGCCCAATTGCGATCCATATAATATGCAATGACCGACGTTATTGCTAATCTGTTTGTTGATGTCCACCCATCCAAAGCTAAGCTAACTTTATTTCTTGTTGGCAACTGCTTCTCAATTGCATCCACAGTCAGTGAGTATTCCCTCTGACAAATGTTGCTAAGGGTGCTCGCTGACAGTAGCACCAGCTCGCTGTGTAATGCATTATATGACCACCGTAGCTCAAGGTGTGATATAGCGTTCCATGGTATATGAGCCGAAACAAATCCTAACATCAGGTAGCAATTCCAAGTGTCTTGGTGAAATTCGGCAATTACAATGTCCTTAGCTGCTACTTTGGAGCGTTTTGTCTGCTAATACAGTCAATATAGCTTAGAAGTCAATGTCACCAATGAATTTCTCTTGTGAACTTATTATTGTAATCCCACGACTTCCTTCCCTCCTCAACATGGCCAGTGCTGCTTGATTGACCATTGAGCTAGTCAATTCAGTAACCTCCGACTCTGTTAATTCTTTCAATTTTGCGATGTGCGCTTTTGCCAGCAAGTGTTTGCCCATTGAGCTGGTCCCATGTTCTGATGGATGGCGGAGAACTTGATGACAAACGATACATATGATGCCAGGGCTGCCGGTTTCCTCAATTCCGCATTGCAAATGGAACCGCCATGAAGGCGCATGTCTAGAATTCTTCCAAGCAATAGAACACTTCGAGCCAACATTCATAGAAGCCCACCCAGCGTCGAATATGATTAGTAGTGTAAGGTTGTTCAAATCACGAATAAAGACACATTCATTTTTGGAAGATATTATTACCTCTAGCAACAAGGTATTCAAAGATTGTGAATCCGACATGGCGGTAGGAATTGGATGGCTGGGTAATTGGAATTGAAAGGATGTCAATAGGTACGGTATTGTCGAGAAGATTGCTGGTTCTTATATATTGACTCTAGAGCTATGAGCAACAAAGAAGTAAGCCCTGTGAGACATTGCATGCATAGTTGTGTAGTGGTATACAACGACCTATAGGAAAGACTTACCGTTAGTAATTCAATTTCAGTACAACACAATGCAGTATGTTGCTGTGTAGGTTAGTGCGCCAGCACAAAAACTGTTGACGCTCCATTGACGCTCATTTGTAGGAGGCAGTAGTGATATCGTCGCTAGTATTTTTGCCTATAATGGCGGCCATTACTTCTATTATGGATTAAAGCCGACGCAAAGCCTTTTGATTATGCAAGATGCATGACCAAAAATCGTTGATGCTCCGTTGACGCTCAATTTTAGCGGATTGTTGCGATGTCCTCTCTAGCATTGTTGCGTTCAAAGGCGGCCGATACATGCGATGTAGGTCGATGTCGTTGCGCCGCCCCTGGATGATTCCACATTCAAGAACAAAAATTGTTGACGCTCCGTTGACGCTCAATTTTAGGAGATAGTCGTGATGTCGTCCCTGGCTGATTTGCCTTCAATGGCGACCAATACTCTGATTATGAGTGAGAGTAATTGCCCAGCGTTTGGATTATCCAAGATGCAAGACAAACAATTGTTGACGCTCCATTAACGCTCATTTCTAGGGTATGGCAACCAGTGTGTCACTTTTTCTTTTAAACAGAAAAACGTCCAATACATTCACTTTGTCAGGATGTGACTATGTAGCTGTTTGATTGCAGAATGTGAAAGACTATGAATCATGGACGCTCCGTTGACGCTCACATTACACACAGCCTAACTGTTATTGTATGCTTAATCATTGTAGTCCAAGCGTATATTGGAATTATCGACAACCAATCTTTCTTTTCTACGTATTATATTTTGCATCCTGATGTTTTGTCACCCCTCACTATCTGATTCACTACTCCATGCGTGATATGAGCGATAAATGATGTACCCATATCACATTCCAGCGCTTTCGGCCGGCAATTAGCAGCATGCTCACCCCGCCACTAATTTTTGATTAATATCGCCTGACTGTCCCACAATTCCTGATCCACCTCCTTTTCCTCGATTTCCATGACCTACCATAAGCAATTTTCAAAATCTCGACCACGTGGACCAAGGCTAAGCAGAGAGTTGTGCATTGGAATGCATGGATGAATGCATACAGGTTTGTATTGCACTTTGACCGCTCCTTCTATGACTCGTATGACATCACTTACTTAAAAGTTGTTGGTAAATTTTGTCACTGAATATGGTTTTTGCTTTCGCACTTATCAGTAACAGGAAAGATGATAACCGGCTCATTGGTCGTCTTGTTGCGTGATTAGGAGTTTACCACGTTATAATGGTGCGTACGACCCTTGCACATGCACAGATGAATTTTCATGTCTCACAATTTGGTCACTGAAATCAAGACAAAGCTGACACGTAGCAAAATAGAAACGCAAATTGCTTTTCACAGCTCTACATCATCAAAAATTTCAATTTGGCTATCTATTCCTCCGCAGGTGCAGGAGCTGTCACCATTTCATCGTCCGAATCTGATTTCAATATGGTAATTAGCTCGGGATGCAATATGCAGTAGTTGGCGCTGACTGGTTGAACTGGAGTCGCAAACATAATCAGTGACGAATTGGAATCCGTGCCGGGCGGGAGAGAAGATATTCGTTCGGGCGACTTTGGTTTCCCAGAGCCTACTCTCATATGGCTACTTCCTGGTCGAGAAGTACATTGCGGCATTCGCTATATTCCGGGGACGATATCAAGTGTCCCGAATAGCTCTCCAAATGTTATCCGGGGAGGTTTCGCTGCAACATGATCCTTTTGGGACTCACGGAGCACTGGAATGTTCAATCCGGACGTTCCATACCTCGTATCTCTTTCGCGGAAGTGGTCGGTTGCATCCCCCCATCGCGGTTGTGTCAATTCGTCAAGCTTCATCCGCCTCTGCCAAAACCTCTCCATGGGGCGTTTTACTGTTTTGGAGATCGTTCCCGTCACCCAGCCGGGTTCGTCATCTTCGCTCATCATGCCCTGCTCTGGATCGTCGTCTTCTTCCTCATCTTCCGCATCCCCCTGATCGTAGGAACTTGCAAGATCGCTCAGACTGTCTCCGATAGCATTCAGCATCTCTTCAAATGTCTTTTCAGGCTCTCTTGTGGTCAATCCCGCCTTTTGAACATTGCTCATATCTTCTTGCTTCTGCTTAATCGCTGTCTCTGCATCTTCAACTCGCTTTCTTGCCACCACAGTCTCTCTCTCCACATAATCCTCTATCCATTGCTCTTTCTCTTCATTCCGCAAAAATTGTGTTTCTCGTTTTTTCTCCGCCGCGTGCTTCTTTTTGGATTGCAAGCTATGCAATCCTCCAAGGGCTCGGACCCTTTCTACCTCCAACCCGCTCATCCCAGCATTCGCTTGATGATGTCACCGTGTGAAATGCTTCATCGATTTGCCGTATTTGCCCGCCGGGAGACGAGTAATGATCTTTTTTGGAGCATTGACCATTGTATTTCGTGTTGACTGTTATTGGGAGAGATGTTGGATGTTGCAAGATATGGACCATATGGAGGCAAGCTGTGTCTTTTATGTCAAGGTTGGTACACTTGATCAACTCGAACAAAGCAAATTCTGTGTTTTGACCGTCACTAAATTCGGAATAGTCATGTTAACCGCACATCATGATTCGATGTAAGGACGCGTACGCCAGCATCTGCCGATATAAGGATACGGTTCCACACGTGGATCAGAGTGATCTCAAAAGTAGGTTCAAATAGTTAGATTCTCAATAGTGATCTAAGATCCGTGGCGAGGTCTAAGTAAGGTTGTGTTTACCCGGCCTATGACGTGACCGCTGCAACCCTAGCCACTAGTACAAGACCTCCGCCGTTAGACTCGAGTTTTAGTGTCAGTTTCATGTACGATCCCGGCAATGTCTTGAGACAAACATCACCAGACATCCTTTACATTGAAGAATATCCTGTTTATAGGTAACATTAATGAAATTTCGGCTGTCGTGAACTTCAATTGATCCCTGTCAGCAAACATACAACATCAGACCGACTCTCTGCAAATCGCTGGACTGTTGGAAACCCCTGCAACCTGCAGCTATATGCAGGCGGATTCATCATGAGTAGAACGTGCAAGTTGGCGGTAGGTCAGTCTACTTTGACTTGAAGCTAACTATATATTCCTCAGAACTTCTCACTTCTTTTGGTTATCATCTTCCTCTCCTTTTCCACACCAGCAAGTCGTGGCTACACTAACACCTCAGACAGGCAAGAACGGATCTGAATCGAGCGAAACAATGGGCGCTTCATCTAATGTGTCACTTGAAGATACACAGCAACAATGTAGACACCAGTTAGTCCACCGCAAAGCTGCCAATGTAGCCACCAAAAACATGACCCAGGATGCACATTTGAAAATCGTCCGTAAAACTGGAAGCAGCACGAACAAGAAGCACCACGCAATTGGATGTTAGTATGTCCATATCATGGTGTACGGCCGTCAATTGATTGAATAATGAACAGCCAGTATACCAAGGGAGCTATGTGACCAATATCTCACTGCCCATAACAGGAAACCTCCATGCTCGATGTATGCCTTTGGCCGCACAGTACGGGAAATTGATCATCACAATGTTGTCAGCTCTGGCATTTTCGCAGACAAATTTGGTGATAAGCTTCGCCGGGAATGGACAAAAAAGACTTTAAACACCTTAGAGGAGGCTACAGAAGCGAATATGGTAGAGGTAATCGCCGATTCTCACATTCAGAAGCAGCAACTAATATCTTGTAGGTTTTCAACATGTCTGCTACTATGGCAAGCCAAGGAGGTCGGGTACAGCTAGAACAGTCAGACATGCGCCTTGCCATGAATATGGTGAAAATGGCCAAAGGAGGGTTTTCACACGCTGCGATAGAGGAAACGCAACACCTGATCAAGAAACCTCACCCAGAAGTCCGGGAAGAGAAGAAGCGGGGTGTTGAGTTTCCTGGGCATAGAAAGGTGAAAGCTGCGATAGAATGACACCCGGCGATGGTTTATGACAATCAAACTGACGGCTGCCTTCCTTGCCGAAATGGCACCGCAAAGAATTCACGGACACGCTGGAGGCGCAAAGGCACGGGCACACCTCCCCAGGTCCGACGCAAACAGCCGACACCAGAACTAACGCCACCTCCACCCGGAACACCACCGGCGCCATCTGGTGACAAAAATCCTGCACAAAGTTCCAAAATCCGAAATCTGCCCACCAGATATGAATATAACCGTACTCACCTTCCCGGCACTCAATTTTTCAATCATGATACATAGGCCGAGGATAGCGAGCACGATGAAGATTTTATTCCAGAATTGTGGAATGATGAAGGAACATCCACTGGTTAGTACACTATCTGCTGCAAGGTAATACAGCTAACATCCATTTTGCAGACAACAGCAGCCAATTCAGTGGAACTGCCAGTGAAAACAAACATGGATCGTAAGGAACGTAATTTTCGAGTGTAGTATTATCTACAATTACCAGACACTTTATAGCATGTTTTACAGGATTTATTTATATGTATTATTAAAGAACAATGAAGTGATAAAGAAGATAGTACCTGAAGAAGACAGAAAGGCTGTCAAAATATTGTTAATGATATATTCCACCAAATGAAATGATGGTATATTGTGGATATGCCCATGGCAAAATGAGCATCAATGGAGCGTCAACAATTTTTGGTACTGTATGTTGGGTAATAAAAACGCAATTTGGTAGTGAATATACATAATGGAAGTGTTGGCATTCTTTATAGGGAAAAGAGAACACAAAACGCTCCCTGCCTCATCTTGAAACTGAGCGTCAACGGAGCATCAACAATTTTTGGTCCAGTAAGTTGTGTAATAAAAACGCAACTTGTTAGTGAATACACAGAATCGAATTATTGGCATCCTTTATAGGCAAAAGACAAAGCAACACGCTCCCTGCCCCATCTTGAGAATGAGCATCAATGGAGGGTCAATGATTTTTGGACTTGCATCTCGGGTAATCTAAATGGCTCTTGATCGCAGACACATATAAATGAGGAATTGGCAACCATGATAGGCAGATAAGCAAGAGATATTCGCGCGACAGCCTCCCAGGCAGTCACAACTCGTTTCATTTACAATGCTGCAACCAAGAGTTCATGAGGGTTTTATCCTATAGAAACAGTCAAAACATAGTATACAGACAATAACGGCCACATCACACTTTGATTGCCCATGATGAAACGCCAAATATCGTTAACGCTTGGTTGACGCTCATTTTCACAATGGGGCCGGGAGCGTGCGGCTTTTTTTCTTGCCAACAAAGGCAGCCAGTATGTCGATTATGGATAGCAATGACCAAATCACATTTTATTTACTTGACTTACAAGACCTAAAATTGTTGATGCTCTGTTGACGCTCAGTTTTAGAATTGGGCTGGAAAGGTGTCTCTCCTCTTTTTGAGTATAAAGGCAGTCAATACATCTCAAATAGTCAATAATATACCAAACTCAATATTTTGCAATTAACAGTAGGATATCTGAATACGACCATAAATAGAAAAACCCGAAATGCAGAACTGGACATTGGAACCAACGGGTCTAGCCAAACAAGGGAAAACCCGCGGGTTGAGGGGTATGGCTCCGGGTTTGCCCCGCCATGACTCAGCAGGTCGGGTTTCTGGACGGGTCTGGAACCGAGCCAACCCATTCTTGCGGGCCAAACCTGGACCGCTGGCGGGTTGCCCGGACCCGTTGCAAACACTACTCAATGCTACAATGTTGACTTAACATCAATATTGGGGTTCAAACCACTGCATAAGAATGATATGAATGCGTCATGAGGCTTCATCTGAGAGTGGAAAGATGAATAACAGCATGCAGTTCCGGCCAATTGAGGTTCAGCGAGCATTGAGTCAGCATGCAGGATACAATCTCATATAATGGCTGGGATTGCAGGCTCGCCGTACTTTGACAATTACTTGTACTCTCAGAAACTGCCTTGTCTTAACTAGAGCTTTGGTCACAATTTGTTCTTCATGCACTCCTGGGATTGGGCGTGGGCGGAAACCAGATATTGTCTGTTTATCATTTGTCACGAACTTCAGGCGTTCAAGACAAGTGCTGGGCGGAAGCTTGCTGGTCACTGATTGAGCGGCTGGGCAGAGACTGCAATTCAGATTCTATCTCTTCGAGCTCACTTGATGGAAATTGGTTCACACAATCTATTTTAAGATACAGTTTTTTGGTGGCCCAAACATTCAAGTTAGTCAAAATGTAGTTAAGTCTGCATTAGAAGCCTTGTGAATTTAACCATATTCGAGGAAGTATGGTATACAAGGGAGCGGGAGTTCCCGTTCATGTGCAGAATTGCTGAGCAGAAGCTGTCTTTTGAGGTTCACTCTCTCAAGCCGCAGCTCGATTATGGAGCCCAAACAACAGAAGATATTTTAGGATCTGGGAAATGTATAGGTCCGAACATACTGCTTAGTCAAAATCCAGTTAAGTGTGAAAACTTCTCGTCTAGGGCTGTGCATCCACGGTAAGCGTGTGGTGGACACCTTCCTTCAACGGATAGGTTGACATGGAGCATGGCATTTTTGGCATTTACGCGGCAGCCTTCACATACCGATCAAGCATAGATTCAGATATTTGCTTAGGCTGAGTGGGATGAGCCGCGCCTGCACCTAAAAGTTTTGTGTCTGAAAGATGACTCGCTGTGTGAGCTGGCAGGCACAGATTCAAAGCATTCAGGAAGGAAGAAAATATGCTCCGAATGGAGCAAAATGAATCGTTCAGAGGTGTGCCTGGGAGTGGGAGCATATGTTAATAATGGGTGGCTGCTGGTGAAAATTGGCCGTTAAATGGCATATGCATGCGGTGTCAAATCTGAGACCATCAAACTCGACAGGATAGTGCCTTTAAGGTGAGCCTGAACTTCATTCCTGAGCGAGGAAATGCTCGGCGGAATTCTTCCGGTAGGCCTGGAATACGCGAACCGTGTCTCAGGATACGATACATCAACTCAATATCGCTTAGACAGTCTTCCTATCCCTGGACGATTTGAGATATTCTGTGTTCGATCTGTCTCAGGGGAGTCAAGACGTTGACAGCAATTCTCTTGTACAATTGACTGAACATCATTCAATATGGTGGATTCATTGAATATCCTGAATTCATTCGTGATTGTAGTATCCGGTGCGCCTCAAATTGACACATATCTAATAATTTGAATCAAACTTGGAGATTCAGGCGCACCTGACAACACGGATCTCCTTCGCAGATATCGTTATCACAATTCCACACGAACAATTTTGATCAAGATGTGCAGCCTCGACAGATTCTCACAAGAGAATATATGGCACTGCGGAATTTGAATTAGTCCACCATCAAATTGGCGCACCTGCTTTTCATCACATATTGGTTTATCCAATTCAGGCTATGATGCTGTTTACCAGATGTCTCTTATCCATTGACTTCATCTCATATTGATCACAATAATCATCTAACATGAAATGGAATCAAACTCTAACCAATACTCCCCGACTCCTCAATTGCGCCTTATTGTCCATACCATTTGCCTCTGTTGCATCCGTTGGTGAGATAGTGTTGGTTGAATGTTTAAAGAGTCGTACCTTGATTTCACTGCCCTGATCATGATCGCTCATCCTCACCATCTGACGGCACGAAGTCTCCTTGCTCTGTACGCCGCTTCGTATGGTCCTGACGACACTCCAGGATCCGGTATATCATAGCATCATGATGGTCAGTCGGTTCATCAGACCATGCAGCACTCTCATTTGAGCCACTCCAGAGAGCTGGTGGAGATCTCTCACTCTGTTATCATAACCATTGGGTGCAGTGTTCAATAGCCATGTGTGTGGAACTCTGTTTTGCCCAAGTCAGACAACTCGTGCAAATGCCTGCCGCAGCTCATTCAACACCCAGAGCTTCTGAGTCATTACCGCATGGTTTGCTGCTGTGAGATTTAGGCCTGTCCCACCCACTTTGGGTGTAGTTACGAATACACTGGGATTTGGCAAATCTTGCAATTTGAGCTGCATTTCGGTGCGCTCATCATTGCCCATTTCTGCATACCGGTTGAAAATATCCAGATGATCTGCAAAGAACTTCGTGAGCCACCACTTCACATGACGAACATGGCCTGGCTGAGGACAACATAGCACTGCCATTTGAGGAGGTGGTGCATCAGGGAAGGAGCATTTATTACTTTCGGGTTCGTGCAGGAGCGCCTCTTTGATGCTTCGTTCTCATCAGGTTTGGGATACTCCACAGGTTCTTTGACAAGCATTGGCAGCAATGTCTCTCTTAGACATCGGAAAATCTGAGAATCCACCCAAGTATCGAGTGGCCATTCATTGTACCATTGTCCTGAAACGTCATTCCGATCCTCGGTGTCTCCCAATCCCAATGAGAAACATGCCAGCTGCCAACTATGTACCCTCCACGCTCCTGAAGCACCCCGTGAAGTGTATCTCTCCACAAGGGTCTTGAGTTTGGCTTGCTCGTCCTCAGTCCATTCGAGATCAACAAGATGTGCATTCTCCCTCGGTATCCGAACCAGGGGTTTCCCATTAACGAGTTTCGACTCTGACCACCTCCTTATCATGCAGGGCTTTGCAATTTGGATCATCCAGTGTGCCATATCCTGTTGAGTGTCCTGGTGCTCAGTCCGGATGGCATGCATCTAACTCTTAACAGCGGAATACAGTGCATCGGCACCGTGCATTTCCATCACAGTCGTATCCTCTGCATCTTCCGGCACACCTGAAAACAGCCACATCGCCTGATAACACCAGTCATCGACTGAATGCAATCCCAGCGTTGGAGGGGCTTGAAGTTTGAATCCGGTTCACGCATTGGTCGCAATTCGCTAGCCCACACTATTTTTTGTCTTGTACCTTTGAGACTCATCGAAAATCCCAAAACTTCATGTACAGTGTGAGAGCTGGCCATTGCTTGATGGTTTCGCTCTAGATGTCAATGTATCATACAACACATGGTGGATATTCCATCGGTTTTCCGGCGCATCAATACTGTTGTTCAGATCCTCGTAGGTGAGACTAACATTTATGGCGTGCAACAAGTTGACCAGTTTGAAATCGGTTCCATGTGTCATCTCGTCGATGACAGTCTTGAAGGTCTCTGCCACTCTGGGCATTGTGACCACCAGGATCAGTTGATGGGCTGATATCAGTGCTGGATGCCCGTGAGGTGGTGTTATCCGTATCTCCATCAGGTGGCGGGTCACCGAATGCAATCTCTGGAGCGGATACCACTCCCGTTCTTCACCGACAATTCCAGTAAAGTCGTTGTGCGCCAAAATCACCCACTCTTCAAGGGTATTCCCCTATAAAATGGACAGTGGCAACCCCATTACAACTTTCTCAGTCACCAATTTGCAAAGCATTGCCGCTGCAACCAAGGTGAAAGTCTTTCCAGGACCCATTTCATCCGCCACCTGTGCTCCTGGCATATCATCATCCCAAACCCATCTCCTCACAATGAACCAGATGGCCCACACCTGGCACGCCAGACACTTAGTTCCAGGCAGGCCTGGAATTGAATATTTGTGGCCTGGAACACGGTAATCTGGTGATTGGCGAATAGGATGGGCATTCAGCAGCCTGACCGCCTCATCAAGACACTCGTGTTCAAATTTGTTGTTGATTGTGATGAGAACCATGCTCAACACTGAACTGGTATTATGTGGATCAAGGACCTCCTTGCCATCCACTTGGTCCTGAACCTCTCTTGAACCTTGGTCGGTCCTCTTTTCGTCCTCGATGATCTCATTCAGTTGCTCCGAGGTCAGTTGGGAGGCTGGGCTTATACTCCAGCGCTCCTGAAATTCATCGCGATGTTACGTATTTCAGAGACAAGCATTTGGACCCAATACTATGTGGTATATAATCAATTCTATTCACTCAATCGGAACTTACATTAATAGTATCAATCTCTTTCCCACCTGTCTCCTGATCCACCACTCTTGCAGTTTCATGGGATTGCTCTGAAGTCTAAGTATACTGATTAGCAGTGGGCATAACTTACCGTTACAAGGCTGGCAGGGATTATCTTGGCCGTTTTCATTACATGCTCGGCAATATCCTTCCCTGTAGCTGCCTCCATTTCTACCAAAAATTGTTGCACATCGTGTCCCAGTTTCAACTTGAAGGTATTTGAAAGGGAACTGTTGTATGGAATCTGACCATATAGAGGGTCATTCATCATTTGCCCCGGATCGTATAATCCCATATACTCTTCGTCCAATTCTTCTGCGTCAAGAGGCTGCATGTGTTTATTGCAGTCAGACAGTATGGTTCTTTCGGGCCACAATTTTTTTCGATGAAATCAATCAGCTCCTCCCAGTGCCTCACATCTGTGTACCAGGCTTGGCGTTGGATGTTGGGAGTCAGGTCATTGTTGCCATTTGGCACTCGACGAATGACAACCAGGAAAGTGGTATTTGGCAACTCCGGGGAGTTACCTCTCGCATTTTTGACCGTGCGCTCTCCCGAATCCATTGCCGGTCGCTTGTTGCCTCACCTTCCCTTCTCCCTTGCCTCCCAAACCTTGCTTGCACAATTGTTCAAAAACATCTCAACCCATTGTCGCCGAATCCATTCAGCATTATCAAAGTTTTCCAAGGGCAGCCACTTCTCGAAAGTCTCCAAAAAATCAGCAACCGCCGTCTCCCAGTTTAGGGGTCCATCTCGCTGCTGTTTCAAATAATTCTGTCCCGGGATAATGGACCAATGCTTCTTCTCGAGAAACCCAGCCACCCATACTTTCTTCCACTTGTTGAATGCACTAAAGTTGAGCTGCCCCATTCTTTTGGTAAATTGCTTCAGGGAGAATTCCATTTGCTTCAAGCTGATTGGAGCATTGCCTTCAGCCCTGCCGAAGTCTGACGAATGGTCGCTCTCATCATCTGCATCGAATTTGTCATATGAAATATCTGGTAATGGGGGCAAATTTGCAATCCCTGCAACATCTGCCTTGCGTGGTTCCACAGCGGATTGAAATCATTTCCATCGGAGGCTAATGGGGGGTCTTCCAGGTGCTCCGGGAAGTTGTCCAGATGGAGTAGAGGCGGAAGAGTTTGGCCTAATGACTTGAATGTTTCTAGGCAGTGCTGGGGGCACTCGAGGTGCGCCTGGAGATGACGGCCCCTGTCCGGTGAATTGCTGAGGTGGGAACATTTGAGGTCCACCATTACCTCCTTGGGGGAAATCGTATCCTTGCCATGGTGGCCGATAACTCGGATATCCTTGGTTTGCACCAGAGCTTGGTTGTGAGCTTGGTGTCATGTTGAATGGGGCTGGGTGGTAGATCTGGGGAGCGCCTGGAAATAGAGGCTGTGAAGGCGGGTAACTATACCCCGGTGGTTGAAGAATGTGATTCGTGGGTTGCCCGAATTGAGTGTCTTTGTTCGGTGTATTTCCAGCATTATCATCTGATGCTCCCACATTGCCATCTGGGGGTTGATGTGAGCCAAATGGGCCACCCGGTGGAGCAATATTGGTTGTCTTTGGTGGAGATCCGTTCTTCGACATCGTATGTGAACCAACCATGGTCATAATTGAATTATCAATTCAATTGGTGATTTCAAATGGAGCGGAGTATAGTTGAGATTATTGAAGGTAGCCATGACCTTCGGCGGAATGAAGGCCTCTTATATCCATTGTATTTGTCACAAACTGTGGTGTTTCACTCCACCTTTGATACCATGAAATCCGGCTGAGAAAAAGAAATCATAACACACATGTCCTTCCAGTCTTTGTTATATGCTCGAATTCGTATACTAGAATCTTGCATAGATGCTCACCGTTGTTCTGTTCATAACTGTAAAGTTTATAGAAGGCATCAGCGACAACGCGAGTTTCCGTCTAAAACACCTGGGTGTTCCGGACGGCTCTGATGGCTCTGACAGAACCTCGTACCATCTGACGGAGAATTACACGCTGCCTGTCACTCAGGCGACGGGTTGCGTTGCATAGCATCAGCAATGTGTATTTTAGTCACTGGTCTGAGAGGATGTGGTGTGTAAACTTAGATGGGTCAATTTCAGGAGTACCAGACCCTAGGAGGGCATTCCTGCCGGCCTTCAGAGTAACAGGGAGCGCCAGCGACAAGCCTGGGAGCGCCGACGACATGCCTGGCAGCACCTGGGATCGCCGGCGACATGTCTGGGAGCACCTCGAATCACAGTCATGTATTCAGTTTGTATTCTCATCTATGTATCTATGTATCTATGTATCTATATAGCGAACCATCTACACACGCTATATCTGGACTGGTTGCAGGCAGTGCTTGAGAGCAATTCGAGGTGCGCCTGAAAATGACGATCGAGTGAACGCAGAGATATACTCCGAGGCCGTGATCGAGCGAGTTTGGAGATGCACTTGGAGGCCATGCTCGTGCGAACTTGCAGGCCGTAATCGAGCCAGTTTGGAGAGACACTTGGAGGCCGTGACCGAGCGAGTTTGGAGATGCACTTGGAGGCAATGCTGGTGCGAACTTGCCGGCCGTGATCAAGCGAGTTTGGACATACACTTGGAGGCCGTGATCAAGCGAGTTTACAGATGCACTTGGAGATTGAGATCGAGTGAAATCAGAGATGCACATGGAGGCCGGGATCGAGCTAGTGTGGAGATGCATTTAGAGACCGAGATCGAGTGAACTCGGAGATGCACTTGGGGGCCGTAATCGAGCGAGTGTGAAGGTGCACTTGGAGGCCGTGATTGTGCGAACTTGCATGCCGTAATCGAGCGAGTCTGGAGATACACTTGGAGGCCGTGATTGAGCGAGTTTGGTGATCCACTTGAAGGCCGTGATCGAGCGAGATTGGACAAGTACTTGGAGGCGGTCGATGGACGGCGCACCAGGTGATGAGACTCTATTTATCAGTTAGTTATCACGCAACCGTGGGAATGTGACAATGTGACTTTACCTTTGAGCTCTCATGGAGAGCTTGCTGATGGCGGTCGATCGTGTTGGGAGGTAAGCCGGAAGCTGAAGCTACATTCAGTGGTCAACTCGTAATCATGTGAATGAAGGGATGACAAACAATCTTGGGTGGATGCTGTACTCGGTGTCAACTCATGATCATGTCATGGAGAGATATCGAGGGATAACATAACTTTGTGTTCTGCGATGATGGTTGAGTTGTGGACAAGAAAGAGAGATGGAGGATGAAGATGGGAGCGATATGGAGGATACAAGCGGACATGAGAAATCAGGGGTACGACTTGCCTGATTGGGTTGGGAAGACCTCGTATCGGTGTGAGTTCGCGCCGGATCGGGACACATAACTGCCGTATCGGGGATGGTCAATTGACTCGCACACGAAATTCTCTCAAGTCCCAGCTTCTCATGATGATTTCGCCCTTCTCCTCTGATTCCTCTCTTTCTTGTGCTCAACTCTACCATCACCTAAGAACACAAAGTTAAGTCATTCCTCTCTATCTCTCCATGCCATAATGATGAGTTAACACAGAGTACAGCATACACCAGCTACAGCATCATCCCAAGATCGACAGTCTCCCGCTCCCAGCCAGTTTCTCATCTCTCGGCGGATGTTGTACTCAACTCTCCACATTCCCACAAGTACAAGTTAACCAATGAATAGAGTCTCCGCTGCCATCGCGCGTCCCTCCAAATCGACCGCCTCCAAGTACTCCTCCAATCTCGCTCGATCATAGCCTGCAAGTGCATCTCCAAACTCGCTCGATCACAGCCTCCAAGTGTATCTCCAGACTCGCTCGATTACGGCCTGCAAGTGTGTCTCCGAACTGGTTCGATTACGGCCTCCAAGTTCGCATGAGCATGGCCCCCAAGTGCATCTCCAAACTCGCTCGTTCACAGCCTCGAAGTGCATCTCAGAGTTCACTCGATCCCAGTCTCCAAGTGCATATCCGAAGATGATGGGGTAACGGAGGTGGACAGAGTGACGGGGAGTATATATCAGGCAGACCCCGGAGTAGATAGATATCATCTCATTTCCATCTCATCTTATCATATAATGAAAATTCACACTCTATCTTTCCCAACTTCTGGTCTCACTCGCTCTGTCCGAGATTTCCTGGATCCGCGCAATTGCGTGGATCCTCACGGCCGGGTAGTATCATATCTTCTCACCTTCCTACGCTGCACGAGCTTAATGAAGAAGGAACGCGAGGAGAGATTTTCTCAGCGTCACCCATCGCAATCCCAATACAAACGTGTACCCAATGAACCCATTCAGACGTATGGTCACAGTTGGCCACAACGCCAGAGGGTTTGTTTAATATAGGAGACCGACAGAGCCAGAACAAATGGCGAAAGGGCAATCAGAGGGCGATATGCAATGCGACGCGTGGTATTGATGCCGGGAGCCGAGTAATCCGCCACCGGGGTGTATCTGACGGCTCTGATGGAGCGCGTCCACTCTGACGGAGCCATTCCACCCGGACGGAAATGTTTTTTGCTGATGGGAATACGACATGATATCTCCAGGAATCCAACAAGAACTATATCCGGTCGGAAGGTTAGCATGACTAGGCATTTTACACTCCTAATGTGTGTCTACAACATACTACTGCATTCAATATGCGGCCTGTTCGTCGAGCAGCAACAGTGATTGCTTCCATTTGAGCTCCTTGTGTAAACTTCATTTTCTCCTTAGGATCCACCTACTGGTCAAAGATCGTTACTGAAGAAAACAACCTACTAGCCTATCAGTTCTCGATGTTCATTGAGCAGGCATACAGCCAGCTAGGAAACCTACCTATTCATTGTGTCAAGCTGATGTTATGCGCTGCTTGAGGCTCGAGCATAGACATAATCTACACAATGCCGCAATGACGTAATATACGATAAGGCCGATCGTAGTAGCACCTGGTGATCAGTATTAAAAGTTGATTGCAGTGATGACAAAAGATACTATCTCTGTTTCCAATTTTCAGTAGATAATGTGCAACATCATTGTGCGGGATTTGATAGATATTATCGTAGTTTGTGAAGGAAACTGATCGTGAGGTGACTTTGTTTCACCCCTCGTCTACATTTGGTGGGGTGTGATGCGGCTTTGAAAGTGATATGCTAACCTGAGTTAGCTTGCATTGAAACAATATCTCTCACGCTCAAATCCAGCAACAAACCATACTTTCTAAAGCATCATCGAGATTCGTCAGAACACAGAACGTTTCTCAAATATGGTCAACACTTGCCGGAAACATGTTAAAAGCTGTATCTGCAGAAACAAAATATGCAATGAGAACCGACTGGAAGCTCACTATGAACAATATCACCCATTATCGATGAATGAAGGGCTATTACCCAACGGGATTGTACCACCTGCCGGCTGGGATCACCCTGAGCCATCATGGTTTGACTACAGTAGGTTCACCTGAATGGCCATCGACAAACCGCTAATTTACAACCAACACATACACAACGTACCCGGTGCACCACCACCTGAAGATACTCCCAACGAAGAACCTATAGACCCTCAGCAGCCTGATCTCACCAGTACCTAGTGTTAGCAACGGTTCCGGACAGTCACATGGTCCCGGTCCAGGCCCAACCCGAACCATTGCCAAATCAGAGGTCCAGGTTGTCCATCAACCCAAACCATCAACTTGGGTACCGTTCGATGGTAAACGCCCAACCCATCTGAATTGGGCGGGTTGTCAGCGGGTCGCCCAGCAGGTCCATCCATAGATTCAATTAAGGCCCTTGCTGTTGGTGTATGTGAATAGTATTTAATCAAAATCGCGTGTTCAACAACCAAGGATACGTTTTTGGATGCTTTGCAGCTTGCAATATCGATTAATTTGGAATTGGTATTTTACCTTTGATACATTCAATTTTTGCCCATCACGGCAGTCAATAATTTCGTTATGAATGCGGAGATCGGGGCGATGCCTTGATTACCAAATATGCAACAACTACAACAGATGACACTCGGTTGACGCTCATTTTCAGGATGCGGCAGGGAGCATGTCACTGTTGTTTCTGCCAGTAAAGGCTGCCAACATTTAATAAATGGATGTCTGCAACCAATCGGAACATAAATTACCCAAGATTCGCAGCTAAAAATCGTTGACGCTCTGTTGACGCTTGTTCTCAGTATGTGGAAGCGAGCATGTCGCTGTAGTTTTTCCCAGTAAAGGCAGCCAATATCTGATCAATGGATGTCTACAACCAATCGGAACATAAATTACCCAAGATGCGAAGCTGAAAATCATTGAGCCTACGTTGACGCTCATTCTCAGGATGCGGCAGGGAGTATATCGGTGTAGTTTTTCCCAGTAAAGGCCGCCATTATCTGATAAATCAATCTGTGCAACCAATCGGAACATAAATTAACCAAGATGCAACCCTAATAATCGCTGAGGCTCCCTTGACGCTCATTCTCAGGATGCGGCCAGGAGCATGTCCCTGTAGTTTCTCTTAGTAATGGCTGGCAATATCTGACAAATGGATGTCTAGAACCAATCGGAACATGAATTACCCAAGATGCAAAGCTAATTATTGTTGACACTCCGATGACGCTCATTCTCAGGATGCGGCAGGGAGCATGTTGCTTTAGTTCCTCCCAGTAAAGGCTGTCAGTATCTGACAAATGGATGTCTACAACCAATCGGAACATAAATTACCCAAGATGCGAAGCTAAAAATCATTGACGCTCTGTTGACGCTCATTCTTAGGATGCAGCAGGGTGCCTGTCACTGTCCCGTTTGCATATGAAGGCTTCCGACATATCGGTTATGCATCACAGCGACCAAATTGTTGTTTAATTGCCGTACTTACAAAACGACAAATCGTTGACGTTCCGTTGACACTCATTTTAATGTATTGTCCATTCAACATCTGCTGCCATCGATAATAGTTTTCATCATGATTTGAACATAATGGTAGTCTTTCTGCCTGATTGAGACTTGGCCTTGTGACAATGCCGAGCGCAGTAACATTCTTGCACTGTTCGCACTCACACGACTGAAAGTTATATATCTTGCCAAACGCTTCATCGTGCCTGCTATACATCTGTTCATCAACCGATATTGACAAGCTACTGCTCACCATTCGCCATTGATATATCACTAACTCAAACTCTAGTTGATGATACATAAAGAAGCTGGTGAAACATTGACGCATTCTGTCCTACTTTGTTTTCACGCCCTTATTCCTCCTCGTTTCGATTGCATTGACTGTCATTAACACCTTTTCAAGCTGTCTCATTGACTTCCGTGTAGGCCGAATCAATCTGGGAACATGTGGCGCAGCGCTCACATCCTGCTGCTCTGGGCAGTCCGGATCCTCGATGCTATTGTCTAGCTCTATATCAGATTCAACGTCCGCCCCGCCATCGTCTTCACTGTCATTTGGATTATCTAAGTCCCCATTCCAGTTAAGCCAATCTTCAGTGTCCGAAATGTTTTCAGGTGTGCTATCCAAATCACATTGGACTGGATGACGGTTAATTCTTCGGAATCGGAGGACATTCAATATTTTAGTTCGTCCTCCAGGGAGGTCCTTCGCAGACAAAGGTGGTGGCAATGGAGATCTTTCTGACAATTTGAATGCTGCCGCACCTTCATGTTGAAAGAGTGACTAGGATGCATTGACGATCTATTCTGTATCCGAAATGAATCCCACAGCGGTCATTTGCTTGTTCTGAGCGCGTGATTCTTTTTGGGTAGGGGGTTGGTTTCGGCTCCCCTGCCACATTTCCAAAAGTCGTGAACCTTGGCCATTCTGTGCAATTTCCTTTCCTCCGCCTCTTTCTTCATTTCCGTGTCATTTTCTGTGTGCATTGTATCCATTTCTGGGTCAGTGCCTGCCAAAATCCCATTGTTGGCTCGAGCAAACTGCCTTGAAACGACTTGTTCTCGAAGAGTCTCACCTGTGGTTTTTGACTGCCTCCAGGCGATAGCATCTCGGCCTAGTGAAAAACAGGTCTCCACTCCGACACCGTGTGGTATGATACAGAATATGTCACGCGCCACATTAGAGAGATCGGCGTACTTGGAGTGCGTGTCCTCATGTTGACGCCACGAGTCGGTTATGTCCGGTAACCAAAATGTACTGCTAATCTCCATTGGGTCGGAGCGGTAATCATTGAGATTTGGATTAATATGCTCCCAGTTCTTTGGTGCTTCAGGCGGCAAATACAAACAGAGCCTGGCGGCGGTCAGTAACCGTGCTGCACAATCGCTTTGTCCTGGTGTAGTCTCAGCCACATTGTTAGTCGTTAAGTATTCTTCATCATTGCTGGACAAATCGTATGGATCAAAGGATGAGTGAAGGGATCCTAAATCCATTTCGGAGGGGATAGGATTGCTCCTCGGTAAGTTTTCGTGTTTATTGACCAGCACATGTCAATGTTTGGCACAGTATTCATTCCCAATGTACTTCAGAAAGGCCCCTTGGTATTGGGCAGTATAGGATGTCTCATCCTCAGGATTAATATCCATTCCTTTGTCCCACTTTCTAAACAATCGCAACTTCCGGAAAAGATCAAAGATAAGTGCAGAAACGAGATGCATGCCCGTTGATGGGGTCACTTCAGCGTTTTATTTGGACAGTTTTCGTCGAGCTAACTTCACGGCGATGAACAAGTCTTCCATCCATGGAGTCTTTTTCTTAGCCAAAGCTTGCATCACACCATCGATGTGATGGAACATATCATTGTACACTGTGATAACGTGATGCAATGTGACTGTATGCTAGTGTTAGCAACGGTTCCAACCTGCTAGAACAGTTCCGGGTTAGCTTTGGAACCAGAACCAAACCGTTGCAATGGTTTTAGCACGTGAAAACCCCGGACCATTGCATTTGGGCCTGGTTCCACCTCAAAACCCGGCCATTGCAACCCCAGAATTTTCGCTCCAATTAAGTATTTGAGTTCTGATTGTATCATGACATGATCAATATGACGATTCTGCAGTTGTAGGCGCTTATTAACCTCCCGGTGTCAGATATGCGATACGACCGATATTCGCTGGGTTGCTATCGAAAACCCACGAATTTTGCTTGATATGGGCGCTGATTTCACAGGCACTCAACGAAAATCAGTCGGATCGCAAAGCTGAAAGCGGGAAGTCAAAGAGCGCCTCAAGCAGTACAACCTACGTATTGATCATGTCACGATACGATCACAACTGAAATTCTTAATTGGAGCCAAAGCTGCAGGAACCGGAAAGTTCAAACCGTGGTCCGGTTCCAACCTGCCCAAATACCCAGGGTTCTATGTCCGGTCCGGGTAACAACCCGCCAAGACATGAGAGGTTCGGGTTTCTGGCCGGGTTTGGAACTGAACCGAACTGAACCGCTGGTCAAAACCCGGACCGCTGGCGGGTTACCCGGACCCATTGCTAACAATACTGTATGCCTCTTCAACATCCACACGGTCCAATATCGGAATGGCCTCAACACTTCCATGACATACTTCACAATGGTCCATTCATCTTGAGTTGTGAAGAGTGGCCGGTGATCTCTGTATTGTGGGTTGTTAAGCCACTCACATGTGATTTCACGTAATCGGAAGAAGCGCTCGAGCAACTCCAGGGTCGAGTCCCAACAGGTCTTCATATCCATAATCGGCAGTACCGCGACTCGGACTTTGAGTTTTTGAGAGTCAATGAACTCATTTCGACGACCAGGTGTCAGCGTAATCAATACAGGAAGCATTCTCTGCTATTTGAAGGTAAGTTTCAGCACTTTCAAAATATCTTGAAATACGTACTTTTTCAATTATCTTTGCTAAACATGGTTTCATGGCTGACACCTTAATGATTCTAGCATTGCCCTCTTTTGGAAGCCTTTGACTCTTCCCAATGTCTACGCTTTCATTCTCTCCAAATTGCTGATCGCGCTGATGGGCTTCCCAAGACTTGGTGCGGCCTTTGACACTGAGACTGCTCATGAATGCACCTACAGCCAGCTGTATGACGTGCCCCATGGAAGGTATGTGATTCCTCAATGCAGGCCACTCGATTCCAGAGGCCTCAAGCATCAGCAACAACTCTAGTTTCCGTCAGAAACACCCGGGTGTTCCGGACGGCTCTGACAGCTCTGACGGATTCTCGTACCCTCTGACGGAGAATTACACGCTGCCTGTCGCCCAGGCAACGGGTCGCGTTGCATAGCATCAGCAAAATGTATTTTAGTCACTGCAAGCTTCCAGGACTGTCTGAGAGGATGTGGAGTGTAAACTTAGCTGCGTCAATTTCAGGAGAGTATCAGACCCGAGGAGGGCATTCCTGCCGGCCTTCAGAGTAACTGGGAGCGCCGGCGACATGTCTGGGAGCACCTCGAATCACAGTCATGTATTCAGTTTGTATTCTCATCTATGTATCTATGTATCTATATAGCTACCCTTCTACACACGCTATATCTGGACTGGCTGCGGTCTGCCGAATATATACTCCCCGTCACCCTGTCCACCTCCGTTACCCCTGTATCTCCGTTCAACCGCTGTCGCTCCTTCAAGATGTACTTGATTGAGCGTGTTTGAGATGCGTTTGGAGACGGAGATTGAGTGAACCCAGAGATGCACTTGGAGGCCGTGATTGAGCGAGTTTAGAGATGCACCTGCAGGCCATGGTCGTGCGAACTTGCAGGCCGAAATCGAGCGAGTCTGGGAATTCACTTGGAGGCCGTGATCGAGCGAGTTTGGAGATGCACTTGGAGGCCGTGATCGAGCGAGTCAGGAGATGCACTTGGAGGCCGTGATCGAGCGAGTTTGGAGATGCACTTGGAGGCCGTGATCGAGCGAGTTTGGAGTTACACTTGGAGGCCGTGAGCGAGCGAGATTGGACGAGTACTTGGAGGCGGCCGATGTACGGCGCGCCGGGACTGGATTCATCAGTTAGTTAACTCGCAACCGTGGGAATGTCACAATGTGACATTACCTTTGATGCTCTTATGGAGAACTGGCTTGTGGCGGTCGATCGGTAGGGAGGTACGCCGGAAGCTGAAGCTACATTCAGGGGTCAACTCGAAATCCTGAGAATGAAGGGACGACAGACAATCTTAGGTGTATGCTGTACTCGGTGTATGCTGCACTCAGTGTTAACTCATGATCATGGCATGGAGATATAGAGAGGG
>Ga0307512_10000429_pt1 | contig 61763 bp, 63 predicted proteins | sample 14_EM_MG_FD_200267 | JGI IMG/M metagenome (GOLD analysis project Ga0307512, IMG submission 200267) | Populus trichocarpa ectomycorrhiza microbial communities from riparian zone in the Pacific Northwest, United States - 14_EM | ecosystem: Host-associated > Plants > Roots > Unclassified | place... | reverse complement strand
CCGCCCCCCCCCCTGCGGCGCAACCCCGCTAGAATAGGTGCTCCTCAATCCTCGTCAGAGCTCCTCAGCCTAGATTGAACCTCTTCTATTTAGTTCCACAACCAATTCCTCCTCTCAGCGCTTCTCTATCTGATTCCACACTCTAGACCCCCCTATCCGCGCTGCTCAGACCGTGATGGGAGCTCTTCAATCCCCCCTAGTGCTCCTATGATGCATTCGACACTCGTTACCCCACCCCAATTAGGCGCTCCTCTTCCGGGATGAACACCCATCAATCCCATCGCTGCTCCGCTCTGCCTGGATTGGCTCTCCTCTATGTCATTCTGCACTACTTGACCCACTCTCCATTGGAGCTGTTCAATTTCATTCCGCACTCCTACACCCTCCTCTTTCGGCGCTTCTCAATTTCATTCCGCACTCCTTAACCCCTCCTCTTTGGGAGCTCTTCAGCTTTAACTTGATGCTTTTCTTATTCATTTGGCGCTTCTCCAACACCTTTTGTCGTACTCCTCTTTTCCACCCAAAACTCCCCATCTCGCGCTCCGCATTTCCCTTGGTAGTTGTTCCCATTTCTCATCCGAATGTATCATATTGCTTCTCATACCCCCATTTTGGTTCGCAGCTAGCTAACATCTCATTACACCTGTGTAAGATATCCCAAATCGAGCCAAACGACATTGGAATTTTATTTCATCCACTCGGCAGGAACGAATGATCAGCGAATACAAAGAGCGCCTCCAGCTTCTTTGCGCCATTAATGAATTGTGTGGTCCTGCTTTCGTTGGCCCTAATGAGATGGGAGATGGAGTGGATGACATGGACACAATGTTTGATTGATATTTTTCGATCGCTTATTTGGGTTATTGTTTCGGTGTACCTGGGTATATGTTTGAATCTCTCGCCGCTTTCTTTCATTTCCTTAATGTAGCGAGGCACAAAATACAATGATGAAGAAGATGATGGCTAGTATGATTCAGAAGTGATAATGAACAATAATCCGTGCATCATATTTGCTGTTGAGGGAAGTCGATTGCTCAGGTACATCCGAAGAGTCTCCGATAACTTCTGCAGTCCTCTGAATGAATAGCCATCAGAACCCAGGCATCTCTCAGAGTGTGGATGTGATTCCCACGTTGTTTCGGCAACACTCGGAGGTGCACCCAAAGTTCTCTCCCGCGCTTGTACGTTCTCTGAAACTTATCACAATCACCCTCATGGTACTCCGTTATCAGTCATCAGAGATCCCAGTTACTGCTGTACCGGTCGTCAGAGATCCCAGTTAATCTGATGGCCTGCCAAAATACCCTCCTAGGGTCTGATATTCTCCTGACATTGACGCTTCTAAGTTTACACTCCACATCCTCTCAGACACTCTTGGAGTCTTCAACAGACTAAAATACATTTTGCTGATGAACATGCCGTGGTGAAAGGACTCCAGAAGTATAGGAATCATCTTTTGGTTATTAAATTTCATGTTCTAATAGATGCTTAATTATCAGTATGTAAAGTGAAATACCAGGGCAATCGCTGACCAGCTGTACAAGTTACCTGGTGGATCTTGTAGATCTTATTGATCTATATCATTGATGCACATATTGATAGTTGTTAATATTATGGTATTAATTGTCGTTCACAATTACTGCAAACCAAAGTAGAGTGTTAATTTAATCTGTATAACAATCTCTTGAACCCAAAAGATATAAATATATGGGGAATCAATGTAAATCAAGTGTGAGTACAAAAATGGTAAAAGGAATACAAGAAAAAAATAGTGTCAGAAAAATGCATTAACTATTGATAATGGTAAAGCAGGCGGAAGAATAAAACACAATCTGCGATTAGATTGACATCGTTCTCCTACACCTGAATGGGCTGGGCAGAGACTCTTTAAATGGCATCTTGCAATTTTGGTGGAAAATCATAACACACCTCACTTCAGATGGAGTACTCAATTGAAGGTTGAAAACTAATAACCTGCCAGCAGAGATATTGATGAGTGCTGAGTAGAAATGAAATGAAATGTAGTGGCAATTAGTTGCACCCATCTATAAATAAGGTATTGGCTGCCTTGAGAGGCAAAAACAATAGTGACATGCTCCCTGCCCCATCCTGAGAATCAGTGTCAATGGAGCGTCAAAGATTTCTGGTATTGCATTTTAGTAATCTAAACGGCGGGTGCTTGCAAACATCCAGAAATGAGGTATTGAGCACCTGTAGAGGCAAAAACGAGAGCGACATGCCCTGTCCACCATCCGGAAAATCAGTCTCAATGGAGCGGTTACAATTCTTGACCCAGCATCTTGGGTAATCTAACCAGCAATTGGTGGCAAACATCAACATATGAGATATTGGCCGCCTCAAGGGGCAAAAAGAATAGCTACACACTCCCTGCCACATCCTGAAAATGAGTGTGAATGGAGCATCAACAATATTTGGTCCTGCATCTTGAATAATCTAAGTGTCACTTTGTGGCAATAATTCATATATGATGTCCTGGCAGCATTGTCGTCCAGAACAGTGCATGAGATATTCATTTCCCCATTATGAAAATGAGTGTCAAAAGAGCGACAGCAATCTTTGGTCGTGCATATTGGGTATCATGGCATCGCGCGGATACCTGAATTCATAAAAGCAGTATTCACTGCCTTTTTAGGCTAAAATACAACATATAAAAGCTCAACCATGGATTGACAAATGATCGATTTTGCAAACCGCAAAAGATAGTAAAAGATATTTTTGGCTCCCAAATACATGATTTTGATAAGATACTATTGTCACACTGCCAAAACAAAAGCAGTATACGAATCTACAGCTGGACCTGCTGACAACCTGCCCAATTCACATGCGTTGGGAGATTTCCATTGAACGGTAGCCGAATTGACACATTGGGTGCTTTGATAACTCAAACTGCCAATTCGGCACCAGTTCAGTTCCACCCTGGACCCAATGCTGAAGTGATAGTCCGGAACTGTTGCTAACACTACTAACCATGACCAAATCAATTTTTAATTACCAGACTTACAAGACCCAAAATTGTTGACCCTCCGTTGATACTCATTTTGCCACAGCACTCATTGTCAGGATGGTGAAGGGAGCGTGTCGCTTCCTCTTTTGCCTATACAGGCAACCAATGATTCTTTTAGGAATATCTGCAATCAATCACCACTTGGATTACCAGAGATGCAAGACCAAAAATCATTGACGATGAGTTGAAGCTCATTTTCAGGATGAGCCACGGAGTGTTCTGTAATAATGATTGCCTATAAGGGTGGCCAATACTTTGATTATGTCTAACCATGACCGAATCAATTTTCAATTAGCTGACTTACGAGACCTGACATTGTTGATCCTCGGTTGATGCTCATTTTGCAACAGCACTACTTTCCAACATGGTGTAGGGAGCATGTCGCTTCCTCTTTTGCCTATAAAGGAGGCCAATACCTCATTTATGAATGTCACCAACCATTGCCACTCTGATTAACAAAGATGTAGGACCAAAAATCGTTGACGACCTGTTGACACTCATTTTGCCATGGGTGTATCCGCAATGTGCAATCATTTGATTTGGCATAGTATATTAATCAGTGTTTCGGCAGCCTTTTTATCATCTTCATGTACTTTCTCCTTGATCACTGCATTGTTCTTTAATGATACATATAAATATATCCTGTAAAATATACTTTAAAGTGTCCACTAATTGAAGATAATAATACACCCAATGATCCCGTTCCTTTCTATCAATGCTTATTTAAACTTTCAGGTTCACTCAATAGGAGCTCTCATCTGCAAAATGGATGTCAGCAACAGTGCTTCACAGCAGATAATGTACTAACCCGTGGATATTCCTTCATTTGTCATCAAATCTGGATTGAAATCTTTTTCATGCTTGCTGTCAATGGCGTATGCAACAAGATTGAAATATGGAGCATGGGGAAAACGACCATGCGGATGTGCGTACCCGGGCGGTAAAGTATCGATTTCCGATCATTCACCTCTCCGATCGTAACTTGGTAGCGAGGGTGGCATTCTGGGCAGAGGTGGCGTTGTTTCTGGTGTCGGATGTCTGCATCAGTGAGGTAGAGGTGCACCCATTCATTTGTGCCTCCAGCATGTCTGCGGATTCATTGCTGGGCCATGTTGGCAATCTAGGCCACCATCCATGGGGTTTTGATGAACCATACATTGGCAAAATGGATTTTAGTCACTAGGAGCCTCCAGGAGTGTGTGAGAGGAGGCGGAGTGTAAACTTAAAAGCGTCAATTTCAGGCGAGAACCGGACCCCAGGAGGGCATTCCGGCCAGCCATTGGAGTGCCTGGGATCTCTGATGACTGGTACGGGAGCACCATGGGAGCGGGTGTGAAATGTTTGAGAGCACCTCGGAATGTCGCCCAACCAATGCAGCAAACCCAAACTCACTCTGAGAGATGCCGGATTCTTATGGATATTCATTTAAAGGACTGCAGGCGTTATCAGAGATTCTCGAGATGTACACGAGCAATAAGAATACTCTCCACATATGATGCATAGATTATTGTTCAGTATCAACATCTAAATCATACTATAGTACCCAGCATCTCATCAACATTCGGTTGTTTGCATTGCTACATTCAGGAGAACCAAAGAAAATGGAGAGTGATTCAAAAATGAATGTAGATAACACCGAAACAATAACACGATTAAGCGATCGAATGATATTAATCGAAGATAGTCTCAATGTCATCTAATAATTCTCCTATCTGATCAGGGCTGACAAACGTGGGAACACACAATTCACCAAAGGCACAAAGAAGCTGGAGGTGCTCCTTCCATTTCCGAACGATTCGGGCCTGGCAAGTGGGTGAAAATGAATTCCTATGTTGTTTGGCTCGATTTGTGATATCTAAAATGTTTGGAATTGATGTTCGCTTCTGGTGAATCACAATGGAGTTTGAAAGGCAATATGAGGAATTCTGGGGAAGAAGAGGCGTGCCACCAGGAAAGGAGGAGTACCTGATGTGGAGTGCAGGGTGGGCAGGGGGAGTGCTGATGGTGATGGAGGAGTGCAGAATGAAAGTGAGGGGGGCAAATCCAGGGCGAGGAGTGCCGACGGGGATTGAGGAGTGCCTATGCAGTGGAACAGCGCATCCAGGCTCAGCAGCGCCGAAAGGTGAGGGAGGTAAACAGTCTGGAATGACATAGAGGCGCTCCTAATCCAGGTTGAGGAGGGGATTGTGGAGAGCCCGTCCTAGAGGAGGAGCACCGAGAGAAAAGGCAGTATTGAGCACTGGATGAAATATCAAAGCACCAATCCAGACTGAGGAGTGCCGATGAGGATTGAGGAGCACCTATTATCGTGGAAGAGCACCATTTGGGGGGGGGGTATGAAGCAACTCCACCATGTGTAATTGATGAGTGCAATGGCTTCTGCAGTAGCACAATCTATCACAGTGGAAGAGCAAAATTTACCGCGATATTCATCTTGAGGAAACATAACTGTAACCTTCTTTCCCGTGGCATACTCAGACAGCGCACACTGAATTGCTGTAGCCACAAGCGCTAAGGTCTGTGCTGTTAGAGGTTAAATGAACTGCAAAGTGCTCAGTTGTCGCCCCAAGCTATTGGCGGTGAAGAACAACTGATCGTAGATTAAATCAAGCAGTTCAATCGGCGTGAACCATGATTTCTTATCATCGATGACCTTCGAGAGATAAGCATCGTCGAACTGGGGATCCTTACTCCGCATTCGACGCTCAGTCTCTGATCATAAATCCAACCGGTGTTTATGTACACTGGTTCGACGAGCTCCATCTGCCAAATGCCCTTGAATGTTACTAATCTTTAGTTTTAACTATGCATTTTTGGGGGTTCAATATCATTCTAAGTTGAATCGAGGAGCAGAAAATAGAATATACACTTACAGCTTGTTGGGTTTGCCGATCGATTTCAAACGATGGACCACCGGGCCATTGACACAGAGATGGTGTACTTCCAGGAGCACCTGCTAATGCCCGCTGACAATCCTGGGCTCCATTGCGTAGTTTCCAAGCTTCGTCAACCATCGAGTACTTCTCATTGGAAATGATTAGCCAGGGAGTCTTTGTGAATCCAATTGCCTCCTTGAACCGTTTCGGTACCTCAAAAGTAGCCATTTCGTGTTGAGGAACGTTGTGGTCTCCACCGGCCATTGGTTGAGAATCATTCTGGTCTCAACCGTCCTTGGGAAGCGGGAGTGCCTGTACAAAGTCAGTGTTGCGTGATATGTTGATGGTTGACATATGGTGCTTGAGCAATGGTGGTGCTATGGCCCGGACTGGATGTCGTAGATTTGGAAGTGAAGCACGGGCAATGACACTGTCAGCATGGCTTCGTTCCTTTGGCAGTGGAACCCTTGTTGTTTATATTGTCTTATCACTGCACGCCTAGTCTAGGTGTAGGACCACCTGTGGGATGTTCAAATGCTCTTCTTAGATATCAGAAGACAATGTGGACTCTCCGGGGTCTTCACTTACGTCATTGCTGATCTCCCGATCAGTATCATCAACATCCTGATTCATCAGAATTATAGCACGTACATTACCTATCTCCAATACTCTATTCGAAAGCTGGGTTAGAAGTTCAAACATTTGATCGGCAATGAAGATTGGCTGTCTTCTGCAATGCACATGCAAGGGTTCTCTCAAGGTGGGCTTCTTGATTGTTCGGTGAATAGTGATTCCTCACCTGGCTGGCCGTAGGTTCCATGTTTGATGAAGTGAAATTTGGAATGTGGAGAGAAGTATATCAGGGTAAATATAGTATGAAGTTTAGTAGAATGACGGAAAAACAGGGCAACGAAGTAAGACACGGTCAAGCAAGATGCAATTCGAGGCATGCTTGGACAAAGTAACGCTCCGCTGAGGAGGATTCCATTCGAGGTGTGCCTGGATAGAGTCCGGAAGACCTGTTGGCAGTTCATATGTATAATATTCATGCTAGTTCTTTGTTCTGCTTTAGGAAGCGTCAGGTGCACCGGATTAGATGGATGCTTCATGCCCCCAATCCCCGCATGTTAGCACTCGTTTCCAAGTATGCTACTGATGCAAGAATTGGTGGTTGGATCAAGCTAACTTACCTAGAATTGAACCACACGCACCAGGAGAACTCCAGACAATAACATGGTTGTATTGCTAACTAACTCTCAGGACCGGATTTGAAAACTGAGAAATGGGTTGATCATGATAGCCCCTGGTTATGACTTTGCCGAAGGAAGTTCATCATGCCTCTATTTAAAGCATATGAGTGGTGACCGCGTGGCACAGAATTGTCGGTGTGATGAAGAATCTTACAGAACTTGGAAGGAGGATAGAGTTGGGACCTTGGTGAGTGGCAACAGTTGAAGTGACATGGGTTCAAACTGAGTTTGTTGCTGCTAGTGGATAAAAATGAATCTCAGAATGCAGCATACTGGTCGGAAGGACACCCTATTTTCATCATATTCTGTTGTTTTAGGATTCTGCAGCAAAGGTAGCATTCAATTATAGAGGAAGAACGGAAAACATACGACAAAGATTCAGGGGTAATCTGATCGATTCCTGTTGTCGTCAAAGGCAAGATTGCTAGCGAATGGGTCATAAATAGTCAGTCAGATTGAGATGTTGCACATAGTATCTGGTAAGAATATTATGAATGCGTCATGAGGCTTCATCTGACAGCGTGAAGACCAATAACAGCATGCAGTTCCGACCAATTGAGGTGCAGCAAGCATTGAATCAGCATGCAGGATTCAATCTAATGTAATGGCTGGGATTGTAGGCTTGCCTTACTTTGACAGTTACTTGTACTCTCAGAACCTGCTGTTTCTTAACTCAAGATTTCATCATGATTTGTTCTTGGTGCGCGTTCGGGATTGGACGTTGGCACTAATCAGATCTTGTCAGTTTGTGAATTGTCACGAACTTCAGGCAATCAAGATATGTGGTGGGCGGGTGGTTGCCGGTCTCCGATTAAGTCGCTGAGCAGAAACTGGCATTCAGACTCTATCCTTTCGAGCTCACTTGGTGGAAATCAGTTCATAATCTATTTCAAGTTATGGTTTTTGGCGGCCCAAACATACAAGTTAGTCAACATGTAGTGAAGTCTGCATTAGAAGTGCTGTGAATTTGAGGTTATTCGAGGAAATGTGTTAGACAAGTGAGCGGGATCGGCCAGTCATCCGCAGAATCACCGAGCAGATGCTGTCTTTTGAGGTTCACTCTCTCGAGTGGCAGCTTGATTATGGAGCCCGAACGACAGAGCCATTTAGGGATCTTGCAAATGTAAGGACCGGACATAGTTCTTAGTCAAAATGCCGGTATGTGTGGTGACTTATCGCCCAGGGCTGTGCATCTACAGTGAGCATGTGGTGCACACCTTCATCCAATGGATAGGTTGACACGGAGCATGACAGTTATGGCATTTGAGTGGCAGTCTTCACATACCGATCAAGAATCAATTCATATCTTAGCTGAGGCCAAGCAGGAGGAGCTGCACCTGCACCTTAAAGTTCAGTGTCTGAAACATGACACTCTGTGGTTGCTGGCAGCCACAGATTCAAAGCATTCAGGAAGGAAGGAAATATGCTTGGAATGGAGCAAAATGAATCGTTCAAGGGTGGCATGTGTGGAGTGATATCACATGTTAGTAATCAGTGGCGGCATTCAAAAATTGGCTGGTGAATAGAATACGCGTGCAGTGTCAAATCTGAGACCATCACCCTCGACAGGAGAGTAGATGTGAGGTGGGCCTGACCTCCATGCCTGAGCAACGAAATGCTTGGCTGCATTCTTCGGGTAAGCCTGGAATCTGCGAGCCATGACTTAGGATACAATACATCAACCTGATATCTCTTAGGCAGTCTGTCTATCCCTGGATGATTGGAGTTATAATGTACTGGATCTGTCTCAGGAGAGTCGAGAAATTGACAGCGATTATCTTGTGCATTCGACTGTAAATTATGCAACATTGTTGAGTCAGTGAATGTCCTGCATTCTTGCATGATTCTAGTATTCGGTGGGCCTGAAATAAACAAGGAACAAAGAATTGGTATGAAACTGGGAAGTTCAGGCGCAGCTGAAAACATGGATCTCGGGTGCAGATTTCAGGATGACAAATCTACATGAACCATATAGAATGAAGATGCGCAGTGACTGCAGAGTTGACAGATTCTCACAAGAGTATATAAGACAACGCGGAATTTCACTTAGTCCACCATCAAACTGGCGCATCTGGTTTTCATCACATATTGGTTCGTCCAAATGAGGTTATAATTCGAGTTACCAGATATCTGTTTACCATTGAAATCATCTCATACTCATCGGAATAATCTTCTAACATGAAATCGAATTGAACTCTAGCAACTACTCCTTCACTCCTCAATTGTGCCTTATTCTCCATACCATTTGCCTATATTGCATCAGTTGGTGAGATTGTGTTGGTTGAATGTTTAAAGAGGCATACCTTGATTTCACTGCCATGATAATTATGGTTCATGCTCACCATCTGACGACACAATGTCTCCATGCTCTGTAAGCAGCTTGGTGTTGTCCTGATGACACTCCAGAATCTGGTGAATCATTGTCGTCGTGATGCTCAGTCGGTTCATCAGACCATGCAGGACTCTCATTCAGGCCACTCCACAGAGCTGGTGGAGATCACTTGCTCTGTTATCATAACCATTGGGTCCAGTGTGCAGTAGCCACGTGTTTGGAACTCTGTTTTGCCCCAGTCAGACAACCCATGCAAATGCCTGCCACTGCTCATGTAATACCCAGAACTTCTGTCTCATTACGGCATGGTTTACTGCTGTGAGATTGAGGCCTGTCCCACCCACTTTGGGTGTAGTTATGAACCTAGAGGGATTTGGCGAATCTTGGAATTTGAGCTGCATTTCTGTGCGCCCATCGTTGCCCATTTCAGCATACAGGTAGAAAATATCCAAATGATCTGCAAAAGACTTTGTGAGCCACCACTTCAAATGACGAACTTTGCCTGGCAGAGGACAAAATAGCACGACATTTTGAGGAGGAGGTGCATGAGGCAAGGTGCTTATATGATTTTCAGGTTTGTGCAGCAGCACTTTATTTAATGCTTCGTCTTCGTCAGGTTCGGGATACTGCACAGATCTGTTGACAAGCATTGGCAGAAATGTCTCTCTCAGCCATTGGAAAATCGGAGTATCCACCCAACTATGGAGTACCCATACATCATACCATAGTCCAGAAATGTCATTCCGATCCTCAGTGTCTCCCAATACGAATGAGAAACATCCCAGCCGCCATACGTGTACCCTCCACACTTCTGAAGCACCCAGTGAAGTTTATCTCACCACAAGGGTCTTTGGTCTGGCGTGCTCGTCCTCAGTCCATTCAAGATGAACATGGTGTGCATTCTCCTTCACTATCCGAACAGGTGGTTTCCCATTTGCGAATATTGATCCTTACCATGTCCTTATCGTCCAGGGATTTCTAATTTGGACCATCTGTTGTGCCGCATCCTGTTGAGCGTTGAGGTCTTCAGTCAAGATGGCATGCGTCGAACTCTTCCCTGTGGGATACAGTGCATAGCTGCGGTGCTTTTCCATCACAGTCTCATCCTCTGGATCTTCAGGCGCACCTGAAAACAGCCACATCGTCTGATAACACCAGTCATAGAGTGAATGGAATCCTGGTATTGCAGTGACTTGAAGTTTGAATCCAATTCTCACATTCATCGCAAGTCTCCAGCCCATGCTATTATTCATCTTGTACCACTTGGAGTCATCAAAAATCGCAAAACACCATGAACTGTATGAGAGCCAGCCATTGCTTGATGGTTTCGCTTGGGAGGTTAAGGTATCATGCGACATAGGGTGGATGTTCCGTCGGTTTTCCGGCTCGTCAATGCATATGTTCATATCCTCGGGGGTGAGATTGGCATATTCTGGGTGCAAGAAGTTGACGAGTTTGAAATCGGTTCCATGTGTCATCTCATCGATGACAGTCTTGAAGGTCTCTGCCACTCCGGGCATTGTGACCACCAAGATTGGTTCATGGGTTGATATAAGTGCCGGATGCCAGTGTGATCGTGTTGTCTGTATCTCCAAGTGGCGGCGGGGCACAGAATTCGGTCTCTGGAGTTGATACCACTCCCATTCTTCACTGACAATGCCGGGATGTCATTGTGTGCCAAAATCACCCACACTTCAAAGGTACTCCCCCATGAAATGGACAGTGGCAACCCCATTACAACTTTCTCAGTCACCAAATTGCAAAGCATTGCTGCTGCAACTGAGGTGAAGGTCTTGCCAAGACCCATTTCATCTGCCATCAGTGCTCCTGGCATATCACAATCCCAAACCCATCTCCTCACGGTGAACCATAATGCCCAAACCTGGTGTGCCAGGAAATTAGTTCCGGGCAGGCCTGGAATTGAATACATGTGGCCTGGAATTCAATACTTGTGGCCTGGAACACGGTCATCTGTTGATTGGCGAATAGGATGGACATCTAGCAGCCTGACCGCCTCATCAAGACACTCATGTACAAATTCGTTGAGGATTGTGTTGAGAACAGTGTTCCATAGCGAGCTGGTAGTATCTCGATCAAGAACCTCCTCGCCATCGACTCGCTGCTGAACCTCTCATGCACCTTGGTCAGTCTTCATTTTGTCTGGAATGATCGCAGTCAGTTGCTCCGAGGTAAGTTGGGCTGATGGGCCCATACTCCGGTGCTTCTGACATTCATCTTGATATTAGGTATTTCACAGCCAAGCATTTGGACCAAATAATATGTGGAATGTAATCAATTATATTCACTCAATCAGACCTTATATTGATACTACTGTCAGCCTCTTTCCCACATGCCTCCTCATCCACCACTCATTCATTGTGATTGCATCCCTCCGAAGTCAATGTACACTGATTGCTAGTGGGCATAATCAACCGTAACAAGGCTAGCGGGGATCACCTTGGCCGGTCTTATTCCACGCTCCACAATATCCTTCCCTGTCGCTGCCTTCATTTCTACCAAAAATAGTTTCACATTGTGTCCCAGTTTCAACTTGAAGGCATTTGAAAGGGAACTGTTGAATGAAATCTGACCATATAGAGAGTCATTCATCATTTGCCCAGGTGCATATAATCCCATATAACCTTTGTCCAATTGATCCTCTGTCAAGTTGCATATGAATATTGCAGTGAGACAGTATTGTTCTTTCGGGCAACAATTGTTTTTTATTAAAACAATCAGCTCCTCCCAGTGCCTCACAACTCTGTACGAAGCTTGGAGTTAAATTCTGGATCTCTGGTCATTGTTGTCATTCGGCACTCGACAAATCACAACCATGATAGTTGTATTTGGCAACTCTGGGATGTTACCACTGGCATTTTGCCAGCGTGCTCTCCCAAATCCATCGCCTGTCATTTATCGCCTTGCATTCCCTTCTTCCTCGCCTCCCAAACTTCACTTGCACATTTCTTCAAAAACATCTCAACACACTGTCACCAAATCCATTTGGCACTATCAAATGTTTCCGAACGCAGCCAGGTCTTGAAAGTCTGCAAACGATTTGCAACTGCCATCTCCCAGTGCAGGGGTGGATTCCGCAGCTGTTTCAAACGTTTCTTTCCCGGGATAATGGACCGCTGCCTCTTCTCCAGAAATCCCGCTACCCATAGTTTCTTCCACTTGTTGAATGTACCAAAAGTGGGCTGCCCCATCCATTCAGCAAATTGCTTCAAGGAGAATTCCATTTGCTTCACACTAACTGGGTCTTTGCCTTGAGCACCGCCCAGGTCCGACGAATCATTGCTCAGATAATCTGCATCGAATTTGTCATAAGAAATGTCTTGCAAGTGGGGAAAATTCGCAATCCCTGCAACATCTGTACTGCGCAGTTCCGCAGCCAGCTGTAATCGTTTACGTGCGAGGCTAATTGGAGGTCTCCCTGGCGGGCCGGAAATTGGTCCGTATGGAGTAGAGGCGGATGGTGTCGGCCAAAGAACTGGAATGTTTCTAGGTGTTGCTGGAGGCACTCGAGGTGCGCCTGGAGATGATGGCGCCTGTCCTGTGCATTGCTGAGGGGGGAACATTTGAGGTCCACCATATCCTCCTTGGGGGAAGTCGTATCCTTGCCACAATGGCCCATAACTTGGATATCGTTGGGTTGCACCAGAGCTTGGGTGCAAGCTTGGTGTCATGTTGAATGGGGCAGGGTGGTAGAACAGGTGAGCGCCTGGAAATGGTGGCTGTGAAGGTGGGTAACTATACCCTGGTGGTGGATGACATTGATTTGGGGGCTGCCCAAATTGAGTGTCTTTGCTAGGTGTATTTCCAGCATTATTATCTCATGCTCCCACATTGTCCTCTGGGCATTGTTGTGAGCCAAATAGCCCACCTGTTGGAGCCATATTGGTTGTCTTCGGTGGAGATCCGTTGGTTGACATCGTATGTGAACAAAAGATGGTGGTAAACCAAATATCAAGTCAATTGGTGAGTTCAAATGGAGCGGAGTATAGCTGGGAATATTGAAAGTAGCAGTAACCTTCGGCGGAATGAGGGCCGCTTCTATCCATCTAATTTGTCATGAACTGTCGTGTCACACTTCACCTTTGAACCCATGCAACCGGGCTGAGGAAAGGAATTCATATTCGCTCACATCCTGCCTTTTCTTCTTATATGCTCGAATTCATATACAATGAGCTTGGATAGAGGCTCACCTTGTTTCGGTTCATGATTGTAAAGGTCATCGAAGAGATTCGACATGATATCTCCGGGAAACCGATAAGACCTATATCCAGTTAGATGGTCACCATCACTTGGCATTCAACACTCAAAATGTGTGTGTATGACCTACTACGTCATTCAATATGAGGCCTGTTAGTTGAGCAGCAACTGTAATTGCTTCTTTTTGAGCTCCTTGAGTCAAGTTCGTTGTCTCCTCAGGATCTACCTACTGGTCATTGATCGTTACTGACAAAAACCTCCTACCAGCCTATCAGTTCTTGACGATGATTGAGTGGGCATACAGCCAGCTAGGAAACTTACCTATTCATTGTATTATGCCGATGTTATCTGCTGCTGGAGGCTCGAGCATACATATAATCTGCACAATGCCGCAATGATGTAGTATATGATAAGGCCGATAGTAGTAGCACCTAATGAACAGTATCGAAAGTTGATTCCCGTGATGACCAAAGAATGTTTCTCTGCTAATGATTTTCTGTAGATAATGTGCAGCATCATTGTGTGGGATTGGAGAGATATTGTCCTGGTTTGTGAAGAAAACCGATCATGAGGTGACTTTGTTTTACCCCTCCTCTACATCTGGTGGGGTGTGATGCGGCTTTGAAAGTGATATGCTAACCTGAGTTAGCTCGCTTTCAAATGAGTATCGCTGAGGCTCAAATCCGGCAACAAACCATACCCACTGCTAACGCATCATCGGGATTCGTCAGAACACTGGGCGATTCTCACATATGGTCAACACTCGCTGGAAATGTGTTCAATGGGGAATCTGCACAATGAAATTATGCAACGAGAATGGACTGGAAGCTCACTATCAACACTATCACCCAATATCGAGGAATGACGGGCTATTACCCAACAGGATTCTACCACCTGCCGGCTGGGATCACTCTGAGCCATGATGGTGTAACCACAGTAGGTGCACCTGAATGGCCATCAACAAGCTGTTGATTAATGATCTACTCATAGGCAACGTACTGGGTGCACCACCACGTGAAGATACTCCTAACAAACAACATATAGACCCTCAGCAGGCTGATCGCACCCATACCCCTGATGCAACAAAGACACAGGCTCAGAGGCAGGTAGTTGGAGTGGAAAATGTGGGGGGGAATGCGTATGGCAAAGCAACTGGAATGTACAACAAGCATCGAAGGTAGTCAGAACAATGAAATCCATGGCATCCAATTCCGTCTGCACACGACATTCAGCAGGCTCAGTCGTTTAGCCAGCAAAGGAAAACCTGGATAAATCATCATCTCCGGGGTGGACTGGACTACTTCAAAATCGAATCATTCCAATCAACAGATGCTCTATGAAAGCTCCTCTCTGAACTCGATTTTGGGCTCGGCGATGTTTATTGCATTGAAAATGACTCACATATCTTCGCAACATTATACTACAGGGATATTTTCAAATGTACCCAGATTCTTTTGGCAAATCTCCCATTTCAGGCCCACCTCGATTTTCAACTGGTGCGCCTCGCTACCTCTGAAGGGTCGTCAAATCTACGGCAAGATGAACACAGACGATTGGTGGTGGGATACACAGGATCAACTTTCTACTAGAGCGACGATTGTGCCAGTCGTATCTGCATCAGGGAAGACTCGCCTGACCAATTTTTGGGGTGACCAGAATGCCTGGACACTTTCACTCACTATTGGTAATATTCGAAACAATATCCGGTGCACACCTTAAAGATGCACCAGGATTTATGTTGGGCTGATCCCATCTCGCCCGACAGGTGTCATAAACAGTGACGAAGTACGGCATTCCGCGGTTGGAACTGGGCTGTCTCAACTTAGGCACCTTGACATCTCTGGCCCAGGCTTAAATTGGGATTTTGCAGATGGATTCCAGTGACAATGTAACGCTCTGTTGGCTGCCTGGGTTGGGGATAATGCGGAGCCAGTCAAGGTTGCTCGAGTCTCAGATGGCTCATAAAATGTCTTTGACATCGCTAAAGGTGCGCCAATCGGACAGGAATCTTTTCACCCACTCGATTACTCAAGAGACCGGCATATTTACTCGGTGCTGCTGGAGGACAATAATATTGATGCTCTGCACACTCTAGGTGTCCACCCATTCCGCACCCAGTTCTGGCAATACCCTCTCTGCAATGTCTATCGCCTTTGGCAGCCCGATGAATTGCATCCGCTGCTCTTGGGTCGAGTTCAAGACTTATTGTACTGGCTGCTCAAATACCTGAAGGTTAGAAATGTCAAGGATTAATATGACAATCGATTCACATTGGGGCCATGATATCCTGGCCTCCAGCGCTTCTCTAAACCATTCGATTCATTGATAGTGGCACCTTGCAAGGTAAAGAGATCTGTGGAACAATCAGAACACTGGCATTGAATTACGCTCCAATTCTCGACTGCTCCAAGGAGGACAGGAGAACTGCGGCGGAAAACGCTTCCAATGAATTGGCAATGGGAGCGGTGCAGGCATTATGTGAATTCTCTCTACTTGATAGCCAACAAAATCACTTGGATCTATCCCTCAAAGCACTGGACAATGCACTCAAGCGATGTTAACAGAAGAAGGGTGTTTTTCGACAACAGAAAATGTGGAAGTCTCCAGAGGCCAAAGTGGATGACCTGCTGGCAAGGAAATCCCATCAGTTACGCGTACAAAAGATTTAGAAGATGTGTGCTGCAATGGACGCCATTCTGTATGGGGTTGGAAAGGTTCCCGCAACGAAATGTAGGCAATTTCCAGCGCGCCTGAACAGAGCACGACAAGCGGCAACGACCTGGTCAGATGCTGATCGTCAGCAGGCAATTGAGTGATTGGAGCGCGAAATACATCAGGTAACACCTTCCAAATGCAAGCTTTTCAACAAATCATTCCAACATCATGAGCGACAACTATTCCATGGAGTCGGGACTATGGTAACTGGTCCCAGAAGGGCATCAGTAAATGTATTTGCAATGATGAAAACTGCTTCCGAAGACAAGGCTTACAGGGTGGGGAACTTGACTGGCCACAATTGGCTGCAATTTCAGATCCGCCTATCCGATGCTGAGACAGAAGCCATGACCTGTAGGTTGGCTGATATGCAGCGGATCACTAACCAGCTGGAGGGAGAGATTTAGGGCATCACCTCGAATGAACAGATGCAGTTCAAGAAGGAATTCTCCATCCGCTTGATTGAGTTTGACGCTTTGTGGGACAAAATCGGTATTCAGGCACTTTGGAAAGCCATAGAACAATGCGTAATACATTTCGGATATCCAAAGATACATCTTGTGAGCCATATATCAGAGCCAATCTGGCGAATGGGTTCAGGTGACAATTTCACAACTGATATTTCTGAATGGCGACATATCGATCTAGCAACAAAGTCAATTACATTCGACAGATGCTCAAGCACAATGACTATTGTACCGGTCTTGACTCTATGGAGGAGACGATGTCATATCTTGCACTCCAAGGCTGGTATGATAATGACTCTGCAAAAGTTTTCAACCAACTGTCCGCTACCTATACACTACGAAGTACACGGAGAGCCCATCTGTCATGTCTCCAAACAATTGAGGACGAGCCCTTTATCCACCCTGTATTACAGCAGGTATATCATTACAGAGAAATGCATGTCCGCGGAGTGTGCAGAAGTATCAAATTGACCTCACTCAGAGATCCATCGGAAGATTTCGGAATTCCCAACTTTGGACAGCTATACCACGTGCAAATTGAGGAGGACTGGGGACACAAAGTTAGAGGATTCGTGCTCGGATATGATCAGAATGTACTCCTTAACGGTATATTTATTCATCTCCAAAATGGGCTGTTGTATTACCATCAACCATTTCACAACCCTACTTCTGTTGAGCGTCTGGGACTTGATTGTAAGGTAGAATATACCAATACCCACCAAGGGATCATGCCTGAAGCTCATGACATCTGGATCCAGTATACGCAAAGTGAAGAGAATGACCTCGATAACACCTTCCAATGACGAATTCCTTCTCTTCCTGTATTATACTTGAGCTGGACTCCACCCAATCAGATCCTCCGATTTCAGGAGCACCTGTCAGCCGTGACAGCATTATCGACCTTGTCTGAGAGATGCAAGAAGACTCAATACCGGGGAATCTGTCCTCAAGCTCAAGAATATGCAGTGGTGATTCCAACAAGGTACAAAGAACTTCATCGTTGGGCTGATTGTGTTGACGGGTTCATCTAGGTTGTCAAACAAAAGAATACGATGCGTAATGTACCCATTGGAGGCATAGTTTGACTGGGGCATTAGGTGCGGGAGAATGCTGCATCTGGCAGCATCAATAGCGTATGGCTTGTAAATAATCATGTTGATTTAGATACCTACTGGGCTGTATATTAATTAGACTGGAATGCCTGATTCAGGTGTATAGCTGTGAGATAGTTTAACAAATTTTACTTTTTGATATAGACAGTATATATCATCACTCCCGCAGAGTCTGGCTCCAAGTACACCGGAATCGTGTTGGAGATGAGTTTCGTAGTCCAAGCAGATCCGAAATTTTACCCACTTAAAGGCATGATTTCATTGCATTTTGAAGATGACTTCATACTATTTAGAATATTCATGTATTCCGCTCCGCCACTTCAGAAGTGTTGAGGAGCACCTGAATGTACTCTCAGAGTACCTGGGAAGCACATTGTTTTGCATTCAGCCTGTTTGGGAGCTTCTGGGATCTCTTGGAAGGATCGTTGTGGCTGTTCAGAAAGGCTGAGTCATTGAGTTATGACTTCCGAACCATTTTACATTGTGCTGATGTAGCCGGGTGTCACTCTATCGCAGCCTTCACCTTGCTATTCCCAAGAATGTAACTTCCCGCTTCCTCTCTTCTCGGACTTTGGAGCGAGGTTCCTTCATCTGATATTGTGTATCCTCCGTAGTGGCATGTGAAATCCCTCCTTTGGCCATTTCGGCCATATTCAAGGCAAGATGCCTGTCAGAATGTTCTAGCTGTACCCTACCTCCTTGCAGTGCCATAGTAGCTGACATGTTGAAAACCAACAACAAATTAGTTGCTGCTTCTAGAAATCAGATTCGGCTATTCGCTCCATCATATATGGTTTTGTAGCCTCCTCTCGGGTGATTAACGCCTGGTTCATCCACTCTAGGGGAGCCTGATCACAAGATTTGTCCCCAAACATCCCCAGGCTGACAACATCATGATGTTCAAATTTCACGGACTGCGTGGACAAATGCCATGTTCCACCATGGAGGTTCCCCATCACAGGCAGCTATCAGTTGGTCTTGTAGCTCTTTATGTATACCCACTTTGCAGTATACAGTTAGTTAACAGCTGTTCACTGCGATATGGATATACTCACATCCAATTGCATGGTGCATCTTATTCTTGCTGCTTCGAGTGTTACGCACAATGAATATATGCGCATCCTGGGTCATACTTCCGGTGACTGCATTGGCAGCATCCCAGTGGACTGACTGGTTTCTGTGTTGATGCTGTGCACTAGCAAGTGACGCATTGGATGAAGCGCCTGTCGATTGGCTCGCTGAGGTGGGTGTGTAGCCATGATTCGCTTCAGTGGAATAGCAGAGGAAGATGATACTGAAAAGAAGTGGGAAGCCCTGAGCATTATAAACTTAGCTTCAAGTCAAAATGGAATAAGTAACAGCCAACTTGCACATTGTACTGAACATGCATCCTACTGCATATGGCGGCAGGCTACAGGAATTTCCCACAGTCCCGCGATTTGCAGTAAGTCGGTCCGATGTTGTTTGTGTGTTTCCAGAGATAAATACAGGTTTACGACAGCCGATATGTCAGGATTGCCAGAAATGATCAGTAAATTCTTCGATGGAAAGGATGTCTGTTGATGCGTGTCTCAAGAAATTGCTGCCATGTTACGTGACACTGACTCTGAATATCAAGTCATGTTGTATGGCTAGCATTACTAATCTCATTTCAGTGAGGGTCAAAATGCAGATGTTGTTTTGTTCACGATAATCAAACGTACCACATTGACATATAAGACCCAGCTTTCCTCAATATCATCCATAACTTGAAACAGACATCATCTCCACCAACATTGAAGTCAACACAAATTACAATGGTGAATGCTCCGAAAATGAACATTTCGCCACTTCTGGCAGGCAAATACGGCATATCAACAATGTGTTCCACACGACGATGTCATCACGCAAATGATGGCAAGAGCGGCTTGGAATCAGAGAGAGTCCGAGCCCTAGCTGCATTGCACAGTTTGCGATCCAACAGGAAGCTTGCGGCGGAGAAAAGACGACAAATGCACTTTTTAACCAATGAAGAGCGAGAGAAATGGATCGTGGATTATATTGAGAGAGAACCTGCTGTTGCAAGGCAGGCACTTGAAGACGCAGAGACAGCGATTGCGCTGGAGCAGGGAGATGGGTGAATTGCTGCAAACGTGGGATGGAAAATATGACAGCCCGAACATACCTTTGTGGAGATGATGCTGGCTATCGGAGACAGTCTGAGCGATCTTGCAAGTTCCAACAATGAGCAGGATTGGGAAGATGATGATGAAGAAGACACAGAGCTGGGCCAGCTGAGCGACGATGACGAAGCTTGTTGGGTGGTGGTGGGCACAATCTTTGAAACGGTACAGCTGCACATGGAGAGATTTCGGCCAGAGATGATGATGGTTGACAGATTGACTAAACCTGGATGGGGCGATGCGGCCGACTACTGCCGTGAAAGGGAGACGAAGTGGAGCATGACCGAATTGAGGGTTCAGGCAGTTACTATACTACAAACGGATGTAGTTGCAGCCGCAGCTACACCATCAACTTTTGGTGAGTATAAGGAGAATCTTGATATCGCTCCAGAAATATTGCAAATGCCGCGAAGGACTTCTCGACCAGGAAGTAGCTAGATAAGAATTGGTTCCGGGAAGCCACAGTCGAACTAACGCATTGTGTCTCCTGGGCCCGACATGAAGCCTGATTGATCATCCGTCAAGACAGCGAAGCCTGTTGAACCGGTAAGGTCTTACCCCTGCACAGTCCCTCTCAAGCTGATCACTATAGACGATTCGGATTCAGAGGAAGAAATGGTGATGGCTCCCGTGTCACCGGAGAAATACATACGTATATTGCCATTTATGATGTTGTATCTATTTGAATAGCTATCTGTTTACCACTTGTGCTACGTGTCAGCTTTTTATTGATTCTAGTGACAAGATTGTGAGACATTATAATGTGTCTGTGCATGTGCAAGGGTTGTACGTGCCATGCGATATTACTATTCTTCACACCAGGCTGTACGACAAACAATATACATGTTATCGTCTAGCCTGGTACTGTTAGGTGAGAGATCACAAACTAAAATAGTGACGAAATATGCGACCAAAATGTATTGTAGTGAGGTCATACAAGTCCCAGATGGAGCAGTCAATGGGCGATAGAAAACTGTCTGAAAGACTACCATCATGCTGCATTCACCCATGAATCCAGCTGTATAACTCTTCGCTCAGACCTGGTGCACATGGTTGAGATTTTGAAAATTGCTTATGATTTGTCATGGAAATCAAGGAAAAAGAGCTGGATGAGAAAAGGTGAGGGAGTCGCACTATAGTAATCAAAGACTAGTGGAAAGATCTACATGCCGTGCATTGCCAGCTGACAGCACAGGAATGTAATAGGGCTACGTCATCCATCACTCAGATAATGTGTATAGTGGTAGATCAGAACTTTGAGAGGCCACGAAGCTTCTGGATGCAAATGATTCTACATCACAACGCTATATTGGTAGTCAATAATGAGTATATGATTCCTAGCATACAATTAATGAGTGTACAATGACTGTTCGAAAATGTTCAATGGGAGATTCAACGGAGGGTCAATGATAGTAAGTTTTACACGATCGGCAATCAGAGGACTGCATACTCACAGCTTGCAAAAGTGAAACTGTTCATTGTCTCTATAGGTAAAAAGGCAAATGACACGCTAGTTGCCCCATTCTAAGAATGAGCATCAACAGAGCATCAACCATTCTTGCCATTGCATCTGGGCTAATCCAAGGGGTGTGCAATGAGATTAACCCACAATCAATGCATTGGCCACCTTTCGAGGCAAAAATGCTTGCAACAACATCGCTACAATCTCCTCAAAATGAGCGTCAATGGAGCATCAATGATTTTTGGTCTTGTAAGTACGGTATTTCAAATGTGATTTGTTCACTGCTCTGCATGACTGATATATTGGCAGCCTTTGTAGGCGAAAGAGAAAGAAACGCGGTCACTGCCCCATTCTGAAAGTGAGCGTCAACCGAGCGTCAATGATTTTTGCTCTTGTATCTTGGCAAATCTAACTTTGACTTGGTGGCTATAGTCATATACGAGGTAATGGCGGCCTTTTCATCCGAAACAATGCATCGCAGATACCTTACCCCGTCATGAAAATGAGGGTCAACAGAGCTGCAACAATTTTTGGTCCCGCATTTTGGGTAATCAATGCAGCGTGTGGATATATGAGCTCATAACAGAACCATTGACTGCCTTTATAGACAAAAATACAATACATAAAAGGAGAAACACAGATTCCAAAATGATCCATATCGCAAACTGCATAACATCCAAACAGAGATTATTCGCTGTTGAATACAAGATTCTGATATGATACTATTATCAAACAGCAAAATCAAGAGCATTATATAAATCTACAGAGGGACCCGCAGACAACCCACCCAATTGAGAAGGGTTGGAAGATCTCCATCAAACCGTATGCGAATTGACTGTTCGGATGTATTCTCATCCTGGACAGCCAATTTGAGAACAATTCGGTTCGGGCCCGGACCTGGACCTGACACGACTGTCTGGAACCATGGCTAACACTAGGTGAGGTTCATCTGATTGCTCGCCTGAGACTGGACATGTGAACTGTTCAAGTTGTGTGACTTGGAAATGTTATCATTCCGGATCATCTTCGGCAGGTCACATTTACAAGCATTCCACTTGAGGACTCCTCACAGTGTACTGTTTTGTGCATTTGTGATAGAGCATCTTTGGTGGACTGGTCATTCACACATGGTTGGCTGCAAGCCATACTGTGTGACCAACTTTGAATGTTATTTAATTTCCCCTGATGTACTTTGTGAGGCACAACAGGGTTTCCAGTATCTTGTTGCAGAGAGTTCCCCTGAGTCTGCGCCAATTCTTCAAGCGCAGCATCCCCCTGAGTCTCTGATTGTTAATGGAATGATGTCGATTGTTCCGCCTTTGGTGTAACAGGTATATTTGTGGGGTCATACTAGATCATTCGATAATCCTAATATGGATATTCGATCCGGAACCACGAATCATCACTCGGATCTCCGCATTGGATCTACCTTCCAGATTAGTTCACCAATTAGTCACATCTCCAGTAACTGACCTTTATATCAGTAGATCAACAACAGCGATCAGGCCAACCGCAAATACGATGTGTATCATCCTTGGATCGATAATGGTCATTGGATCTCTATTGTCAATGGTCACTCCTTATCGGCAGGAAACCTTATTGCTAGTTGCCGACCAAACAAGTATTCACTCGTGCCCCAATGGTTTATTCCTAGGGAGATGAGGTGTCGTCAGCACCAGAGCATTATGACATCTTGAGATTTGCAGAGTCACATAAGAGAAAAGTCCATAACCAATAATCGATATATCAGAGCCCAGTCGACTGAATGGACTTATACGAATCAACCGTTAGTTCGACTACACTTTCTTGGTCCGGGCAACTGGGATCTTGGATTCATGTGTCCAGAGTGGCGCAGGATACTCTCCGTTCGATATGTGGCAAACCTACTCAGCTGCAGAATACTGTATATTTGGCTACGATAAAGCGTAGTCGATTTATCGGTTCTGTCGCTCGCCGTAATCACTAAACCGTTCCGTACCTGGTGGGTATATCAGAGGGCACTCTTACTGGTTCTCGGTGACACAAACCAATTTGTTGCTAATTGGCTTCATTTAAGCTCGTATCTGTACGAGGTATCGCCAATAGCAATTCTGTCGTAATATGAGCATATTTCCTTGATGACGTAGTTAGTAGTCTTGGGTGTTAGAACTCAACTATCAATGGTAGCGGCAAAGGATGAGGAGGCAGTTACGTATGTGAACTCCGAAAACAGGCTTTGGCAGTCTTAGGATCATTAAAGGTGTGGATCGTCTGATCAATATATCAGCGATACTGATATGGTGGAAGGAAATCGATAACCTTCCATCGATCATACAATCTACATCAAAATTCAACTACAGATACCAATTGACCTTCTCGACCTGGAGGTTATGCCTGAACATTATTCCCCGGTATTATCTATTAGTACTGTATCGAAGTCAACGAGGATATGTCTCTGTTGAAGTCCAAAGTTGTATGTTCATCATCAGTTCTATATCACGGATAAACCTATCACTCTTTATACTAAGTTATTCTTAGAATTTTCGTTATAGCAAGGCTTTGATCAGGAAATGAGCAGGAAAATACTTTGGAGTCCGAATGGACGTGTTCAACGGTCCATGAAACAGCTTTGGCCATATTGCGGATACAAGGAAGTCGATGAATTACGATAGTAAGTTCGCAAAGGACATTCATATTGGACATTCAGGTTTGTTCCATACTGACCAAATTGACAGACAAAACACTCGAAATCGGAAGTAGAGGACTATAAAGCATCTGACTCTCACCACGGCACGTGGAATCACTACACCATGTTAGGATGTGTTTTGGCTCATATTCCATAGAACGCTATATCACATCTTGAGCTACAACGGTCATATGACCTATTACAAAGTGACCTAGTGATGCCGTCCGCAATCACCCTTAGCATGCATCCCCTGAGAGAATCCTCATTTACCGTGGATGCAATTTTGAAGCCATTGCCATCACGAAATATACTAAGTGTAGCATTGGAGGGGTAAACATCAACAAACAAACAAGCCATGATGTAGGTCATTGTTTACTGCATGAATCAAAATTGGGGATTGTGAGAAGTACAACCCGCATTTGATGAGGTTGATCGCCTATTCGTTTGCCTCTTCGAAAGCTAAATATGGATGATAGGTCAAGGGCCAACATACTGGAGCAGGGCTAGCCGTACATTTGAACGACATTCTTGATCGTTTTCCGTTTACCAACTGCCGTTTGCTTGGAATTACGACTGATAATGCTTCCTCAGATTACTCAGTGACTTGTGAGCTACAATCAACCCTTGAGGCATCCGGAATTGAGTGGCATGTATTGAGGATCCACATACCATGCATGGCACACGTCATACAGCTGGCTTCAGGTGAATTCATGAGCAGCCTCGGTGTAAAAGGCGGCACCTAGGCTTGAGAACACCATCAGCACAATCAGCAATTTGGAGATAATGAAAGCATAGACATTGGGAAGACTCAAAAACTTCGAAAAGAGGGCAATGCTGGAATCAACAAGGTGTCAGCCATGAGACCAGGTTTAGCAAAGTGAATTGAGAAAGTACGTATTTCAAGATACTTTGAAAGTCCTGAAACTGACCTTCATATAGTAGGGAATGCGTGTTTTTGATTTTGCTGACACCTGGTTGTGGAAAGGAGTTATTTGAATGTCAAAAAGCCAAAGTCACCATCGCAGTACTACCTATTAATGATGTGAAGACATGTTGGAATTCGACACTGGAGTTGATTCACCAATCTTACTGATTATGAGAATTCACCTGCGAGTGGCTCCAGAATCCAAAATACCTTGATTTGCACCCACTCTTCACAACAAAGAATGAATGGTCTATTGCCAGGTATGACATGGAATTTTCAAGAACATTCCAATACTGGTCCGTGTGAATGACAATGGGGCATATGGTCACATTTCATTGCATAATCGCAGTCTACCATGACATGTTAGATCATATGGCTGGCGTTATCCGAGCTTCATCAAGGAAGAATGCTCAATGCAAGAAAGACTTGTACTTCCCTGTGAAGTTAGCAGGAAAGATATTGTCCATATATTATACCGAAGTTACTCCAAGGACGGGCATGCTTCTCATTTCAGCACCTATGTTTGATCCTTTCCACTAGTTGGGATCGTGCAGGAAGTGGGACATGGGAATTGATATCAATCTTGAGGACTAGACTTTGTATACTACCCAATACCAAGAGATCTTTCTGCAGTATGTGGAGAATGAATACTGTGCCAAACATAGACATGTGCTAGTCATTAAACCAGAAAGCGTTGCAAGCAATAATCTGTTCCCTGCTGCAAGGGCTCGCAATTCCAGTCAAACTTCCTTTGATCGATTCGATTTGTCTAGCACTGATGAAGACAGCTTAATGCCTAACAGTGTGGCTGAAACGACACCCAGATGAATCGATCGCACAGCACACTTATTGGCCGCTGTCAGGCGTTACTTGGATTCCCAACCTGAATCACCAAAGAAATGGGGGCGAGTTGATCCAAATCTCAATGATTACCACTCCGACACAATGCAGATTAGCAGTACATTTTAGATCCCAGATATCACCAACTGGTGGCGACAACAAGATGAAATGCACTGAATGTTCGCTGATCTCTCTGATGTGGCACAAGGCATAATCTCTATCATACCGCATGGTGTCTGGGTGGAGACCAGTCTTTCCCCTGGGCGAGATGTTATCGGCTGTGGGCAGTCAAAATCCACAGGCAAGATCCTTCGCGAAAAGATGTTGTACAGCTGGTTGCAGGAGCCAGTACCGGGATATTGGCCAGCGATAACCCATCACTGGATACGATTAACACAGAAAACAACTCTGACATGCAGAGACAGGCAGAGGAACGAAAATTGTTCAAAATGGCCTAGGTCCACCAGTTCTGAAGATGTGGCAGGGCAGCCAAAACCTACGCGCTACACAGAAGAAATATCCCGCTCAAAACTAGCAAATGACAGCGGTAGGATACACTTCAGAAACCGAAGAAAATGTCAACGCATCCTGGTCACTCTTTCAACATGATTGTGAGGCTGCCTTTAAATCATCTGAAAGATCACCATTCCCACCTGATGTGACTGCAATGGACCTCCCTGGAGGACGATCTGAAATAGTAGATGTCCCCCCAATCAGAAGAATCGACAGTCATCCAGTCGGAAGTGCTGAGAATTGCACACCTGGCACCATTTTGGACATTAAAAATTTGCTAAACTGCACTCACGACTTGGATAATCCAAATGACAGCGAAGATGATTGCGCAGCAGATGCTGAATGTGGGATAGAGGTAGACTCTAACATCGAGGCTCCAGAAGGCCCAGAGCAGCGGGATGTGTGTGCCGCACCTAACATTTCTGGATTGATCTGGCCAACACAGAATCCAACACAACAGGCTGAACAGGTTTTTCTGACAGTCTATACAATTGAACCAAGGAGGAATGAGGGGATCAAGAAAATGTAGGACAGAATGCATCAATATGTTTCAGCAGATCGTTTATGTAGCTTGACTGAGAGTTTCATTGCGAGATATATTATGAGCAAATGGTGAACAGTCACATGTGACTATCAGTTGATGAACAGACGTATAGCGGGCACAATGATTCTTTTGGCAAATATATACATTTTACTAGTACGAGTGTGAACAGTTCAAAAATATACCTGGGCTCGCCTTTACCACAGGGCCGATTCTCAATCCGTCACAAAGACAACCAATAACTTCAACAAATTATGAAAACAGTTATCGATGGCACCAGATGTTGGATGGACAATGTCTCAAAATGAGCGTCAATGGAGCATCAATGATTTTTGGACTTACAAGTATGGTAAATGAATAGTGATATGGTCACTTTTTGGTGTAAATGATGTATTGGCAGCTTTTCAAGAGAAAAGAGACAGCAACACAGTCAATGCCCCATTCTAGGAATGAGTGTCGACAGAGCGTCAACAATTTTTGGTGTTGTAAGTATGGTATTTGATAGTTGATTTGGTTGCTATTAGGCAAAATCGACCAATTGGCAGCTGTTATGAGCAACAGAGACAGCAACACGGTCACTGCCCCATTCTGAGCATGAGCGTCAACAGAGCATCAACAATTTTTAGCTTTGCATCTTGGGGAATCTAAGTTCTGATTGGTTGCAGGCATCCATTGATGGGATATTGGCAGCCGTTGGGGGCAAAAACGACAGCAACACACTCCCTGCCGCATCCTGAAAATCTGCGTCAATGGACTGTGAACAATTTTTGGTCTTGCATGTTGGGTAATCAAGCTATCGCTCGGATATTAGAGCACATAACCGAACAATTGACCGCCCTGATAGGCAAAAATACAATCTATCAAACGAAATACACGGATTCCCAAATCATTGATATCGCAGATTGCAAGACATGCAAAAACAAAATATTGGCTGTTGAATATACGATTTTGTTAAGAAACCATTATCAATCTGCAAAAACGAGAGCCTTGTATGAATTGATAAATAGACCCGCTAGGTGACTGGCTGGCAACCGGCCCACTTCAGATTGGGTGGCAGACTACCATCAGACCACACCCGAGTTGACAGTTTGGGTGTATTAACAAACCGGACAGACAATTTGGCAATGGTTCAGTTTGGAGCTAGGCCGGGACCCAGACTGACGGTCCAGAAATGTTGCTAAGCCTATTCACTGGCGTGCAGTTGTTCAACTGTCTCGGGAGGGTTATGCATCATTGCGATTATGATTTCCCACATTTGAGGTCAGATTTCAGTACATTGGCAGTCCTGATACATTCAATACCGGTATGTTATATCGATGAAACCTAGTATAGAATAGCACACACAGGAAATCGTAAATCTGATCGCTGAAACCATTCCCATCCTCGAAGCGACATCGCACCCTCTACAATTATACATCCATCGACTAATGTCGCATTCACAATGGTGGCGAGAATGGTGATGTTGTTACTGTCGATGTTGTTGCAGGATATGGGCTGGCTGCTGCTGGTGATGGCAAACCCACCTGCAGGCGGAATTCCTGAGCATTGCATGCAAGGTTCAGTACCAGCAACAAAGCTGCTAAGACGATTACAAGAATTGTGGGGCTACTATATCCACTCCTCTGAAACGTAATCAAGGAAGTCCTCATCAAAGCTACCCTGATTGTTGTGAGGTTGTGCCATCACTGGGTCTGTACCAGTTGAGTGGATGTTTCAACGAATGATACTGCAGATAGTATCAATCTTTCTGGCTTGAACCTGCTGAGTGGAAGAACAAAATTTCACATTGTGATGATGAAATACATCCATGCATGCAGGATTAACCACCTGATCATGGTTACTGGTATGGCACCTACGGTGTGCTCTACCTCCTGGACCAAACATTAGTGGGACCATAATGTTGCCTGGCTTGCAGGCCAACAGACAATGGTGGATGACCGTCGCAGTGAGGGCAATGAATGACAGGTTGATTATCTCAATGAATGATCTATCTTTCATTCCCATTTGTCATCTGCCAAAGAATTAAGTCAGGTGAATATGATCCACAATTTCAGTCACTGCTAATGAAAACTTGCATTCCTAAATTGATCGTCAAGACAATAATTAAGCTGGAAGAGAATCTTGAACTTACCTCATGAATACTTGTGGAGTATGTAACCCTGTCCTTTGCCAATAGCCAGGCTACCATTTTCCAGATCGCTGCAGGCAACTGTGGCCAAAATGCTTTAATTCAGTCGTTTCCGGTCCCGCAGCAGTATACCATTGCTGCACAGCCACCAGCAATCTTTGTGAGAGCCTGATGAACAATGTCGGAGATGAAAACAATAGTAGAAATGATTGATTTACCACTGAAATGTATGTGTAACACTGGGAGATTCACCCTAGGTCCTAATCAATAAAAGCCCCTAATGAATTCTGGACAGATAAAGAACATCAACAAGGCTTCACTCAGGATGCGGATAAGCGTTCACACCCAAAGGACTCAAGGTAACTGTTCAGTTCTCGGTTCCTGATAGATAGTATCAACTAAGGAGTATCATCACGAGTTATCAGTATGCTGATGTACACGACTTGAGGAGAGCCTGAAAGAAGGATACTCTGAACCACCACACTATCGTGATGACTGTAGGACTTCTAACGGATGCCACAGTCTCATCCCAAGAAACAACATGGATATTCGAGAAGCGACTGTCCCAGAATGCGACGACTCCAAGTATCAACTTGTCTATAAGAAACCGCAAAGTAGTTTCGCGTCAGCAGAAGGAGTAGTGCCGACTCATCAGTATGCAACCAGAAGTAGTCTCTGAACCACCACGCTATCAGGCTGGTCCTCGGGCTTTCTTCGGACACCAGAGTACCGTCTTGCTCACTTCCAGATTGATGACTTGCTTTGACGAAGGTCCCAAGAATAATGAAGTATAAAGCAGTTATAGATATATCGGTGATATAGAACTGATTAATGAAGGTACAACTCCACACTTCAAAGGAGAAGTATCATCATTAAATTCAATACCAAACTGATAGATAATACACTGCAATGAATTTAAGGCTTAACCTCCAGGTCTAGAAGGTCAATAGGTATCCGTGGATAAATCTTGTTGTAGAAATTGTTACCGATGTCCTTCCTCTATGTTGGTATGGCTGACCATATTTCAGACCATCCACACCCTTGACAATCCTAAGACCACTTAAGCCTGCTTCAGAGTATACATACGTAACTGCCTCATCATCCTTTGCCTCCACCATTGATAATCGAGTTCTAACTCACAAGAGTATTAACTATGTCATCAAGGTGTTAAGCTCCTTTTGTGACGCGATTGCTATTGGCGATAACTCAAACAGATACGAGCTTATCTGAAGCCAATTATCAATGAATTGGTTAGTATCACCAGAAGCCAGTGAGAGTGCCCTCCCATATACCCACCGGGTATGTAACGGTTCAACAATTGCGCCATACAACAGAACACTTGATTTGACTACACTTTATTGGAGCAAGGGATACAGTGATCTGGAACTGAGTAATTTTGCCATATATCGAACGGAGAGTATCCCGTGCCACTCATATCATCAAGAACAATAGTTTCCATCAGAAACACCCGGGTGTTCCAGACGTCTCTGATGACTTTGACTGAACCTCGTACCCTCAGATGGAGAATTAAATGCTTCGCATCGCCCAGGCGATGGGTCCAAGCTTACTGGACTGATGTAGTGGCCTTCAGGTGCACCTGGGAGCACCTGGGAGCACGTTGAATCACTGTAGAGCAGTCTGGGAAAAACATCTTCTTTGGGAATGCTGCTGTGGCGCCTGGAAATCATAGCTACTACATATCGTTCAACAATTTTCAAAACTTATGTATTCGGTTTGTATTCTCACCTATGTATCTATGGGGCATTATAGCTACCTATCTACGCAGGGTATATCTGGACTGGCAGCACGCGGTGATTGTCAGCAATTCGAGGTGTGCTTGAAGATGACGACGAATATGTACTCCCTGTCGCTCATTCCACCTCCATTACCCCTGGATCAACATACACCCGCCGTCACTCATTGACGATGGACTTGGAGGCCATGATCGAGCGAGTTTGGAGATGCAATTGGAGACCGAGATTGAGTGTACTCAGAGATGCACTGGGAGGCCGTAATTGAGTCAGTTTGGAGACGCACTGTGACGCAGCGATGGAGTCAGCATGGAGATACACTTTGAGGCCGTGATCGAGCAAGTTCAGAGATGCAATTGGAGACCGACATTGAGTGAACCCAGAGATGCACGGGGACGCCGTGATCGAGGGAGTTTGGTGATGCACTTTGAAGCCTTGATTGAGTGAGTTTGGAGATGCACTTTGAGGCCTTGATCGAGTGAGTTGGGAGATGCACATTGAGGCCGTGATTGAGGGAGTTTGGAGATGCACTTCGAGGCCATGATCAAGCGAGTTTGGAGATGCAATTGGACACTGAGATTGAGTGAACGGAGAGATGTACCGGGAGGCCGTGATCGAGTGAGTTTGGACATTGACTTGGACGCCGTGATCAAGTGAGCTCAGAGATGCACTCCACGCTGTGATCGGGCGAGTTTAGAGATGAACTTGCAGCAGTCTATGCACGAGGGAGGTTACCGGAGTATTTGGAGGTGGTCGATCTAGAGGCAGTCGATGGGAGCCACGCAAGGTGCTGAGACTGTGTTCATCGGTTAGTTAACTCGAAACCGTGGGAATGTGACATGGTGACTTTACCTTTGGGGCTCTTATGCAGAACTCGCTGGTGGCAGTCGATCTGTAGGGAGGTATGCCAGAAGCTGAAGCTACATTCAGGGGTCAACTTGCAATCGAGAGAATGAAGGCACGACAGAGAATCCTATGTGTATGCGGTACGCAATGTATCCTGCACTCGGCGTATGCTGCACTTGGCGTATGCTGCACTCGGTGTTACCTCATGATGATGGCATGGAGAGACAGAGAGGGATGACTCAACTTTGTGTTCTTGCAATGATGGTAGAGTTGTGGATGAGAAAGAGAGAGATAGGGGATGAAGGTGAGAACGATATGGAGGATACGAGCAGACCTGAGAAATCATGGGTATGACTTGCATGATTGGGTTTAGAAGACCTCATATCGGTGTTACTACCAGGCTGATTGGGACTGGTACCTGCCGTATTCGGGATGGTAAATTGACTCGCACACGAAATTGCCTTGAGTCCCAGTTCCTCATGATGATTTCCCCCATCTCCTCTGATCTCTCTCTTTCTTGTGCTCAACTCTACCATCACCTAAGAACATGAAGTTAAGTCTTCCCTCACTATCTCTTCATGCAATGATCATGACTGAACACCGAGTACAGAATACATCAAGTACAGCTCCATCCCAAGACTGACAGTCTCCCGCACCCAACGAGTTTCCCGTCCAAGCCAGTTTCCCATCTCGCGGCGGATGTTGTTGTACTCAACTATCTACATTCCCACAATTACAAGTCAACCAATGAATAGAGTCTCAGCTGCCATTGCGCCTCCCTCCAAATCGACCACTTCCAAGTACTCCTCCAATGTAGCTCGATCATAGCCTGCAAGGGCATCTCCAAACTCGCTCAATCACGGCCCCCCCGTGCATCTCGGAGTTCACTCAATCTCGGTCTCCAATTGCATCTCCAACCTCGCTCGATCACAGCGTCACAGTGCATCTCCAAACACACTTGATCACGGCCTCCCAGTCCATCTCCAAACTCGCTCCATCACTGCCTCCAAGTGTATTTCTGAGTTCACTCGATCTCGGCCTCCAAGTGCATCTCCAAACTCGGTCGATCACAGCCTCGGAGTGTATCTCTGAGTTCACTCCATCCTGGCCTCCAAGTGCATCTCTGAGGTGATTCGATCTCGGCCTCCAAGTGCATCTCTCAACTCGCTCGATCATGGCCTCCAAGTGCATCGTTAATGAACGACTGCGCGTGTATGGAGACACAGGGGTACTGGAGGTGGACTGAGCGACGGGGAGTACATATTCGGGCGACCCCGGGGTTGATAGATATCATCTCATTTTCATCTTATCTGGATCCAGGCAATTGGGTGGATTATCACGGCTGGGTAGTATCATATCTGCTCACTTTCTTGCTAGGCTCCTCCAGCTAGAACCGTTCTTTCTCATGAATGCTGTCTGTGCTCTGAAAGATGCTCCTCCGATTATGCTCGACCACCATCTGTGGCCAGATTGACCGTATGTATATATAGTGGGATACTTCAATAATGCATGCCATAGTATGAGGTAGCGAATCTTGTGACTGTAACAAAGACAAATATGATAGACGAAATGCCTTGTGCTTATGGAACCCGAAGAACCACTGCTTTGAATATACGGCACCAAGTCTCCTGCAGAGCTGCGCAGCGGTCTCAGCTCCTCCATAGATTAGACTATCCTAATAGTCAAATCTCGTGGCGTCCTGAATGCACCTCCATACCTGCAGCTGCTTTCAGGAGCACCTGAGAATGCTCTTGCAGAGACTGAGAGCACTTTGCAAAGCTCGAGGGGGGCCTGGGAGCATCTGGAAGTACTTGGAAGCACTGGTGAAGGCAACCAGAGTGTCTGGGAGGTTTGCTTGTGGCTTGCGGACCGATTTACATTGTGCTGATGCACCCAATGAACCAATTCTGACGTATGGTCACAGTTAGCCACAACATCAGAGTGTTTGTTTACAATAGGATACCGACAGAGCGAGAAGAAACTGCGAAACTGCGATCGGAGGGCGATATGCAATGCGACAGGTGGTATTCGCGCCTGTCGCGGAGTTATCTACCACTGGGGTGTTTTTGAAAGTGCTGACACACCCATTCTGCCCGGACGGAATTCTTTTTTGCTGATGGAGGACTGATGAATCCCAAGTTCCATTCGCCCAGACACACAGAGTGTGGTAAAACTAAGTGTTGATTTATATAAGTACATTTGGTCAACAGGACTCAAATATATCGATTATTGGATATTGACCTATATCTCATGTGACCCTGCATATCTCGAGATCCCATGATAGTCTGATATTGAGTACACCTCATCTCCCTAGGTATGAAGCATTGGAGCATAAGTGAATAGTCGTTTGGTCGGCGACCAGGAATACGCTTTCCCGCTGATATGGTGTGAACATTAGAAATGGAGAAATTGAGACCAAAACTGATCCAAAGATGATACACAGCTTATTCGTACTTGACTTGACAATTGTCCTGGATCGGTCGATGCCAAGGTCAGGTAATATAGGTATGACAAATAGCTGAACCAATCCGGAAGGTAGTTCCAACATGAATATCCAAATGATAGTTTGTGATATCGGATAAAGTATCGATACATGGATCATCGAGAGATCCTGTATGATCCCGGAAATATACCTTTATCACCAAAGGCATACCAGTAGGCATGTGGAGGGTCTGAGCGTCACAGGGCCGGATCGATCCTGGCAATTTCCTCATACCACCAACTTCGAATCTGGGTGGTTCTCACTGCATTCGTGGCAAAGTGATTCACAAACATTCGCTAATTGATGGTGATTGGATTCACATGTGCCATGACCATCCCCGGAATGCCTGCAAGAGTTTTCTGGGGGTTCAATTGTTTGCTGACAATCAGGCCTTTTACATTGTCTACAAAGAGCTCATATCGCCACAGATTTCCATCTTTCCATGTGACCAAATGCTCACCAGTGTCATTTCAATCCTTCCACTAGTAAATATATACATTAGCAGGCGCATTCCATTGTTAAAACACAAAATATAATTCGTTCTTGGATGCCAGCGGCGGACACTGTTGATCATCCTCCACCACCGATACAAGATAAACTTTCTGATGCCCGAGATGTAGGTATTGGGCTGACGTATGGATTAATTGAGTGGCCACGGCTGATTTTGCAGCTGTTGACATGACCCAATCATTTGATGGCCGCATGCCCATTGCTTTCTTCGATGGTCTCTAGAGAGGCTGGTCATCAGATTCTGAATTGTCATGTCGACAGTCATTGTAGTTGTTGGATATCGTTGTGAGATTGTTATCGACATCCTTGCCATGGATGGATTGTCATCTTCTCCTGGGGCTAGAAGGAGGAGAAAGAGGAGGACCAGTGCAGTGCCTGGGTGTTATGATGTAAAAAGGTGGTGAGTGATAAGCCCAAAAAAATTGTAGCAATTAATCAAGGAAATATGAATGAAAGTATAGTGAATGAATTACAGTGTTTTGTCAAGGTAAGAAAGCGTTGATATGATCAAAAGCATCTTCGAGGTGTGTCTGTGTACCCTGTGAATGATTGTGGGATATTGCATTGTCCTGCCACCCAAACTTCCAACTCCTTCAATGGATGCGAACTCAGACCTAAGAATGCCAGGTGGTAAACGTGCCACAGGGCTTCTGATTGGGTTCTTTTGGCGAAAATGATTATTGCAACAAGCTAAAATACATTTGCGTTTCAGTAATCATTGAAGTCAACTCCTGCTGGGCAAAGCTCCTGAACTACAAATTACATGATAGCCATACCCACAGTCCTATCACTGCCACTGTGGCATTCCCAAACACAAGTCACTCAATGATTAATCCTAATATTGTGAACTCTCACCACTGCCCTTCATCCCTGAATATGACCAACATAATAATAAAATAAACACAACACCAGAAAGAGACTCAAAACCTCTCCAAATAATTCCATATGATCACACATCTGTCCACCCTCCAAAGTGCCAGAATGATACCCACCCACCATGTATATACTTGAACAGCGTTCCAGCCAGTGAATTCCATCTTGACAATGACTAATGTGCGGCTGGGTGGATATATATAAGCGTGCTATTGGCTAGGGAGCCCACAGTGGGAGGATGCACAATGTGATCGTGCTTGTGTAGCAAAGCCACATCCTCCTCGACCACAACTCTTTGCTTCTGATCAGCAAGGAGACCAAGAGTACGGTTTTCGATGTCTTCAACCTATTGATGCTGCATATCAATCCTCGAGTTTGGCTTCCTTTCAAACTGTTGCATGCCTCATTTTGTTATCTTGAAGCTTCATGGATTTTGGAGCCGTGTCTCAGCATCATCATCCTATCGCTACCCAATATTGTTGATCATATCCTCAGCTGGAGGTGGGAGTATGTCATCGACAGCAAAGTATTCGAAGGCACCGCACATAGCTGTCTGGGCGCCAGATTGGCCGTTGGCATGATGGGTCGAATAAATGACAAAAAGATACGGTGGTTTGTGATATTTCATCGCCGGCATTCCCCATTTGGTGGCGATATTGTGATCGAAGTTTGGGGTATGGTTACGGGTATGTGGTCAACCATCTCCATGGGGCTCCTCCCAGCAGCCCGAAAGCTGTCGGATTTTGCAGCCAGGGTCAGGCGGATGGGTGATTACAGCAAGCATGATTGACCAAATTGTCAAAACAACAATTGATGTAACTATCAGAAGTATTGATTCATCATCCCTAGGCCAGTGCTGTGAGAATAGGTGACTATTGTTTTCACCCACCCTCTTCCCAGCAACGTCGGGATCCACATAGGTGATGCTAATGCCGAATGGTTCGGCAAGGAAATCGGTTCAGTCATCCCAACACACCATTATCAGCGATGGCCTATGACCAGTGGTTTCTTCCTTGTCATCTTCCATATCTACATGATATCAGGACGAGGAAATGAAGCAGCGGGGCGACCAGTTACATACCAACGTGGACGGATTCCCCCCTTGTGGTGTTGGTTTTGTCAATCCTATTCTTCCTTCAGCGAAGGCCAACCTCCGCGAACATGTCAAGTGCGCACTTGAGTTTCTGACCATCAAGGATAGTCTTGTCTGCCATGTACCATTTCTAGAGCAGTCTGTTAGACGCCAGATCACTGGTTTGAGTAACGCAATGATTGATTAGGATATCCCATTGCTCGGGGCCGGTGCCTAGTTGGTTGCTGATGCTAATGGACTGGGCAATCTCCGAGACTTGCTCCCTCACTTCATTCTCTGTCTGTTGCGTTGTCAAGCCAACCTTCTCCTGCCAAGTCCCGATGGTTTGTGCTGCCCATTGGCTGACTCCAACACCACCATTCACAGCCCAGAGGAGGACTTGGTGAGTCAGGATCTTGTTGGTATTAGCATATGGGATGACTGATTTCGGCAACCATGAGGCATCTCATTACATTTTTGGTTCTCAATTGTGGTCAATGATTCAGATTTGGATACCAAATGCTCGTAACTTCAAACAAGAGATGGGAGTATTGAATATATTTTCAAGGGAAATGCAATGTGGTTGCAGAGGTGAGAAGGGTGTGTTGAAGGTTCTGGAGATTGTCAGTAAGGTGGGCAGCCCAGGTGAATATATATGTCAACTTGGAGGGGTTGTCTTGATCCGGCGACATCATCTTGGCTGCAATTGAGCTCGGGAACAATTTGCATTGCATTTTGTAAGCTCCCTGATCCATTGACTTTATGCTTAAATTCATCACAAAGACAACTAAAAGTGCGATCTAGAGTCATATCTCACTTGTTTTTGCTGGCTCTAGGTCTTGCACCCAGCAATCACGTCAGTGTGTTGGTATCTAAGGAGAATCCAAAGTTCATGTATGGTACGAACTTGATACAAAGTGACAACCAGAAATCTGGCAATAGGTGTAGGAGGGTCTTGAATAGGTGCAAAACAATCGCCGCAACAAGCTGAATGCAGATGTGGTCCAAGTTTTGGGATCAAAGTGATGCTGAAAATCGCCGAATGATAAAATATTTTCTAAACATGTGCAGAAGTATGAGAGAAATCCGACAAGAGTGGGAGAACTCCATTTTGGAAAAAGTACATCGCGGTGGGGCTTTTTCCAATGAGCAGCCAACTTGTAATGGTATGAGTAGCTCAAATACCACTGAGACGCTTCTTAACGTTGTTGGGACATTTCATTTTGCCAACAAAACATGGAACATTCATCAGCATTATTTTTACTGCTCAAACATGTACTCCTACATCCGCGATTACATCACTCACTTTCATCCCAACCGCAATGTAAGAAATTTATACATTTTGCACAAACAACTGTGAGATGACGGTTCTGTGATTAGGTTCAATGGCATTCTACTTGCATTGATTCATGAACTATATATTGATCATTTGCTTCAGCCATCCGATGATGATTCCAGCGATGCAGAAGCCGACGGAGATAATGCGTGTGATGATCCAGAGCAACCTCCAGTTCAGACATCCATTTATGGTACTCCACACTTCGACAATGATCTAGCCAGCAAGCCCATCATCACCATGTCTTTTGTTATCTTCGATGATGAAAGAGAAGAATAGTAACCCTTTTCTTGCGAGGTGGAGTGTCAATTAGCACATTAGTGCATCAAGCACGACTTCTGCAGAGCTGCTATCAATGAGCGTTTCAGGAACCCTACCATGGCAACTGTCAGCGACTTCACTTTGTCCCACAACTTATTCAAAAGGGTGTACGAAATGTCCTACACAATGGGCATTGACTCATGGAACTATGGCAAAGTGTGATACAATTGTTTAGCCGATCCAAACAACTTTCACAACAATGAATGCACCCATTTCTTCTGCTGCAATTCTGTTGAATACATTGAGTTCCTCATGCAACAGCCTGTGGTAAGGGAACATTTGTATTATGCTCCAGCAAAGGAATTCAATGAAGCTGAGGAACATATCTACTTAGAGGAAAAATCAAGCAACTGTTGGTGGAATGCACATGGATGCTGGTTGAATTTTATCATACCTACCATGATTTTGACTACTACAATAGGTACAGTTGCCTCTTGGAGGTACAATTGTCCCTTTATTTGGCTGTTCAGACCAGACACATCTGACAATCTATTCAAGTGACAAGAAGGAATAGCCAGAATATTTGACTCTGCGAAAGATCGACAAGATGATTAGATCAAAGCCATCGAATCTTGCAAGCATCCTTATTGCCCTTCGTCCCATCCCTCCAAAATCTCAGATTGAATAACAACAAAAAATACAACTGCTGTGAACGGAGAACAAATCAATCATCGGGATGTTGTACGGATGGTCTTTGCAAATATTCTTTGTCCTCATGCTGCGATTTATACGCCTGCAAAGCTCAAGGTTTGTGTGGGCGGTCAGAGGCAGCGATGTTATCCTATCATTTGGGCATGGACAGCTGTCCAGTTCAACAATATTCTGTGGCATTCGATCAAGCAACCCCAATGACCGGTTTGGAATGCACCGACATTATCTCATGGAGAAGGGAATTCATCTTTGTGACAAAATGAGAGACTATCGGCTCCACATCCAACAGATGATACCCGCAATGAAGGAGATGCAACGGAGAGACAGAAAACAAGGGATTATCTGGAAGTTCAAGTTATTGCAACCTCCAAAGGGGTCTTCTGGAATATGAACTGCATCTCCTAGATGACTATAATGGTACCCGATATTCTTCAGCCCATCTATCTCCCTATGCTCAAGAATTTGTTGGACTGGGTAACACCCTTCCTCAAACAACATTCCACGATTCACAAATCAATCCAGCTCTGGGAGATAATGCCTCCATATCATGGTTTTCCTTCATTAAACAAGCCTTATAGCGAGGTGACACAATGGATGGGTCAGGAGATGAACTCACTCAGGCACATGATCACTCTGATTGTCGGTGTAAATGTTTCAAACCCTTCAGTGAGCCAACGGATTCCCTTCACAGAAGCCATGTTGTGCGGCAAGAACTTAGTATATCTTCACCTTATGCATCACCAAAATGTAAATCGGTCCGGAAGCCACACGCAAACCTCCCAGACACTTCGGTCAACCACATCAGTGCGTCTAAGTACATCCAGATGCTCCCAGGCCCCCCTGGAGCTACACAAAGTGCTCTGAGACTCTACAAGAGAATTCTCAGGTGCTCCTTCTAAGATAGTCAAATTTTGGAGCTGCTGAGACATCTGCGAAGGTCTGCAGGAGACGTCGAGAGCAGCTGAGACCTCTGTGCAGCTATGCGGGAGACTTGATGCCGTATTCTTACAGCGGTGGCTCTTAGAGTTCCATAACCACGAGGCATTTCGTCTATCATATTCATGTTTGTTACAGTCACACGATTCACTGCATTCTAATATGGCATGTATTATCTATCACAGTGACTCTGGATATATACATATGGTGAATCTGCCTGCAGACGGTACTCAAGCATAATCGGAGGAGCACCTGGAAGCATCGATTGGGATAACATAGGGATGCACTTGGAGGCATTTGTGGCGAGAAGGTCTGTTTCTCACCGCCGCCTTTCAATTTGGAAGGGGGAAGCTGGTGGGGGGCGTTCGGAGATACGGGGATAGCAGAGAGGAACTGATCTTGCCGAGCTTTCATACATCCACCCAATTTGTGTGGTTCCTCACGCACTTCTGCCGAGCCTTCATAGATCCATGAATTTGTGTGGTTCCTGACTGCCGGTTACCCGTTCATATCCTCTCACCCTCTTCCTACCCTCCTCCCCAAGCGAGGTCTGCTCTATCTCACGCATTCTCATCGGATGCCATGAGGGCTCCAACATTTCACCACACTGTGATCATGTGAATTTAGAGATGGACTTGGTGGCCATGATTGAGCCAGATTGGAGACGCACTTGGAGGCCGAAATCGAGCGAGTTCAGAGATTCATATGGAGGCCTTGTTCATATGAGATTAGAGGAGTATTTGGAGATGGTCGATCTCGAGGCGGTCAATCGCGAGACAGTCGATCGGGTGGCGGTAGATTGGGAGGGAGTAGCAATGGGGAGCTGAGACTAAATCTATGGGTCAACTCATAATTGTGGAAATGTAGAGAATAGAGTACAACAATGTCAGCCGAGATATGAGAGGTAAGAGGCTTGCTGGGGGCAGGAGACAGTCGATCTTCGGATGATGCAGTACTCGGTCCATGCTGTACTCGGTATTCACTCTTGATGATGGCATGGACAGAGAGAGAGGGATTACTTAACTTCGTGATTGTAGGTGATGGTAGAGTTGAGGACGAGAAAGAGAGAGATGGGAGCAGATTGTGGAAGTCATCATGAGAAACTGGGACTTAAAAGAATTTTGGGTGCGATTCAATTTACCATCCCCGGTACAGCAGGTACGAGTCCCGATCCGGAGTGTAATAACACCGATACGAGGACTTCCCAACCCAATCAGGCAAGTTGTACACCTGACCTTTCATGTCCGCTCGTATCGTCCACCTCGTTCTCATGTACATCCCCATCTCTCTCTTTGTCGTCCACAACTCTACCATCATCAAAGAACACAAAGTTCAGTCATCGCTCTCTATCTCTACATGACATGATCATGGGTTGACACTGAGTACAACATACACCGAGTACAGCACACGCTGAGTACAGAATACACCGAGTACAGCACACACTGAGTACAGCATACACTGAGTACAGCATACACCAAGTACAGCATACACCGAGTACAGCATACACCGAGTACAGCATACGCTGAGTACAGCATACACTGAGTACAGAATACACCGAGTACAGCTTACACCGAGTAAAGCATCTACCCAAGATAGTTAGTCTTCCCTTCCTTCTCACGATTACGAGTTGACTGCGGAATGTAGCTTCAGGATGCGGCATGCCTCCTACACGATCGACTGCCATCAGCCAGCTCGCCGTGAAAGCTCCAAGGTAAATTTACGTTGTCACATTCCCACGGTTGCAACTTAACTAACTTATGAATGGAGTCTCAGCATCTGGCGCGCTGTCCATCGACCGCCTCCAAGTACTTGTCAAATCTCGCTGGATCACGGCCTCCTAGTGCATCTCTGAGTTCACTCAATCGTCATTTTCAGGGGCATCTCGAATTGCTCTCAAGCACCGCCTGCAGCCAGTCCAGATATACCGTGTGTCGATGGGTACCTATATGGATACATAGATACATAAATACCTAGATACATAGATGAGAATTCAAACTGAATACATGAGTTTTAATAATCATTGAACAATAAGTAGTAGCTATGATTTCCAGTCACACCAGCAGCATTCCCAAAGAAGATGTTGTTTTTCCCAGACTGCTCTACTGTGATTCGAGGTGCTCCCAGATGTGTCGCTGACGCTTGCAGGCTTGTCATCAGCGCTCCCAGGTTGACCCAAAGATTGCTCTGGCGCTCCGTGGTGTTCCCACACTTATCACAATCACTCACATGGTTCTCCTGTACCAGTCATCAGAGATCCCAGTTACTCCAAAGGCCGGCCGGAATGCCCTCCCAGAGTCTGATACTCTCCTGAAATTGACGCATCTAACTTTACACTCCACATCCTCTCAGACACTCCTGGAGGCTTCCAGTGACTAAGATACATTTTGCTGATGTGGCACAGTACCAGAACCATACTGAAGCCATAATCGAGTCAATGAAGAAGTTTCTTGAGGAGTTTCATTGTCACAAGGATGATTTCAGTCTGGTCTGCACCAGAAAATCTACAGACATGGTTTTGGTAGCCTTCAAACAGCTACCTACTTTGGACACACATGAAGAATGGCATGGTAACCCGGGAAGGAACATGCATTCTGTGGCTGCAAAGCATCATCGCGCTGATGAACATGAAATCCAAATTAAGTCAGATATTCCACAACATCTTGTCCATGAATCGGATTTCAACCTTGTGCAGGAGCCTTTCCTGAACCGATTCTCCGACCATATCCGCCAGCTTTGCAACCTCCTCAATGCAACGTCTGGACTCCCAGAAGCAGCAATCATTGATCGTCAACAAGCGTAACAACAGTCAGAGTATCATGGGGCCGCCTTCCAGATCTTCCGTACAAAAGCCCGGTAGGAGTAGTTTCAGTATTGAGTGCTGAATGCTAAAGCTGCAAAACAATGTCACCACAATGATATGCCTTTAAAGAAAGCACCTAGCAAGGAAATGGTCAAAAATCCCGTGACCAGAAATTGAGACCCTTGATTACTTGGCTGAGTGGTGTGCAATGCCAGAAGGGGAGCTACAGAATAAAATTGAGTGTCATTTCAAGTGAATTGTGGACTTCACCGACTATGTGGATCACAATCAGCATTTGAGTTGTCTCAATGCTAGACAATACATTTCGTCCGACGCGGTTAAGATTCAGATGATGTCTTTTCAATGCGACAAGTAGTCAGTTCATATGGTTTGTTGCACTGGGTGCACAAGGTGGAGAAAGCATAAGCCGCCAAGAAATGATATAGTGCTTCTATCGGTGGGGACCAGTCTGGAAAGGTGGTGGAAGTCGACTGCTGGATGCATTCTGACATGTTGCAAGTTTCTTTTCGTTGCCGAGGAAGCTGAAACATGCATTATAAGCCTTCTTGCCTTGGCTAAGATGTTTTCAACAGGGCTGATACATCCGACTACTGGTATTGTAGTTGTCATGGAGAGACATCAACCTCCGATACAACGCTGGCATAGTAGCAATTGCTATCCCAAGCCTCGTTTCAGTGTCAGAACTACTCATATTGTCCCTATAAGTGTGATCCAATGGGCCGTACAACTTCTTCCGCTGACGCCGCAGCCAGATAGCAAGTGGTGGGACTTGAGCAATAAGATTGACTTCAATGTTTCCAATGTGTTTTACATGTAGATTATTCGATTTGACAGTTGAAGTTATCCATGCAGCAATATATCGAACTCTGATGAGTGTTTACTCTGGGTGTCTTAATTTTGTAATGCGAGTTGTGCCAGCTTGTGTATAATCAATGTCTCATGTGATTAAATTTTTAAGAATATTCTTGAAATCAATGAAACATTTCAACAAACCATCGAAACGATTAAAATCTAGATAACCATCATGAATCAAATGCTATAAATTAATTCTAATGGCTAAACAGGTCTTTGAAATATCATGATAATGCGATCGCATCATGGAATGCTTCGAAGTATGCTGGATGAATGCAAATAGGTAGCTCGGAACTTTTGGGCATAATCTGTAGAAGGATTGGTGAGTCGTGTCCATTTTCGGAAACTAATTGCACTTCTTGCCAATACAGGTTGTCCGTCATTGTTTAATCGAAGTTTCCTTAAATCAAAATTGGGCTCTGGTCCATATACGGTGTATAAGAAGCCAATGTGAAAGTATTGCTACAACTGTAGTAGTATGATGTGATGGTAGTCTATTCTCTATCTTAGTTAGCGATGTCTGTCTTTCCACCAATCTACTCAATTGTCATGGATATGTATGTTCACCTTGTTGGCCTGTGCATTCCTAAGAACTGTACCATAGGAGAACCCTTCCATTCACTCCACAGTGGCATACTTCTAAAAAGCAGAATTTTCCATACCAAACTTTTAGCTGATGGAAAACTCTGATTTGGTGGAATCTTTGGGTGGTTAATGACTTTAAGTCTGATACAGCTTTGACTCTGACATTAATGTAGCCAACCCACTTACACAAATCTTTCTAATACTATGAGCATTATTACCAATACTAACAACATCACTATCACTCTCACTATCACCTTCCCTATTATAGCTATGCAGTCTACACTGAACATTTACAAGTACAAATACAATTGGTGGGATATGGATAGTGTTAGCAACAGGTCCAAATTCCCGGTTCGGTTCCGGGTCCTGTTCCAACCCGGAACTGAACCGTTGCAACGGGTTTCCACACAAAACCCGGCATTTCAACATCACAACTTTGCCTCCAATTAAGTATTTGAGTTCTGATCATATCATGATAAGATCAGTACGTAGATTGTGCAGTACAAGCCGCTCGTTCACCTCCCGATCTCAGATATGTGATCCGACCAATATTCGTTGAGTTGCTATCGAAAACCCGGTAATTTCGATGAAATTTGCCCTTTTTCCACAGCCAATCGACGAATATCAATCGGATCGCAAATCGCAATGCCCGAGGTGGCAGTGCGGCCAGAAGTACACAATTTACGTACTGATCACGTCCCGATATGATGAGAACTCAAATACTTAATTGGGGCCAAAGATGTAGGAACCATAAAATGGAACCGCGGTCCGGTTCGAACCCGTCCCCGAACCTGTTGGGTACCCCTCTATTCCGGGTAACATCCCGGACAGGACTGTCCGGTCCGGTTCTAAACCCGGACCGCAGCCGGGTAACCCGGAACCGTTGCTAACACTAGATATGGAGAGCAGATTTTGCCGGAACATTCAAGGTGCAAATGTGCTTTCCCAAAGATCGAATTGTGTACCATTTCCGTGACTTCAATGGCTGCAATTATCAACATCATGCCATTGAGACATTGGGAGATTTTGTCATTGATGCTGCCCTGAATATAGGGTATGCATATTCAATTCAACCAGCAGTATAGTTCCAGCCCCTGTACAAATGTAGACACCTGCCATATGCTATCTGCTATACTCTCCAGGTTGTATGTCACATGTTACGTATCGGCTGCCCAATACTGCCTGCCACACACTGCCCTATATATACAATCTGCCACATCCCATCTGCCCGACATCGTCTGATCCCTGGCACTGGCAACTTAATAACTATCTGAATGATGTACCCAGATATGTATATGACAGTATAATGCTTCATGAAAGTGTTATTGAACATGTAGAGTCAAGGAGACTGGGAGTATGTCACAGAGTACAATTGGGGGTGTACTTGAAAAAGTACTCAGTAGTGTATGTGAGACTAAACTGTAGAGTGAACTTGAATGAAATTCAGAGGTGTACTTGGAAGTGTACTAGGAAGTGTACTTGGTGGTCTACTAGGGTATACCGTAAAAGCTTTGTTTGGATGGTGCATTCAAGCAGGCTTAGTGTTAGTGAGAGGTCTGGGTAACCTGCCAATGGTCCAGGTTCAAACTGCCGAAACAGTTTGGTATAGTTCCAGACCTGTCCAAGAACCCAACCTGCTCCCTATTAGCGGGGCCAACCCATACATGCACCCATCGACTGGCAGGTTTGGCCGGATGTGGCTGGACCCGTCGGGTCCAATCCCCAGTTCTGCATTTCGAGTTGTTATATTTATGGTCGCATTCAAATATCCAACTGTTGATCACACCATATTAACAGTGGTATGTCATCATGTTTGTTGGATGTATTGGCCGCCTTTATAATCTGAAAAATGGAGAGAAAAGCTCCCTACCCCATTCTAGGAATGAGCGTCAATGGAGCATCAACGATTGATGGTCTTGCATGTTGGGTAATCTCAGTGGCGATTGTTTGCAGATGTTCACAAATGAGGTATTGGCCACCTTTATAGGCAATTGAGGAATCGACACACTCCCTGCGCCATCTTGAAAATTAGCATCCACCGAGCATCAACGATTTCTGGTCTGGCATCTTGGGTAACCAAAGTGGCGCTTGATCACAGACATCATTAAACAAGGAGTTGGCAGCTGGTATAGGCAGATAAGCAAGAGATGATCCCACGACAGTCTCCCAGACAGTAACAACTTAATTTATTTACAATCATGCAACCTAGAGTTCATGAGCGTGTTAGCCTTAAAAATGGTCAAAACATTGTAAATAAACAATCACGGCCGCATCATTCTTAGATTACCCATGATGCAAAGCCAAACATCGTTGACACTCTGTTGATGCTCATTCTCAAGATAGGAAGGGAGCATGTCCCTATCTTTTTCACCTATAGAGCCGGCCAATGCTTTGATTATGCATAGCAACTGCCAAATCACTGTGTAATCACCTGACATACAAGACCACAAATCGTGCATGCTCTGTTCAGGCTCATCATCAGAATGCGGCAGGGAGCGGGTCGCATTCTCATTTCCCTATAAATGTGGCCCATGCCACATTTATGACTGGCCACAATCAATCGCTGCTCGGAGTACCCGAGATGCACAACCAACAATCATCAATGCTCTGTTGATGCTCATTTTGCCATGGGCATATCCCTAATGTGCAATCACTTCAGTTGGCATAGTCTATCATTAATGGTATTTTGGCAGCCTTTCTATCGTCTTCGTGTACTTTCTCCTTCATCACTACATTGTTCTTTACTAATACATATAAATATATCCTTAAAAATATACTTAAAAGTGTCCACTAATTGTAGATAATAATACACTCAAAAATCCCATTCCGTTCTATCAATGCTCATCTTCACTTTCAGGTTACCTCAATAGGCTGCTGTCGTCTGCAAAATGGATGCCAGCTGCATTTCCACACTGCAGATTGTGTACTAACCAGTGGATGTTCCATCATCAGTCAGCACATCTGGAATACAATCAGTATCACGCTTGCGATCATTGCCAAATGATACAAGATTGAAGAATCGAGTGCTAGAAAGAGGAGCATGTATATCCAACTATCCGGGTGGCACACCTTCGATTTAGGAACCATGATATCCCGCATTGTGAATTGGGGGCACAGGTGGAGTTCCGGGCAGAAGTGGTGTCAGTTCTGGTGTCGGCTGACTGAGTCAGTCTGGTGGAGGCGCACCCATGCCTTAGGGCCTCCAGCATGTCAGTGGATTCTGTGCTGTGCGATGTTGGCAATGAAGCCAGCTGTCTATTTGATTTTGATGAACCAGAGCTGGGTGTCTTTCGATCGCAGACATCGCATTCCTATTTGCAGCTAACTCAACTACCCGCTTCTTCTCTTCCCGGACATTCGCCTGAGGTTTTTCGATCAGGTATTGTGTTTCCTATGGTGTGGCACACGAGAAGTCCCTCTTTGCCATTTTAGCCATATTCAAGGCCAGGCCCATGTCGGAAGGTTCTTGCTGTACCTAACCTTCTCGACTTGCCATATTTGCAGAGGCGTTGAACATTTACAAGCAATTAGTTGCTGCTTCTACATATGAGATTTGGCAATTACCTCTACCATATACGCCTCCGTAGCATCCCCTGAGGTGTGTAAAACATGTTTTTTCCACTCTCAGGGCTGATTATCATGAACCACATCTGCAAAACTCCCTGAGATGACAACATCCTGATGTTTGATTTGGCGGACTGTGTTGACAAAGACCTTGGTCGACCATGGAGGTTTCCCATTCCAGTTAGCTATAGATTGGCCATATAGCTGTCTACGTACACCAGGTCTGGATTATATCATTAGTTGACAGCGTTCTACCTTGATATGAATGTGCTCACATCGTTCCGTGTGCTACTTCCCATTCTTGCTGCCTCCGGTTTCATGGACAATTTCTGAATATTGGTCCTGGGCCATATCTTCAGTGGCTGCATTGGCAGCGTGGCGGTGTACTAACCGGTGTCTGAGTTGGTGCTGTGTCTTAGTTGGTGGCATAATGGATGAAGGACCCATCATTGTGCTCGATTCCGATCAGCTAGCACCATGGTGATGAGTTTCTGGTCCCATGAAATGCTAGTGTGGAAAAAGAGAGGAAGATGATCACGAAAAGAACTGGGAAGTCCGGAAGAATATATCATTAGCTTCAAGTCAAAATGGGATGAGAAACTGCTAACTTGCACATTCTACTCAGGATGAATCCTACTGCATATAGCTGCCGATTGTATGGGTGTCGAACTGCCCTGCGATTTGCACCAAGTCGGTCTGATGTTGTTTGTTTGGTTACAGGGATTAATAGGGGTGAATGATAGCCGAATTTGCATGTTTGTACGATATAAGAAGCAAATTTTTCGCTGGAGAAGATGTCAGGTGATGTTTGTCTCAAGACATTCCCAGGATCTTACATGAAACTGATGCTAATCATCATGTAATGTTGTACCACTAGAATTACTATTCCCAATGTAGTGACATTCAAAACCCACATTTTACTTTGTTCAGGTCGATGAAGCATAAGCACCTTGAAATACAGCACGCGCCTTCCCTCTGTGTGTTCCATATCTTGCCTCGTCGAACATCTCGCTTATCAACTAAGTCAACTCAAGAAACTATGGTCAATGCTCCGAAGAAGAACATATTACCACTTCTAGCTGGCAAATACGGGAAAGCAACAAAGCGCTCCACTCAACGATGTCATTGAGCGAATGAATGCAAGAGCCGCTTGGAAGCATAAAGGGTTCGAGCCCGAGGAGAATTGCTCAACCTACAATCAAGCAAGAAGCTTAAGGTAGAGAAACATCGAGACACAAACTTTTGAAACAACAAAGAGGAAGAGATATGGATCGAGGAATATGTGGATTGGAATACTACTTTGGAAGGAATGCGAGTTGAAGACCCAGAGACAGCAATCATGCTGGAGCAGGACAATATTCGAAAAGCTGCAAAGGCAGGATCGACAACCAGAAAGCCTGAAGAGACATGTGAGGAGATGTTGACTGCTATCAGAGACTGTCTGACTGATCTTACAAATTCCGACGATCAGGAGGATGGGGAGGACGAAGAAGATGATTAGGACCATTCAGAGCTGGGCAAGCTGTGCGAAGATGATGAACCCGGCTGGGTGATGGGCACAATCTTCAAAATGGTGCAGCAAGGCATGGAGAGTGTTTGGCAAAACCATATGAAGCTTGAAGAATTGACTCAAGCGGGATGGGGAGAGTCGGCTGACTACGTCTGTGAGAGAGATACGAGATATGGGATTGCCCAATTGCAGCTTCCAGCAGCTGTTCAGCCACAAACAGAAGATGATGGAGCAGAGTCTGCACCGACAACATGGGGACAACTGATGGAGACTCTTGACATTGTCCTCGGCAAATTGCAAATGCCACTGGGGACTTAAAGACCAGGAGGTAGTCATATCACGCCAGATTCCCTGAAACCACAGACACACGAATCCAGTGTGTCGATCCCGGCCGTCGCAGCGCCCGATTCGTCACTGATTATGATATCACAGCCCATAGACCCTGTAAGCTTCCACCCCTGCATATACCATCCCAAGCTAATTACCATATAGAAATTGGATTCTGACGATAAAATGGTGATGGCTCCTGCATCGCTGAAGGTGTTGATAGGCAACTTATGATTCTTGATGATGTATCTCCCAGAAAAGCAATTGCTGTACATATTTTGCTATGTGTCAGCATTTGCTCGATTTCTGTGACCAAGTTGTGAGACATGATACTTCGTCTGTGCATGTGCAAGGGTCATATAGGCTATCCGAATGTTCTAAATTCCAAAAATTGTCAATTGACAACTAATGAACTTGATATCATCTAGCCTGTTACTGATAAGTCAGAAAGCTAAAACTAAAATAGAGATGAAATTTATTAACAAAATTGGAGTCAGTGATGTCATACACATCATAGATGGAGCCGTGACAGCTCAATGCAAACCAGGATGCATGACCATCGTCATGCTCCATTCGTCCATGCATCCAACTACATTGCTCGCTGCTCAGACCTGGTGCCCAAGGTTGGGATTTTGAAAATTGCTTGTGGTAGGTCATGGAAATCAATGAGATGAAGCTGGATGAGGAAAGGTGAGGAAGGCAGGCTATCTATATCAAAAACAAGTGTACAGATCTACACGCAGTATATTGCCAGCCAAAAGCGCTTCAAAGTGATACACCTGCATCAAGTATCGCTCAGATAACGTGTATAGTGTTGCATTGGATATTTAGAAGCTTCTAAGCTTTTTGATGCAAATGTTTATACATAGAAATGATATATTGGCAGTCAATAATGACTGTATGCATTTTTGCATACAATTTTTGACCATTCAATGACATTTGGTATGTCATTATGGTGAGCATCAACAGAGCTCCAACGAGTATTAGATGCACATTGTTCGCAATCAATGGGCTGCATAGTCACATCTTTGCAAAGAAATCATACTGGCTGTTGTTATGGGCAGAATGGCCAGTGATATGCTCATTGTGCTATCTTAAAAATCTGCATCAATAATTCATGAAGAATTTTTGGTTTTCTCCGCCTGATAATGAAAAACTGTCTTTGTCACTGTGCTACATGAACAAAATATTAGCCACCTTTATGGCCAAAAACGCTAGCGATGGCATCGGTACTATCTCCTAAAAATGATTGTCAACAGAGTGTGAACTAATTTTGGTATCGCTTCTTGAATAATTTAAGTGTAGTGCAATGTCATTAATCTATAAACAAAGCATTGGCCGCCTGTATGGGCTAAAATGCCATCGATGATATCGCCACTACCTCCTAAAAATGAGCATCAACAGAGCATCAACTATTTTTTGTCTTCCATCCTGGATAATCAAAGGGTAATGAAACCATGTCAACCCATATTCAAAGTATCAGCTGCCTGTATGGGCAAACATGCTACAGACGATATCACTACCAGCTTCTCACAAGGAGCATCAGGGGAGCATCAACGATGCTTGGTTATGCATCTTCGACAATCAAAGCGCTGTGCAATGGCATCAACCCAGAATCACAGTACAGGCCACCGTAATGGGCAAAAATTCAAGTGACGATATCACAACCTCCTCCTGAAAATGAGTGTCAACGCAGTGTCAATGATTTTTGCTCTGGGATCTTGGATAATCTAAGGGCTATGCAGCAGCGTTGACCCATAATCAAAGTATCTGCCGCCTTGATGGGCAAAAATGCTAGTGATGCTCGCACAACTGCCTCCTAAAGATGAGCCCCAATGGAGTATCGACAGATTTTGTAGGGGCTCAGTAAGCTACACAACAAACAACTGCATTTCATTTTTCCTAAATTGAGTTCTGAACAGTCAGTCTTCTCAATATGTCTTTCTTTACAACTTCACAAATATACAATGAATGTCTCACAGATCTGACTTTTTTCGCTTCTAGCTCCACAGTGACTATTTAAGAACCAGCTTTTTACTTGACTATAATCTAACTTTTAACAGTCTCTCAAGTCGAATAACCTGGCTATCACATTCCTGCCGCGATGTCTGATTCAGAATCTGCAAATACCTTGTTTCTAGAGGTAATGATAACTTCCAAAAATGAACGTGTCTTTATTTGTGATTTAAGCGACCTTACTTTACAAATCATCTTTGATGCTTGGTGGGCTTCTACAAATGTAGGCTGGAAGGGTCAAATTGCTTCGAAAAATTATCGCCATGTTCCCTCGTGGCGGTTTTATTTACACTACTGAATTCAGGATACCGGCTGCCCTCGCATCATCTGTATCATTTGTCATGAAGTTTATCGCCATTCAACAGACCATGGGACCATCTCAATAGGGAAACACTTGCCAGCAAATGCTCAGATCGCAAAGGTAAATCAATTAACAGAGTCGGAAGTTCGCGAATTGACTAGTTCAATGGTAGCTAAAGCAGCTCTAGCCACACTCAAGAGGCAAGGATGTTGAGGAATTACAATAGTAAGTTCGCAAAAGAAATTCATATTGAACATTCCGGTTTTACCCATATTAACTGAACTGAAAGGCAAAACGCTCTAACCTGGCAGCTAAGTACTTTCTAATGGTCGAATTCCACAAAGACGCCTGGAATTGCTGACTTATGTTGGCATTCGTTGCGGCTCATATTCCATGAAATGATATATCAAACACAGAGCAATGACGGTCATATACACCTTCATGATGTGAGCTGGGGCTAACGTCCGCCACATTACTTAGCAACATTTGCCAGAGGTAATACTCACTGACAGTGGATGCACTTAATATGCCATTACCGTGGAGAAATATACTTAGTTTAGCTTTGGATAGGTAGACCTCAACGAACCGCCTAGCCATAATGTTTGTCATTGCTAAATATATGGATCCAAATTGCATATTGCGAGAGGTATAACTCACTATCGATAAGGTTCATTGTGTATTCTTTTCCTCCTAAGAAAGCCAATTCAGGATGGTATGTCAAGCGTCGACTTAAAGTGGCAGTGCCAGCCGTACAGCTGAAGGAAGTCCTTAACTATTTTGAGCATACCGACGGCCATTTACTTGGGAATACGACAGATAACACCTCCTCAAATGACTCTATGACTCGGGAACAGTGATCAACTCATCTGGCCTCTGGAATCGAGTGGCCTGCATTGAGGAACCATATACCATGCATGGTGCATGGGATACAGCTAGTTTTAGGTGCATTCATGACCAGTCTTGGTATAGAAGGCCACAACAAGTCCCGGGAAGCCGAAGAGCGCGATCAGCAATTTGGAGAGAATAAAAGCATAGACATTGGGAGAAGTCAAAGACTTCACAAACAGGGCAATGATTGAACCACCAAGGTGTCGGCCATGAGACCAGGTTTAGCAATGATTATTGAGACAGTATGTATTTCTGGAACTTTTAAAAGTCCTGCAACTGACCTGCATATAGGACAGAATGCTTGCTGTATTCATTACACTGACACCGGGTCGTCGAAATCAATTCCTTGATTGTCATCATTCCAAAGTACCAATTGCAGTACTACCTATGATGGATGCAAAAACACAGTGGAGATCAACACAGGAGTTACTTGAGCGAGCCTACTGATCACGAGAAGTCACCTGTGAGTGGCTGAACAATCCAAAATACAGTGATTACCACCCACTCTTCACAACGCAGGATAAATGGACCAACATCAATTACGTCATGGAAGTTTTGAGGCCATTCTGATTCTGGACCCTTTGAATGTCGAAGAGGTAGACGGTTACTCTGCATCACGGTTTCACAGACTACAATGACATGTTCAATCATATGGATGGCATTATGCGAGCTTGAGCCAAGAAGAAGACTCAATGGAAGGAAGACATATTCTTCACTGTGAAGTTTGCGGGACAGAAGCTGTCCAAATCTTATGCTGAAGTGACTCCAACGACAGCTATGCTTCCGATGTCAGCCGATATCCTCAATCATTTCTGGATGTTGCAATCGTTTAGGAGGTGGGACACTGGAATGGATGTCAATCCTGAGGATGAGACTTTCTATAATATCCAATACCAGGGGGAGTTTCTGAAGTATGTGGAGAATGAATACTGCGCCAACCATATACGTTTGCCTGTCAGTACACCTGAAAGCGTACCAAGCAACACATTCTTCCCCTCTGCATCGCACTTAGGATCCAGTCAAGCTTCTTTCGATCGATATGATGTGTCCAGTGATGACACAGCATACTGAACGCAATAAAATGTCGGTGAAAGAACACCCGGACGGGGCAATCGTGCAGCACGCTCATCGCCACCCGCAACGCTCTGGTTGAATTCACCTCCTGAATCATCACTGAACTGAGGGCAAGTGAATTCGAATCTCATTGATTACCACCCCGATCAAATGGAGATTACCAGAACACTTTGGACAACTGATAGCACTGTCTGGTGTCGTCAACAGAAGAAAACACACTCAAGGTTCGCCAATCTCGCCAATGAGGCATGCAACATATTCTCTATCACACCACATGGTGTCGGAGTGGATGCCTGTTTTTTCCTTGCGCGAGGTGGCATTGGCTGGAGGTAGTCCAGAACCACAGACGATACCCTTCGTGAAAAAGTCATAGTAGTGCTGATTGCTCCAGCCAATATCAGGATAATGCCATGCGATCACACAGTATTTGATATGACGAACACTGACAACGTCTTGGAAATAAACATAGATGCGGAGGATATAACATTGCGCAGAATGGCCACCATCCTCAACTTTTTGGAGTTGTGGCAGGGTAGCCAAAACCTACGTGCCACACAGAGGGAATCTTGCACTGACAACAAGCAGATGACAGCCATAGGATACATTTCAGGTACTGAAGAGATTGTCAAAGCATTCTGGTCAATTTCTAAGCATGATGGTGCAGCTGCATTTAAATCGTCGGAAAGTTCACCTTTGCCACCAGCCTTAACTGCAATGGCCCTCCCTGGAGGATGAACTCACATATTAAATTTTGGCCAGATAAATCGCATAGACCATCATCCAACCAAAAGTGATGAGGATAGTGCACCTGCAAGCATTTGAGACACCGAAAATTCGCTTTACTAGGATGGTGACTTGGATAATCCAAATGACAGAGAAGAGCATTGGAAGGTAGACGTTCGATCTGATATAGAGGTAAACAATGACATTGAGAATCCCTAAAGACCAGAGTTGCGGGACGCGTGTGCCACAACAAATGTTCCGGGATGGATCCCACCAACACTCCAGTCAAAGAAAATCTCTCAAAAGAGGTTGGTGACGGTCAGTTCAATGGAAATGAGGAGGAACAAGGAAACCAAGGAAAAGTAGGACAGAATGCATGAATATGTATCACCCGGTGCTTTATGTTGCCTGACCGAGAATTTCATTGAGTGAAATATCAAGGGAAGATCGTGAGCAGTCACATGTGAGTATTGGTTGATAAACAGATGTACAGTGGGTGAAATGAATCATTCAGCAAGATATATAAAGTTTATTGGTATGAAAGCGAATGGTGCAAGAATATTACTGGGCTCTGCCTTGCCACAGGGCCGAGTTTCAATCAGTCAGAAAGGCAACTGACATGTTCAAATCATTATGTATACAAATATCGGTGGCAGCAGATATTGAATGGACAATACATTAAAATGAGCGTCTATGGAGCATCAACGATTTTTGGTCTTGTAAGTAGGGTAATTCAAAAGTGATATGGTTGCTGTTATGCATAACTGACGTTTAGGCAGCCTTGATAGGCCAGAGAGAAACCAACTCGGTCGCTGCCCCATTCTCAAAATGAGGGTCAACAGAGCGTCAACAAAATTTGGTCTTGTAAGTTAGGTAATCAAAATGTTAATCGGTCGCTGTTATGCATAACCAACGTACAGGCAGCCTTTATAGGCCAAAGAGAAAGAGACTTGGTCACTGCCCTATTCTGAAAATGAGTGTCAACGGACCGTCAACAATGTTTGGTCTTGTAAGGAAGGCAGTTGAAAAGTGATTTGGTTGCTGTTATGCATAACCGAAGTATTAGCAGCCTCTACAGGCAAATATGGGAGTCACGCAGTCACTCCCCCATTCTGAAAATGCGTGTCAATGGAGCGCCAATGATTTTAGGCTTTGCATCTTGGGTAATCTATGCCGCGATTGGTTGCAGACATCCCTTGAGGAGATATTGGCAGCCTTCAGGGTCAAAAACAATTGTGACATGCTCCCTGGTCTATCTTCAAAATAAGCAACAATGAAGCGTCAACAATTTTTCGTCTTGAATCTTGGGTAATCTAAGTGTCGCTTTGTGGCAATAATTCATATATGGAATAATAGCCACCATGTCAGGCAAAAGAGTGCACAACATCGATGTTACCCCATCATGAAAATGAGTGTTAACTGAGCATCAACAATTTTTGGTCTTGCATATGGGGTAATCAAGGTATTGCGCAGATAGTCGTGCACATAACAGAGCTATTGACCGCCTCTATCGGCAACTATACAATATATGAAAGGACAATCAGACATTCCAAAATCATCGATATCACAAACTGCAAAACATGGAAAAAGAGACTTCTGGATGTTGAATAAGCGGTTTTGATAAGATACTACTATCAAACAGCAAAAACAAGAGTGTTTTATGAATGTAGAGATGGACCTGCTGGGCAAGCTGCTGACAATCCAGCAAATTCTGACAAGGTGTGAGATCTCTGTCGAACTGTACCCGAATTTACTGTTCAGGTGTATTGACAAACTGGACCACCAATTTGGCGATGGTGCTATTTCAATCTGGACCCGGACCCGATGTGATGGTCTGGAACCGTTGCTAACTCTATGCAGGCTGCAAGTGGCCTATCCAGTGCAATTGGCAGCATATTTGTGTATATAGTTGAGAGTATCCGCCAGGACAAGGTTCGGACCATGATTGAGACTTTATTCAAAGGTCCATTTCGGAGTACACTTAGTGGTTGCACTGGCAAATATACTGGAAGGAGTATTTGGAAGCATCTTGAGAGCTCACTTATGGATGTATCTTGAATGGACTGCAACTGTGCAGTACAGTGCAATGAGGAGTATATTAAGCAGACTGGGAGTATGTAATCAAGTGCACTTCAGTGTATATTTAAAAGTATATAATAAAGTTTATTTGGTAGCTTGGCTTCAAGTTTGTTTTATGCAGTGTAATATATTATATCAAGTATATATAATCTCATGTGGATTTTAGTATTCTAGTTAATGCATACATCAATAGGATCTTGCAGTAGCATGTATCAAATATATCATACATTACTGTCCTAGACATACATTTCTAGTAATTTACAGAAGTAGTAGAATTAATGAATCTATTTCTGTATAAGCTGCATGTCATGCATGCTTATTTTTCCCCATACAATTATGGAAAAATCTATTTTTCAACTGCAGAAATACCATCTGATAGCTCAACACACATCTAGTAAAACCCACTGATTGACTGGTATATACCTGAGAATATGACTGGAAATTTCATCTGATTCAAAGATTGGACTGTCCCAGGACTGGTCTGGACCATTGTTAGTTGTTAGAAACCAGATGGCAGCCAGGTAACCCGGAACTGTTGCTATGATTCAATGCAGCAATAGCATTATCAAATACCCATTGGTAATTTCCATAGCTTTCACATGAACTTGAGTAGTTGTTGCCACATCCCTGTTGTGCTAACACAGACTGTCGATTCTTCCTCTGGCGGCATTATGCTTCCTTAATTATATTATGTGGTGGTTGAGATTTTGCCACTCTAGTTGGTGCCGAACAGATTTTTGGCTCTGAGAACTTTGCCCCTAACCCTCAAGTCACGTTTCTTGGGGCTCTCCGGTAGCTTATGACTATTGGCTCAGTACAGGGATGTCTGTTACCAGAATCAGAGGGATGGATAGTAACTAGAAGCATCAGTAGACCAGTGAAGTTGTTTCGTCTCTGATTGCTAGATACGTGTTAGAGATAGGACTGTAGGTACATGTAGGTAAAAGTAGTTTGTTCCTTGCTCGCAGCTCTTTATTGTGGCGATGGCAATGGAAGATTATAATGGTAGAAATGGAAATGGAATTAATGTTTTGTTTGCGCTAGTTTCTTTGCCCCGGACCTTCTCTGGTGCTGAAACTTCAGAAGACTGAAAGTTAGGACTGTAGATCAACACTTCATGCAGAATAATACTTCATATCGTACGGAAAAATCCCATATTATTCAACATCACTCCAGAGCAATTTTCTTATTTCTAGAAGCTATAACACTGTTGACTTTTGACCTATTCTAGCCCCCATACGCAGAAATCTAGACAGGGCGTACGCTCCACCCTATCTTAACTTTATAGCAAAAAATCTGACATCTGAGAAAGGTCGCCAGAGTCTACGCGGCCACTGCCACCAAATTATTCTATCGTCGATTCCGCCCACGAAAGCAAATCACACATCGCAATAACCGGAACAGATATTTAATTACTTTCACTGTCCCCTCGCTAGTATCTGACAGTAAATCCATAATTCTTGGCTGTCTGCCGTTTGTGCGAGTCAATGTGTTGGGGCAGCTGGGAGCGAGGCAAATTATTCTATCTACTTTGTCTAATCAACAGTTTGAAAGACAAAACTGACCAAAAATGAAAGGCGAACAGAAGTAACAGGTAGACATTAAGGAGTCTGTCTAATGCCAATAATATTGCTGTTAACATAAAGAACAGAATCATGGATCGATATTACAAACGCTATGCAATACCATCTCCTCTCCAAGTTGATGTATCATGTCTCCTAGCACCCATGCGTTTCCACCATGTCAACTTCCACCAACCGCCAGTAGCTTCCTGTGGCAATGGTCGTTTTAATATTCTACGAGTTGAAGGGACGGTAGCAACTCGAGGGAACCCATAGCTAATTTTCCGCCTGCCCAGAGGTTTCCGCAAGAGGTCTGTCCGTTCATCTGCGTCTTCAACATACTCGCCTTCATTGACCATGTTGATATGTGGAGGTACTAAGCCATCGTTGTCCTGCAGCTCGCCCCAGATTTCTTCTGCTTGGGACATCGTTCTCCGCCGGTTTCGGGTAGAAGCGGTATGTGTGTCTTCTTTTTTTCGATGGAAGGGCACTGCCTCATCATTGTAGGGTTCATCTTGGTCCCTGGGGTCTGATTGATTTTCGGAATCGGTATCGGCAAATCCAAAACTGGGGGTTAGTGATGTTGCAGACTTTGCAGGTTGAGTGGTAGAGTCGTCATGTAGGCGCCAGGATAGACACAAGACTCCGCAGAGTAGAACCACCACACCAAGAGCGATCTACAACAGTCAACGTTGGATTTCCATCGAGGGGTATACAAACTTACAAAGCCACAGTGGATGGCAGAAAGACGAGAGGCTTGTCTATAGTACAAAAGACCGTCTAAGATTGAAATTATATTATATACGCAGAAAACAAGTGGATATAGGACGCTCGTAGAGCAAAGTTGCAGTCCACGGTGCAAATAGAACAGTTGTGTAACAGCCAGGAAGGCCAGCCCAAGAAGTATGACCCACGACTGCCAACGGTTGAACTGATTCGCGCGATCCATGATTGTCCGAACAAGCAGTTCGGAAGCAGACTTTGCAAGCAGTAAACAATCCGCTGACAGAATCCCGCTTTAGTACTGTTAGCCCTTCCTATCACACTTCCACCATATGTATAACAAACCTAACAGCTCCATACAATATACCCCGCGACATTTTCATCCGCATCGTGTTCGTTCCTTGGGACACTACCCAAGAAATCTTTGCAGCGACCAGAATGCCGGTTACCAAGATGACCTGTCCGCCTATCCAACATAAAAATGGCCTCTTTTCCAGTAGCTCCAACAGCTCATCTAGATTGTGCGCCGGTTCCTTTAGGGCGCCGAATGCCGCGATGAAAGTCGCACCAGCACATACCAAAACCGTGCCGACCAATGAAAACCGAGTAAAGGGCTCTGACAGTATCAGTGTCGCGCAGATTGAATTGAACACGAGGCCAGACGCCTGCAGCGGAGACAGCAGAACAACCGGCAACGTGGTTATCTGGATGCTGGAACCCAAGATGTTCGAGACGATGAACAACAGCATCCCTATCTATTCAATGGCTGCGTTAGCAAGAGTACGCTCAACCTGACTGGAAAATGTGCAGCGACGAACCTGCCATCGCCGCCGACGATGAGGCGGCCGATGCGATGCTCGATCATCTTCCAAAAGATGCGATTTCCTCTGCAAAGTAAGTCCCAAGCTCTGGATACTCGTCGAGAGAATTCCGACTCCCACTCCCAATGCAATCTGCCCGGTGTCACCAGGACCCATCTAAAGACACTATGTTGTTAATTGCGTATGGTGGGTTATTCAGTACCTGTGCGAACAGAGGACCGTTGAGGTGGATGAGTTCACAGCTAACTTAGCTACCCATTTTATGCCACAATTAAGAGGTGTGATGAATTGAACCAAGGAGAAGCGGGGTGTATCAATGAGGAGCTAGCAAGTGGACGCCAATAATTACTTAGCACCAGGTGGTGAAAATATCACTAGAGTTAAGAAGATGCAAAACCACATATGACTCTTAAAGGCTTGGCCAAACACCTCTTACTTGAACCATGAACAATACTCCGTTATACCAACAACAATAGTCAGAGGAGCTAGAATGGTAAATGCTTAGAACAGAACTATCTAAGGGATGATTGCAGTTGTTCAATGTAACTCTTCAGAACTTGTTCAGCCAATACCTTGCTCTGGACCAATGGTGCATTCTACATTGAATTAGTTCTGCAATGTCTGAAATTTATTCAGTTTGTCTCTCCAGAGCATCACAAAACTCACACCAGACTTTAGTGATTGTTTTATTAATCTTAATGATCTCTTACCCTATAATGTAGTATGTCAAAAAATCTTTTACTAATTGTGGTGGTGGAGCAATTAAATTCTTTGAAATGTCAGATTTATTTTAAGTATAGATTTAATCTGTAATATTTAGTAATATCAACAGTAATAATACCAATGGTAAAATATTATAGTATTTAATTAAGAGCTTGAAAACAAAAACAATACCAGTGCTTTGTAAATATATCATATTTATTGAAATATAAAATCATAATACTGTATTTACATCATTACAAGAAAAATATTACTGCAATTCTGATAAATTCAATGCATATTAGAGTTGATGACATAGGAATTGAGCTGAATTTGGAATAAATCAAGTTGTTGATACTAATTCAAGTTAAATCATATCTTCCATTACTGAAACAAACTACCTACAAAAAGTATTAATCAAGTATATACAGTTTATTTATTATATTTCATTTCAATGACAAAATAATTTAGTTTCTATATAGCTATATTAATTTGTACTTAATAGATTTTGGTAGTATGTATTTTGTCAAAATAATTAATATTAAATGATTTTAATAATTATAGATTTTGTAGTTTAACTATATTGTGTGTATTTTGTATTTTCAATTCTCTTTCAATTGGAATTACATTACTTATTTTCTTTATTATAATGGCTATTTTGTTAAGTTGACAATTTGTACATAATACAAATACCAAATTGATAAAATAGATAGTTTCTGAAAAAAAGTTAATGATCATAAAATAAAATTATAGCAACTAGTTACCTCAAAAATAGTTTCTTCCATAGCAATCACTATCACATTATCTATATCTGTTAGAGTACTTTGTAAAATAAATGTTAAGGGTTCTCCCTTACCAGCGATAATGATACTTATACGTGCATGCATAAATTCTTATCACGGAGTTACTCTCGGTCTAGTCACGTGATATGCATAACACTTATTTATGGGACAGAAGTAATCAGTCTTATATGCTTTAGCGGGGATTCATAAGAGTCGCGCGTCGATTGAATAAGCAAAGTTATTGCTTAGCGGATTCATTGAAAGAATACATACTACGGTAATTCTTATTTGATGATGCAACAATGCTGCCAGATCGAGAGGAGGTAACTCCTGTCAAGCGCATTGTTTTCAACCACGTTCATTTCCTAGATACTAGCGGGAATGTTTGATTGGACTGGAGATTACTCCGACACACAATCACAGCAGTTGA